>Ga0075520_1000760_pt1 | contig 14714 bp, 11 predicted proteins | sample NGEPerB_FD_75100 | JGI IMG/M metagenome (GOLD analysis project Ga0075520, IMG submission 75100) | Arctic peat soil microbial communities from the Barrow Environmental Observatory site, Barrow, Alaska, USA - NGEE PermafrostAB12-B | ecosystem: Environmental > Terrestrial > Soil > Wetlands > Peat ... | reverse complement strand
TCATTGCGGTAGTACCGAATGAGGTCGGGCACGTAGGTGTAGATCAACTTGTCGTCGGCGACGCCGTTGCCGATCGCGTTGGCGATCGTCACGGTGTTCGCGCGCGCCGCGTTCACCAGTCCCGCCACACCCAGGATCGAATCGGGTAGGAAGTGCACCGGATCGAGCCATTCGTCGTCGACGCGCCGGTAGATCACGTGCACCGGGCGCTCACCCTCGGTGGTGCGCATCATGACGCGATTACCGACGGTCACGAGGTCGCTGCCCTCGACGAGTTCGACACCCATGGTTCGCGCGAGCAGCACGTGCTCGAAGTAGGCCGCGTTGTGCACGCCGGGTGTCAAGACCACCACGGTGGGGTCTCGCACCCATTCGGGAGCCGACGAGCGCAGCGCCGCCAGCAGGCGCGCCGGATACTCGTCCACGGGATGCACGCGATGGTGCGAGAAGAGCGAGCCGAAGCTCTGGGTCATGGCGCGACGATTCTCGATGACGTACGAAACACCCGACGGGATGCGCAGGTTGTCTTCCAGCACGCGAAAGATCCCGCGCTCGTCGCGGATCAGGTCGACGCCCGAGACGGTTATGCGCGCCGAGCGTGACGGCACGATACCGACGGCCTCACGGCGGAAATTGGCACTCGACGTCACGAGTCCCTTGGGGATAACGCCGTCGTCGAAGCAGTTCCCCTGCTGGTAGATATCGCTCAGGAAGTCCTCGAGGGCGAGCACGCGCTGGCGTATGCCTGCCGCCAACGTGTCCCACTCCATGGCGCTGATGATTCGTGGGATCAGGTCAAGGGGAAACGGACGCTCCTCGCCACCCAGGGCAAACGTGACGCCGCGTTCGCGAAATATCCGACTCAGTTCGTGGAATCGGGTACGCAATTCACCCTCTTCGTAGCGGTGGATCTCGTCCATGACGTCGCGATAGATCGGCCGCGGCGTCCCCGGAGAACTGAAGACCTCATCCCACGCGGCGCGAGGATCTACCTCAACGAAGGGTGTCGACACGGATCAAGCCAACTCGCGCACTGTTTCCACTGAATTTCTCCGGCGTTTCTCGTTCATGAAGATAGCCGCACCCTAGCAATCGAGCCGAAACCCGACCTCGGTCCGAGTACGTGCGCGACGTAGTCGACCGACCGAACACATCGCTGCTACGACGCGACCGCGCGTTCGGGCCACAGTTTCGAGAGGGGCGACTTGGCGAAGCGCAGATGCAACGCGATCGCTCCGCTCACCAGCGCCGCGTAAAAGCACCACAGCGAAGTGAAACCGTCGGCGCAGAGGAGCGCCAACGTGATCACGGCGCCCAAGTTCGCGACGCCGAACCAGAAGAACGACCGATAGCCCGAAACGAGCGGTGGCCCGCAGGTGGCGACGATGTACAGCCCAATGATCAGGACGCCGTGCCGCAATCCGATGGTGTAGGCGAGATGGTACCGGGCGAGCCCGGCATTCGGGTGACCAACCAGCATCGCTTCGAGCAGCACAGCGGCCGTAACCACGCCAACGAACGTGAAGGGCACGACGCGCCACCGACGGATCGGCGAAGATTCGAGGAAGGTCACCAACATCGGCACGAGCACCGGCAGGACGACCAGCGCGAAGACGAGGTAGATCCACATCGCCGCGCGCCCGATTCCCTGCGCGACGTGACCCTGCAGTCCCCACCACACGAAGGCCTCGTCAACCTGGTGCAGACCGAGCACGATCGGCAGGGAGGCGATGGCCGCGTACTCGGACCTGCCCTTCACGTGACGAAGGGCGTCAACGCCGATCGCGACGACGACGGTCCCGCCAGCGAGATCGCCCAGGGGGGAGAAACACATGGTTGGCCTTCACACCTCAAGCTTTGGACGCGGCGGCGTTGCGAAGACCGACGGGTCGTTGCGAAACGTTTCGCAGCGGTGGTGACACCCTAGGGCGCGACGACTCGATTGGATCTAGAGACCGCTCGGATACGTCTCGGGTGGCTCGCCGGTGTCCCATCTCGTCGTGCGGTCGAGGGGCTCGACCGCGGACGTCTCGTCGAGGTGCACGACGACGTCGAACTGGTGGGCGAGGTCGGCGTGGAACCAGTGGCTGGAGCGCTCGGTCTCGGGACGGTAGATCACCCCGATGGCGCGTTCGAGTCGTGCGTCGCGCAGCACCTCGGGCGTGAACGCCCCCAGACGCACGAAGAAGTTCTCGGCCGGCGCGTGGTGCAGGAGATCCTCGTAACTCCCGTCGAGCGCCGGACGAACGTCCTTTCTTTGCACCGGCCCACCCCAATCGGACGCGGCGCTCACCGTTCCGTGGTGCGTCGTGAAGCCCACCAGGAAGCACTCGTCGTCCCACGTCGCGCGCGCCAACTGTCCGACGTTCAGTTCTCCGGCGCTGCCGAGTTCGGTCGAGCGCGCGTCGCCGACGTGCGAGTTGTGCTCCCACACCACGATCTTGGAACGTCCGACGACACCCTCGAGATGACGGTCGAGGTTCCGCAGCGTCTCGGCCATGTGCTCATCGCGCAGATTCCACGACGACACGCGGCCCTGGTACATCACGCGGTAGTACCGCTCGGCGTTGTGGACCAACCGGGCGTTTTGCTCCGCGATGAAGTAGCTGTCGGCCGCGTCAACACCGTCACGTGCCTGCAGCGACGCAGCCTGGTGGCGCAAGTCGACCAACTGCGCGACGACCTCGTTCTCGCACGACGGCAGAAAGCCCATGGTAACCGCGTGTCCGTACTCGGCGCCCTGGGCACCGATGAGGTCGAAACAGCTGTACCGCTCTCTCGCGCGCGTCGCCGCGTCGGGGTCGGCGACGCGCAAGTAGTCGACGACCGCCTGCATCGACGCGCGCAGCGAATAGAGGTCGAGGCCGTAGAAGCGGGTCTTGTCGAGGGGATCCTCACATCGGTCGTTGCGCTCTCGCAGCCACGAGACGAATCGCTCGACGTCCCTGTTGCGCCACATCCACTCGGGAAACCGTTCGAAGTCCGCGAGTGCCGACGACGCGTCCTCGTCACCCGATCGACCGAGGACGTAGCGATTGACGCGGTACGCGTCGGGCCAATCCGCCTCGACCGCGACCGCCACGAAGCCCTTCTCCTCTATTAGACGCTGGGTGATACGTGCGCGCTCGCGGTAGAACTCGTGACTGCCGTGACTTGCCTCACCCAAGAGCACGAAGCGGCGATCGCCCACCCACTCCAGTAACCGGTCGTAGTCCTGATCACGGTCCTTGATCGCGACGACGTCGTCGAACGTCAGTCGAGAACCGGACATCGCGTGCACACTCATCACACCCTCTTCATCGTTTCAGTCTTCAACCGACGCCGACGCCGTGGACGATCCCGTTCGAGTGTGGATGAGATGGTCGCTGATCGGCGCGCCGCAGGCATTCCATGACCTCGCTGTCCGACGTCTGGTCGAAACGTAGGTACCACTCGCCCACCGAGAACGATCCGGCGACCACCTCGAGTGCCACGATCGAATCGAAGTCGGCACGCAGTGAGTCAATCGCCTCGAACGACGCGACCGGGACACCGAGCATGATTCGTGAAGCGCCACGCAACAGCGCGACGCGACACGCTGCGCGCACGGTTGAACCCGTGGCGATCCCGTCGTCAACGAGGATGACCGTCTTGTCGTGCCAGAACAACGGCGCATGCTCACTGGTGTACAGCACGCGACGGCGTTCGAGTTCGGCCCGCTCGTATCGCTCGACTGCCATGAAGTCGGCTTCCGAGACGCCCGCCATCGCCATCATCTGCTTGTCGACGACCACCACACCGTCCTCAGCAACGGCCCCCATGGCAATTTCTGGATGGAAGGAGACGCCGATCTTTCGAACGATCAGTACGTCGAGCGGCACCGCCAACGCGGCCGCGACTTGGTACGCGACTGGCGCGCCGCCGCCGGGCAGGCCGACGACCACGACGCTCGGGTCCAATCGCCAGGCCGCGAGGGCCATAGCCAAGCGGCGACCAGCGTCGGCGCGGTCGTCAAAACGTTCCATGCTCAAGCCCTACACGCGTTGACCCGTCTCCGGTACGCCCCAGGTAAGGACCAAGGTCACATTTTCGACCGCGACCTCGTGCGAGGGTCACCGGCAATCGCCCCTAAGAGTCCGAGGAGTCCTCGGCCGTCGGCAAGACTGACAACGTGCAAGACGCCGTGCCAACGACTCCGGCGGATCTGTCGCTGGCCGACGCCGCTCTCCTGACCAGTGACGAGGTGCTCGTTCGACTGGGCAGCCGTCGAGATGGACTGACGTCGAGCGAAGCGGCCGAACGTGCGGTGCACTTCGGGCCCAACCTGTTGAAGGTGCACCGGGTGCGGCCGTCCTTGATCCTGTGGCGGCAGCTGCGCAACCCGATCCTGCTCCTGTTGCTCGGTGCCGCCTTGGTATCGGGATTGACCGGTGGCGCGACCAACGCGATCATCATCGCCGTGATCGTCGCGCTCAGCGTCGGACTGAGCTTCTTCAACGAATACGCGGCCGAGCGGGCCATGGCGTCGCTGCGCGCGCGCATTCGCCAGGACGCCGAAGTACGCCGTGACGGCCAGCCGGTCCAGGTACCGGTCGCCGACCTGGTGCCGGGCGACGTCGTGACCTTGCAGCTCGGCGCGTTGGTGCCGGCCGATCTGCGTCTACTCGAAGTCCATGAGCTCGAATGTGACGAGGGCGTGCTGACCGGAGAATCGATGCCGGTCGCCAAGACCATCGAGGCCGGCCACGGTGAGGACGACCGCGACCTCGCGGATTGCGCCTACATGGGCACCGTCGTCCACGAGGGCTCGGGCGTCGCCGTCGTCGTCGAAACCGGTACCCGCACGGCGTTTGGCCGGATTGCCGCCGGACTCAGTGAGCAACAGGGCCAGACCGCCTTCGAGGTCGGGTTGTCGCGGTTCTCCAGATTCCTGTTCCTGGTCGCGGCGCTACTCACCGCCTTTATCTTCATCATCAACGTCGTCTTGTCGCGACCACTGATCGAGGCGCTCCTCTTCTCGCTCGCGATCGCGGTCGGTATCGCTCCCGAGATGATGCCCGCCATTGTCACGGTCAGCCTCTCGTCCGGTTCGAAGGCGTTGGCGGCGAAGAAGGTCCTCGTCAAACGGCTCGTCGCGATCGAGGACCTCGGCAACATCGAGATCCTGTTCACCGACAAGACGGGCACGCTCACCGAAGGGATAATCACCTTCGAGCGCGGCCTGGGCGTCCTTGGGACTGAGGACCAGCGCGCCCTGCTGTTGGGTCTCGTCTGCAATGAGGCGACGATGAGTGATCACGGGCCCGTCGGCGGTAACGCCTTGGATCAGGCGCTGTGGACAAGCGGGGCCGTCGCCGGCTCGCCGGACCTGCGAGCGAAGGTGGCGGACTTCACGCGACGAGCGGTTCTGCCGTTCGATCACGAGCGCCAGATGGTCTCGGTGTTGGTCGACACCGGTGCCAACGGAACGCTGATCGTCACCAAGGGTGCGCCCGAGGTCGTGCTAACCCGCTGCAACGACGTTCCCCCTTCGATCCACGAACTACTCGAGACGCTGTTCGATGGCGGCGAGCGCGTCGTCGCGCTGGCGAGCCGTGTCGCCGTGTCGACGTCCGTGCTCGACCTCGACGCCGAGCACGGACTCACCTTCGAGGGTTTCCTCGTGTTCGCCGACCGGGTCAAGGCCGACGCCGGCGCGTCGCTGGCGAAGCTCGAACGTCTCGGGGTCGAGGTCAAGATCATCACGGGTGACAACGGGAAAGTCGCTCTCAACGTCTGCTCGCAGATCGGACTCGCCAGCACGGGCATGGTCAACGGCGTCGACCTCGAACCGCTGAGCGACGACGAGTTGTCCGCGGCAATCCTCACCACCACCGTGTTCGCGCGCATCAGTCCCGACCAGAAGTCGCGCGTCATCAACGTGGCGCGGCGCACCGGCAAGGACGTCGCGTTCCTCGGTGACGGCGTCAACGACGCGGTGGCCCTGCATCACGCCGACGTCGGAATCTCGGTGGACTCGGGCACCGACGTCGCCAAGGAGGCCGCCGACGTCGTGCTGCTCGACAAGGACCTCGACGTGCTCGCCGAGGGCGTGATGGAGGGCCGTCGAATCTTCTCCAACACCATGAAGTACGTCCTCATGGCGACGTCGTCGAACTTCGGCAACATGTTCAGCGCCGCCGGCGCGTCGGCGTTCCTCTCGTTCCTGCCCATGTTGCCGAGCCAGATACTTCTCAACAATCTGCTCTACAACGCCGGCCAACTGGTGATCCCGACCGACCGCGTCGACGTCGAGGCACTGGCGCGCCCCGCGGCGTGGGACATGAGGTTCATCCGCCGGTTCATGTCGATCTTCGGACCGATCAGTTCCATCTTCGACTTCTTGACGTTCTGGGTGATGCTGTCGGTGCTGCACGCCAGCCACGTCGGCTTTCGCACCGGCTGGTTCATCGAATCGATCGCCACCCAGACCCTGGTCGTGTACGTGATCCGCACGCGCCGGGTTCCCTTCTTCAAGTCGCGCCCCAGCGTCGCAATGCTGATCGTGCCGACGAGCGCCGCACTGGTCGGCGCCGTGCTGCCGTACACCGGACTGGCGCACTTACTCGGCTTCACGCCCTTGCCGGCCAAGTTCTTCCTCCTTCTGTTCGCGATGGTGGTCGTCTACCTCGTGCTGGTCGAGGGGGCGAAGGTCCGCTTCTACCGAGCGGCACACGCACGACGTCGCGCCGTGGCGTTCACGAACCTAGAGCGCCGCGAGCGACACCTTCGCCGACGAGCCGCGCGGTTCATCCGCCAAGAATTGCCCGGAGGCCGGTCCAAGCCCGGGGCGTGACGCAACAGCCCTCACGGGTCGTCACGACGCCGAGAGTCGACGTTCAGTCCGCCGCCGACGGAGCGTCGGGTTCGATCACGACACGTGGGAAGTCTGCGCGCGTCGGTCTCGAGGTCGACCAGAACTCGCGTATCAACACCTGCACGGTCGCGGCGGCCGGAATGGCCAAGAGCACGCCCACGAATCCACCGAACAGGCCGCCGATCCACGCGCCGATCTCCGCACCCATCAGCACGGCGACGAAGACGGTCAACGGGTTGAGTTTCACGGTCCGACTCATGACTACCGGATTGAGCACGTGATTCTCCACCTGCGTGTACGCCAAGAAGACGACGAACGTGATGATCCCCGCACTGAGTGAGTGCGCGAGCGCAAATAGCACCGTCGGAATGCCCGCGATGGCGCCGCCGATGGTCGGCAGGAAGTCCACGAGCGCGACCCACAGTCCGAAGAGGAACGCGAACGGCACGGAGAGCAGCGCCAGCGTCAGGAACACGGTGACGCCCGCCGCGAGCGACGTCAGGAGATTTCCGAGCACGTAGCCCGTCGCCGAGCGGCTCACCAGTGCGCTGATCTTCGAGAGACGTGCGGCGCGACCCGGTGACAACGTCACCAAGATCACCCGTCGCATCTTGGGGGCCTCGAGCAGGACGAGGATCACGAAGGCGAACGTGGTGAGCATGGCCAGAAGGACCGAGGCGGCCCCCTTGCCCAGCGCGAGCGCCGGCTTGCTCAGCCCTTGGGCCAACGAGATGAGTTTGGAGGAGTTCTTCGACACCCACGCCTCGACGTGATAGTGGCGCATAAGGTGACCGAGCCACCCCTTGCCGCCTTGGGCGTTCTTCACGTACGACGGCAGCGCGTTCGCGAGGTGCGTCAAGCTGTTGATCAAGGGGTAGCCGAAGGCCACCGCGAAAAGGATGAACACGAGGAACGAGAGCACGCCAACGATCGCGACCGCGACGCCGCGACGGTGAATCTTCCAGCGCTGCAGGATCGCGACCAAGGGGTTCAGGATCAGCGCCAAAAATCCGCCCACGAGCATCAGCATCAAGAGGTAGCGCAACCGGTAGAGAAGCATGCCCGCCACGTAGACCCCCGCGACGGTCATCACCGACACGAGGATCGTGCGCAGCGGGACGTTGGTCGCGTCCGCACGCTCAAGAATCCGCGACCGGCGTGAGGCGACGAACTCGTCGCCCTGATCGAGTTGATCTGACATAACTGTCAAGCCCCTTCTGGCTCGGGACCTCTTCGAATCACGCTAGCCCGCACGACAGAGGTGCCCGCGCGACCTCAGGTAGCGCCGTTACCCCGCATCGGTCCGTAGCGGCGACGGAACAATAAGTAACAGAATCCCCCGCCGAAGATGGGTAGCCAGTACGAGCCCAGACGATACGCCAACGTCGCCACCACCGCGCTCGAACTCGGAACGTTCGCGAGAACCAACAAACCGGTGAGGCTCGCCTCCACGATGCCCAGGCCACCGGGCGTGATCGGCACGAGCGCGATTACCGCCGTCGCGGCGTAGGCGAGAAGGACGAGCGCGGGATTCGGTCGTGCGCCGGTGGCGCGCAGCGCCGCGAGAAGGCTCAGATAGTCCAGCCCGACGCGCCCGGCGATCAGCAGGACCGCCTTCCACCAGTTTCGCCCGAGATCGCTGCGAACCACGTCGCGCTGGGCCAGGAGCCGATTCGCCAAGTCAATGGTCTTGGAGTGACGAAAGGGAACGCGATTGAGTATTGATTGGAGAACTCTTCCAAGGAAGAGCAGCAGGCGGTCCGACGTGAGGACCACGACACCGAACGCCACGATCAGCACGAAGCCTCCGATGCCGAGTTCGGCCGCGTGTTCGAGACCCCCGCTCACGACGAGTCCACCCAGGATCGCGGGCAACGCGAAGACGGGCAGCAAGAACAGTCCGGCCAGGCCCAATATCGAGGCGGCGGCCAGTCCGCCAGCGGCCTGATCGGGTTCGATCCCCGTCATGGAGAGCATCCGAAACTGGACACTGGCGCCGGCGGCGTCGCCGCCCGGAAGGACGTTGGTGACGGCGTTGCCGGCGAGTCCGGCGGTGATTACCGCGAACCACGTCCCGTTTCGAACAACGAGACGCAGCAGCGACATCGAAAGGAAGAAGCTCGAGAGTTCCGCGACGAACATCACGACCAGCCACCAGGGTGACAGCGTGGCGAGGCGGGGCCACGCCGAGACGACATGGGTCAGCGCCGGGAGAACGATGTACAACCCGACCCCGGCGACGACCACCGCGACAACGCGACCAACGACGGAGGCCTTACGGCGCGGCGGTGGTTCGGTTTCTATTGAACCAACCTATAGCGCGAACCTCAATCTTCACCGGTGAGATCGGCCCATTGACGATGGGCGGAGCCCCGAAGCGATCCGTGACCATCGAGCGTCGACGAACGCGCACCCGATCGCAACGTGAGGTGCCGCGGCTACAGTGAGGTCGAGCTACCCAGACGAGGGGACCACCGTGAAGTCCGACGAGACCTGGAAGTACATCCACGAAGAGCGGGTCCAGATGGCCCAGACGTGGGCCGGCCTTTCGAGCGAGCAGTGGAGCGCCTCGTCGTGGTGCAAAGGGTGGTCGGTCCAGATGGTCGCGGGTCACCTGCTGGCCGCCGCAGAGCAGACACCGCTCAACTTCTACAAGGAACTCGCCCAAGCCGGATTCAGTTTCAACAAGTTCGCGTTGGCAGGCGCGAAAAAATTCGCCGCGATCGGACCGAGTGAACTGGTTCGGCGCATGCTGATCCGAACCACCACGACGAATCATCCGCCCGCGCCGGTCATGGCGATGTTGGGTGAGATCATCGTCCACGGCGAGGATATCCGTCGTCCACTCGGCTTGAGCCACGAAGTGCCCGACGCCGCGTTGATCGCGATCGCGGATAGTTGGAAGAATTCCAACATTCTGATCGGTGGCAAGAGGCGAATCGCGGGACTGCATCTTCGGGCCACGGACGTCGAGTGGTCCCACGGCGACGGTCCGGAGGTCGTTGGTCCAATGATCTCTCTGGTGCTCGCGATTACCGGCCGCAAGAGCGCGTACACGGACCTGACCGGCGAAGGACTTTCGATCATCGCGGCTCGCCCCTAATCCCTTCGGACGTCGATTGCGCGGATCGGCGCCGCAAGTCAGCGACCCCGGGCGCGACGCGAGAAAGGATGACATGTTCCACACTGTCCCTGGTCCCATGGCGTCGAGAATGCGCGAATTGGAAGGTCGAGACGAACTCGATCGCAACGACGGGACCGCACTGCTCGACCGGCTGCGCCAGATCCCACCCGAGACCGGACAGTTCCTCGCGTTGCTCGCGGCGTCGACGCCACCGGGCGACTGGATCGAGATCGGTACGAGTGCCGGGTACTCGTCAATGTGGATCGCGCTGGCCTGCAGGGAACGTGGCCGAACCCTCACCACGTTTGAGATACTCGCGACCAAGGCGGCCATGGCGAGAGAGACGATCGAGGCAGCCCAGATCGGCGACGTCGTTCGTCTCATCGAGGGGGACTTCCTCGCCCTCGTGGATCAACTCGGTGACGTCGCGTTCTGCTTCCTCGACGCCGAAAAGGAGATCTACGGCTCCTGTTACGACGCGGTCGTTCCCCGATTGGTGCCGGGCGGTCTCCTGGTTGCCGACAACGCCATCAATCACGCCGCGACACTCCAGCCCATGATCGATCGCGCGCTCGCTGACCCGCGCGTCGACGCGCTCGTCGTGCCCATCGCCAAGGGCGAGTTGATCTGTCGCAAGATCTAGTTCCGCCGCCACCGCGTTCGCCATCGAAATTCACAACCACGCCCTACCCGAGACGTGCGCGGGCGAGTTGCCTTAAAGTTGGCGTCAAGACCAAAAGGAGAGCTCCATGTTGATAGTCACGACCAATGATCTGCCCGGCTACAAGGTCACCCAGGTACTCGGCGAGGTGAACGGACTGACGGTGCGTACACGCAACGTCGGCGCGCAGATCGGCGCGTCGCTCAAGGCGCTCGGCGGCGGCGAGCTGCGCGGACTCACGCGCCAACTCCAGGAGTCACGTCACGAGGCCCTCACCCGTCTCACCGAGGCGGCTGAAGCGATGGGCGCCAACGCGGTACTGGCGATGCGCTACGACTCGAATGAACTGATGACATCGTTCCAGGAGATCCTGGCCTACGGCACCGCCGTCGTGGTCGAGCAACCCGCTTGATCCTGGGGCGTCACCGATCGGACGCCCCGGTACGACCCGCTCAGGCTTCGACGCGCACCGTGACGGTGAAGAGCCGGCTTGGCGGAAGGCACTGCGGGTAGCACGTCGGAGTGTCCACCGCGTTCACCTGGGCCTGACCGGGAGCTTTTGCGACGAACGTCGCGGACGCGGACGCGCCCGCGGTCGCTCCAATTCGCACGAGTACCACGTCGTTCGTAGAAGTCGGTGCGCTCCATGCGTAGAGCGACGAGCTGGCGAGTCGAACGATCAGGTGGTCGCCACGGTGAAGCACGTAGTGGCCGCCGCTCTGGTTCTGGTCAACGACGAGCGTTCGTGGCCTCGCTGCGGTCACGATCTGGAACGCCACGGAACGGCTGACGCCGCCGCGCGCGAACCCCACGCTCGCTCGGTACGTGCCCACGGCGACGCGACGCAACGGCGTACCGGACCGTTGGTCCCAGGTCGCGCCAACCCGCACGGCGGTTCCGGGCGCGAGCGTGCGCAGGACGAGGTACTGAGCACAGGCGCTGAAGCCACCTTCGCCGCCACAGCTGGTCCACACGACGACGCCCTGACTGGTGCGCACGCTGAACGCCGGCGACGTCGGTCCGACGGCGACGGTACACGAACGCGGCGACGTGTTGCGGATAGACGCCGACAACTTCACGGGCGTTCCCGGGCCGTACCGCGCCTGGTCCGACGAGACCGCGAGGTTGATCGACGTCGAGGAGCATGGGGCGCTGCCCGTGACGGCGCCGACGCTCGACTCGACCAGTGCTGGGGCCGCGACCAGACCCGCCACGCTCGCCGCGACGACGATCAGCGTCCATCGCCATGTCCGACAGCGACGTCGAACGGCAGTGGCCCGAGACCCTGGACCGCGCGATGTGGTCATCGGGCGCCTCCCACTCCGACCCGTCGAAGGATTCGACGACTCCTACCTCTATCCTGTCGCGCCACGACGAATTCTTTCGGTCGGCGCCGAGTTCGACGACGCTACGACGCGAAGTCAGTGAGAACGGCGGCCCCCTGGACCCGGTCGTGCGCGAGGTCTCGAAGCGCTTCGTTGGCCTGATCCCAGGGATAGGGACGCACGGTTGTCCGCAACCCGATTCGCGCCGCGGTCTCGAGGAACGCTCGCCCGTCGTCGCGGGTGTTGGCGGTCACGCTGCGCAAGGTCCTCTCCTGAAAGAGGTGCTCCTCGTAGTTCAGGACCGGGATATCGCTCAGATAGATGCCCGCGACGGCCAGCGTCCCCCCTCGATCGAGCGCCGCCAACGCCGGTGGGACCAGCGAGCCGACCGGGGCGAAAAGTATGGCGGCGTCGAGCCGTTCGGGTGGTGCGTCGCCCGCGTCCACGGCGCTCGCCGCGCCGAGCGACAACGCCAACGCACGCGCCTCGGGCGAGCGGGTCATCACGTGGACCGTAGCGCCTTCGGAGAGGGCGATCTGCGCGGTGATGTGCGCCGAACCCCCGAATCCATAGATCCCGAGCCGCCCTCCGACCGGCAACTCGGCCCGACGTAGGGCGCGGTAGCCAATGATGCCCGCGCACAGCAACGGTGCGGCGTGAAGGTCGTCGAAACCCTCGGGCAACGCGTACGCGTAGTCCTCGTCGACGACCACGTACGGCGCGTAGCCCCCGTCACGGTCCCAGCCCGTGAAGGTCGGCGCCGTGCACAGGTTCTCGCGGTTGGCGAGACAGTAGCGACAGTGTCCGCAAGTACGCGCCAACCACGCGGCGCCGACGCGGTCGCCCACGTTGAAGCGGACGGCGCTTTCACCACATTGGTCGACGACACCGACGACCTCGTGACCGGGAACGACGAGCGGGCGTTTTGGCGCCAGATCACCCTCGGCCAAATGGAGATCCGTGCGACAGACGCCGCAGGTGGCGACGCGAACGAGAACCTCACCCGGACCGGGCGACGGCACCGCACGTTCCACGCGCACGAGAGGTTGTGAATCAATCGGACCAGGCGTCTCCACCGCCCAGACCTCCATGGTCGGTTCGTTCGTCGACACCATTTCCTCCGTCCCGCCGTATCGGTACCCAGCAACAATTGCGCACGGACGCGCGATCGGCAAGGGCCCAAGGACTCATGTCGACGTAGGAAGAAAATGTGACTTCGGACACTGTTGGAACTCGCTCGATACCCCCATGCTGGCGATGGTGGCACTCGCCGCCTCGCAACGCGGAGGATCACATGACGGACATACTCGACATTGAACTAACAGAAGAGGCCAAGGGCCCTCAGAGCGGCGTCTTCGTGGCCCCCGGACTACCCGGCAGCGTGGTCACGCTCAAGCCTCGCTACCAGAACTTCATCGGCGGACAATGGGTGGCTCCGGTTCGCGGCGAGTACATGGCCAACGTGTCACCGGTCACCGGCAAGGTCTTCTGCGAGGTCGCAAAGTCCTCGGCCGAGGACGTCGAACTGGCGCTGGACGCAGCTCACGCGGCTCGCCAGGCGTGGGGCGAATCCTCGCTGACCGAGCGAGCTGCAGTATTGAACAAGATCGCCGACGTCATCGAAGCAAACCTGCAAATGCTGGCGGTCGCCGAGAGTTGGGAGAACGGTAAGCCGGTGCGTGAGACGTTGGCCGCCGACATTCCCCTCGCCGTCGACCACTTCCGTTACTTCGCCGGTGCCACCCGTTCACTCGAGGGTCGTTCGACCGAGATCGACAAGGACACCGTCGCGTACCACTTCCACGAACCGCTGGGCGTCGTCGGCCAGATCATCCCCTTCAACTTCCCACTGTTGATGGCGGCCTGGAAGATCGCTCCGGCACTCGCCGCGGGCAACTGCACGGTCGTAAAGCCCGCCTCACCAACACCGTGGTCGATCCTCAAGCTGGCCGAGTTGCTAGAGGACGTGGTGCCGCCGGGCGTGCTGAACGTCGTGACCGGTCCCGGTGCCGAGATCGGTAAGGCGCTCGCGTCGAGTCCACGTATTGCCAAGATCGGCTTCACCGGCGAGACCACTACCGGGCGGCTGATCATGCAGTACGCCGCACAGAACCTCATACCGTCGACCGTGGAACTTGGTGGCAAGTCGCCCAACATCTTCTTCGCCGACGTGATGGACGCCGACGACGACTTCCTGGACAAGGCGATCGAAGGTCTCGTTCTGTACGCCTTTAACAAGGGCGAGGTCTGCACGTGCCCGTCGCGCGCCCTCATCGAGGAGTCGATCTACGACCGATTCATGGAGCGTTGCCTCGCTCGAATCGAGAAGATCACGCAGGGCAATCCGCTGGACCCGACGACCATGCTGGGTGCCCAGGTGTCCGAGCAGCAGATGGAGAAGATCACCTCGTACGTAGCGATCGGACTGCTCGAGGGTGCCGAATGCCTCATCGGCGGAAAGGCGGCACACTTCGGCGGTGACCTGGAGGAGGGCTACTACTTCGAGCCCACCGTCTTGAAGGGTCACAACAAGATGCGCGTCTTCCAAGAGGAGATCTTCGGACCGGTTCTGGCCGTCACGACCTTCAAGGACGAGGCGCAGGCGTTGGAGATCGCCAATGACACGCTGTACGGACTCGGTGCGGGTGTGTGGACCCGCGACGGGAACCGGGCGTACCGGATGGGACGAGCAATCAAGGCGGGACGCGTGTGGACGAACTGCTACCACCTGTACCCGGCCGGTGCCGCCTTTGGCGGTTACAAGATCTC
>Ga0075520_1000759_pt1 | contig 14716 bp, 14 predicted proteins | sample NGEPerB_FD_75100 | JGI IMG/M metagenome (GOLD analysis project Ga0075520, IMG submission 75100) | Arctic peat soil microbial communities from the Barrow Environmental Observatory site, Barrow, Alaska, USA - NGEE PermafrostAB12-B | ecosystem: Environmental > Terrestrial > Soil > Wetlands > Peat ... | reverse complement strand
GCAACAATTTGTGGAATCTTTAGCACCGTATAGAGCACGCGTTCCGAAGGTTGTGGCCTCACTCTCAGCATCAGCCAAGGGGCCGTTTCCCGCTTCGAAAGACGTGCTTTGCAATCCTGTCCGGCCTGTTCTCCTGGCGGCCGGCATGCCCTCGTACGTGAAGGCGGTCGTAATCTTGTTGTCATCCTTTGGAAGCCCGACGTCCAGTCTGTAATGGCTTCCCCGGCGAATGAGACCGGCAGTTCTGAAGCGCGTCCCAAAGGACGCTAAGAAAGTCCAATGCCAACAGTTTGCAATTCAGTTCACAAACCGGCGCATACGAATGTTCATCACGATTCCCAGCGCCAGGAACATGAACAGTACTGAGGATCCCCCGTAACTCATTAACGGCAAGGGGATGCCCGTGACCGGCATGAACCCTACCACCATGCCTACGTTAACCAGGACGTGGAACGCGAGTACCGCAACCACACCCATGACCACAAAGGCACCAGCACGATCCGGGGCCGTCTGAGCGTTCTGGACCAGACGCATCAGTACGATAAAGTATAGCAGCAGCAAGCCCATAGCGCCTAGGAATCCGTGTTCCTCGGCAAAGGCGGCAAAGATGAAATCGGTATGCGGCACGGGCAGAAATTGGCCCTGGGTTTGGCTCCCGTGTGCCGTTCCCTTGCCAAAAATGCCCCCCGAACCAACGGCGACCAGTGACTGAATCACCTGATATCCATGGCGTTGCGGGTCAGCTTCAGGCTCCATGAAACTGGTCAGGCGGTCTCGTTGGTAAGGTTTGAGAACATGCCACCCCACGGGAGCCAGCAACGCCCCCAATACCAGGATGACCAAGGCATGCCGGGCCTTCATTCCCCCCAGAAACAAGCCCATCACGGCGATCGGGATGTAGGTGAGCGCCGTTCCCAGGTCGGGCTGCACGAGCACCATCAGCATGGGAACGCCGACCAGCGCCCCGGCTTTGACGATGTCCTGGGCCGTACATTCGGACTTTGTGTCGGCGAAATACTTGGCCATGGCGAGAATGAGCACCAACTTCACCCACTCCGAAGGCTGGAAGTGAAACGCGCCTAACTGCACCCAGCGGCGGGCGCCCAGATACTTTTTGCCGAACACTTCCACCGCAACCAACGATGCGATGGAAATCAAGTACAGCAGCGGCACACGTTCCAATAGGGCCTGGTAGTTGAAGAAGCTGACCACGAACATCAGTCCTACACCACCCAGGATCCAATACACCTGCTTGAGATGTACACCCATAAATTTGGTGCTGAGGGTTGCGCTATAGATCTCGAGCACGCCCAGAGAGCAAATTAGCAGCACCAGCACCAGCAGGACCCAGTCGAAATCGCGAAAGGAAATGTAGCGGCTCAGGGCTGCCTCCGGGGAACAATTGCGGCCGCAGGCGTGTTGGTTGGCTTGCCAGACTTATTCGCTGCAGGGGGCGCTTGCAGCTCAGGATTTGTCGCCGGGGGCGTCGGCCGACTCTCGGCGGGAGGTTCAGTTTCGGGATGGGCCATCTCCACGTGCGACTCGGTGGTTTCGAGATCAGCGGGACGAATAGGCTTGTCCGTTCCTCCCACTCCCGGCGCCGCAGTTACCGGCTTGGTCTTGCCGTCGGCTGAAACCGTGAAACGTCCGGCTTGCATCTTGTCGGGGGTCTTGGCGTCTCCCTCGTGCCAAATCGCGGCGACTTCTGCCTGCTTCGAGCCAGCAGCCGCTCCGCCGACTTTGGCCACCTGCGTCTGGGAAGTGCGCTGTTTCTCAACATAGGCTTTGATTACCTGCGCAGCGGCACGGGCGGCATAGTATCCGTGCTCGCCCTCTTCAAGCAGCACCGCCACTACAATTTCAGGATTCCGGCGCGGCGTGACGCCAACAAACCAGCCGTTGTCCTTGTACTTATTCTTTTCGCTGCTGCCCATCTTCGCTTTGAGTTGGTTGGAGATGGTCTGCGCGCTGCCGGTTTTTCCGGCGAAGTCAATCCCCGGCAAGCGGGCGCTGGGCGCGGTTCCTATGGGCGACACCACCGCCGCCAGCGCGTCGGTGATGGTCATCCAGTTTTCCTGGTCGAGACCAATGTTCGTTTTATCCGTGTAGTTTGCCACTTGCTTAAACCCCGGCGGAAACTGGTCCGGAAAGGCCACATGCGGACGAACTAAGACTCCATCGCTGGTTACTGCGCCGACTGCTCGGGCCAGTTGAATCGGCGTAGTCGCCACCGCTCCTTGCCCGATGCCGACCGAGATGGTTTCGCCGGCATACCACTTCTGCTTGAAGTTCTTGATCTTCCACTCTTCGGAAGGCATGACCCCAGAGACTTCCTGCGGCAGGTCAATACCGGACTTCTGTCCCAATCCGAGCAGGGTAGCGTATTTGGCGATGCGGCTGATGCCCAGCTTCTCGGCTAGCGTGTAAAAGTACGAATCGCAGGACTGGAAAATCGCTTTGCTGATGCCCACGGTCCCATGACTGCCGTGTCCGGCGATCCAGCATTTGAAGAAGCGGCCGTAAAAGGTCTTGCCACCTCCGCAAGTAATGACGAGGTTCTGTGCAATACCTTCCTGCAGTCCGGCGGTGGCCATGATGACCTTGAACACCGAACCTGGAGCAAGTTGCGCCTGGATAGCCTTGTTCAGCAGCGGCTTGCCCGGATCGGTCACCAGCCGGTTCCATTCGTCACGCGTGATGCGCACCGCAAATTCGTTGGGATCGAACGCGGGACGGCTGACCATCGCCAGAATTTCGCCATTGCGCGGATCCATGGCGACGATGGCGCCGGGCCTGCCCTCCAGCGCCTCCTCGGCCGCTATCTGCATATCGAGATCGATGGTGAGCTTGAGCTGCTTGCCGGGGACCGCGGCCACGTCGCTGAGGGTGCCCACTTCCTTGCCGCGACTGTTGACCAGCACCTGGCGCGAGCCGTTCTTGCCCATCAGAATATCGTTGTAGTACTGCTCAACCCCCGACATGCCTACGATGTCGCCGGGATTGTACAGCTCCCATTGCGGCTGGGTCAGCATGTCTTCGCTCACCTGGCCGACATAGCCGATGATGTGCGCCATGAATCCGTTGCGGGGATAGAGGCGGCGGTGAACGGTGATGGTGTCGAGCTCGGGCAATTCCTCTTTGTGCGATTCGATGAACGCCAGTTCGTCGGGGGTGATGTCGTCCTTGAGGAACAGCGGCTGATATCCCGGCACCGCGGCCATGCGCTTCAGGCGGGCGCGCAGCTCATCGGGCGGCATGTGAAGCCCAGCGGCGATCTTGTCGGCGTCGGCCTGCAGATCGCGGTTCTGATCGCGCAGCAGCAGCACAGAGAACGAAGGATAGTTGTCCACGATGATGCGGCCTTCGCGGTCAAGGATCTTGCCGCGCGGGGCCAGGATGGGCACCTGCTTGATGCGGTTCTGTTCAGCCAGCGTGCTGTAATAACCGCTGCGCGCCACCTGCAAGCGCCACAGCCCAAAGGCGAGAACCAGGAAGACTCCCAGCAAGACGTATTGCACTGCGGTAAGCCGGAGCTGGGAGACTTTTTCGTCGCGACCGAACATCAACTACATCTTTCCTGAGTATTAAAGTTGCAAGATTCTGGAACTAACAGAGTGTTCCGGACTGGGGCCGGCTCCGCCGCGCGAAGCTGCGCACCGCAGGACTGCATTCGATTTCGTAGCGAATGACAGATCGGGAACTCTGAACTATTCTAGTCCGAATCGGGGCGAGAACGGAGGGGGAAAGGCGCAATTGATCTCTGTTCCCCGCGTGACCCACGGCGTCCGGTGATCGTGATCCAGAGTCGGAACCGCGGCCCGAGTCGGCGCACACCGCACGCTGGAGAATAGGGTCTGCTGATCTATGGGGGTTACAATGTCCTAGAATGTTCCGCGTCATCTTATAAGTGGATGCATAAGTGAACCGATCCGAGCTCCAGGTGCTTGCAAGATTGCGGCTGCAGGACGCTGCTGTGCTAAGCCAAGCAGGTCGTTTTGACGGAGCCTACTACCTTTTCGGATTGGCGGTAGAATGTGCTCTGAAAGCGTGCATCTCTCGAAAGACTCGGCGGTACGATTTCCCAGACAAAGATCTGGCCCAGAAGAGCTACCAGCACGATCTGTCTAAGCTCGTCGAGGCCGCCGGTCTGGTAGCAGCTCGCGATGGCGCGATGAGAGGCGACGCTCAGTTTACTGCGTATTGAGGCATTGTTAAGGATTGGTCAATTCAAAGCCGGTACGAGACAACGGGGCAATCTAAAGCAGAGGCGCTCGAGCAGGCGATTACGGATCGGCGGCACGGAGTAATGCGATGGATAAGGCAACATTGGTAGACAAGGATTTACGGATTGGGAGAGATGTCATTGGACTGCTCAGAGCGGCCGATCTATTCGTGGACGATGCATTCTGGGCATATATGCCGCAGGTGGAAGAATGGAGACTGGTGCTGTCTTCGCCAAGAGTTAAGGAGTTAGGGGTGCGCAACTCCTATTTGAAAATGTCGAACGCGCTGCACAAATCCCCCCTTTGGGAGGAAATTCCGGTGAGCCGGATATCTTTGTTTGCTCCAGATGACGATGTTATCGAGAGATTGAGAGGTTTGGAAAAACATCGCTACGAAGGCGCAATAGAAGTCATCAAAAGTGATCGCAAGAATGGATCCCCGATTTTCCTGGTCTTCTTCGCACCGAACAAAGGTCAAGGTGGCGCAGTTGAACTGAAGGGAGAGTCGAAATTGGAAGAATTTCTGCGCGACCAGATCGGTATTAGCGACCCTGATGTGCAAGCAGCGCTCAGAATCTTGGATGCACGAGGCTCCTACAGCTTTGAAAACCTGCAGCTGACCACCACAAAACTGCGAAAGATTGGCCTTCTGCATCCTTTACATCCGCAGAGAGTGTATCGCAGGCAGTGACCCGTGAGGAACGCTCCCGAGGTCATTCGCGATGAGAAGCAGAACCAGGCGTACGTTCGCCTGCTCGAAAAGCTGACTAGCAAGAAATCAGTCACGCTGGCGGAGGAGAAGCTCATCGATCTCCTCGCGGTATTGATCGAAGACTTTGAGGCGGAACAATTTCCTGTCCCCGAGGCGACGCCCGTAGCGATCGTTCGGCATCTGATGGAGGCCCACGGATTGCGGCAGAAGGACCTGGTGGGTATCTTCGGTACGGAGAGCATCGCCTCAGAAGTCCTGCACGGCAAACGTGAACTCACCAGGGAACACATCAAGCGGCTGAGCGCCAGGTTCGGCGTATCTCCTGCGGTGTTCTTCTAGTCCTGCTTTCTTTTCTCACCGCTGTTTGAACCTATCCAGGAACTTGAACACAAATATGCCGATCACGGCGTTGGCCAGCGCGGAAATGGCCACGTGGCTCCAACTCCACTGCTGCACCTGGCCAAGCAGGCCATGCGCCACGCCGTAATAGATCCCCTGGTGGGCCACGAAAAAGAGGTAGGTGATGATGAAGCGTGAGCCGGGATTCTCGACGTCAATTTTCAGGCCCAGCGACGACGCCAGGTAGCCGATGATCGTCAAGGCAATGCCGTACATGCCCAGGGGATGGCTGGGGCCGGCGAAGAGGTCTTGCATCAGGCCAATCGCGCAGCCCGTGAGGCATCCGCTGATCGGATTGCGCCGGGCCACCGCGAAGAAGATGGTGACCATGAACGGCAAACTGATCGCCGCCAGGAATGGAATCTTCCCCAGAATAAAAATCTGGATCAGTACCGCAACCAGGGGAATGAAAATGATAGCGGGCCAACTGAATTCGTAGACCGCGACCTGGTCGCGCGAAGTCAGACTTCCCCGGAATGGCATGACTCGGCTGCTCACTGCGGCGCCTGCTCTCCATTGGACGGCGTTGAAGGCTGCTGTGGATTCGTATGTGGCGGCTGTTTCGCAGCCGGCTTGGATTGCCTCGACGGAGGCGTGGTCTCGCCTCCATTCGCGGGGCGGTTCGCCGGCGATCGATCAGGCGCCGGTGAGGTAGTGTTCGCATCAGGCGCAGTTGGCGCTTGGGCGCCGTTCAGAGGCTTCGCGACTGTCCCAGCAGGACGCGTCCCATTGGCCGCGGGTTTCGCCGGTTTCGGCAGCGAGGCTCCCGTGGTCGCGCCGGTCGGCGCGCCGTGCATAGCGGTAGCCGTTCCGTTGGACTTGGGAGCAGCCGCACCGACATGAGCAGCGGCTGTTCCTGTCGCGGGCGCTACTCCAGACGCGGTCCCATTCGTAGCGCCAGGTTTTGCCTTTCCAGCGGCGTCAACCTCGGGCTTCACGGGGACGGTCGGCAGGCGTTCGGCCAAAATATCCGATGCACGAAGCGGCCCCAAATCCTTGCTGTCCGGCATCTTCTCCGTGATTTTCGTGACGATCAACACTTCCTCTACCTGATCGAGCCGGGCCGACGGAACAATGCGAATGTTCAGGAACAGGTCCTTGCCGGGCTCAACCGAGACGACTTTGCCGACCGGCAGGCCTTTGGGAAAGATGCGGTCTCCACCGCTGGTGATCACCTCTTCGCCGGGTTCCACCTTCTCGTCGCTCATGACGTATTGCAGGGTAGTCACGCCATTCGACGCTCCCCGTAAGATGCCCTGAAGGCGGGAGGATTTCAGCGCAGCCCCCACTCCACTAAATTGATCGTTGATCGGCAATACCTGCGAGGAGTCGGGAAAGACTTGCACGATCTTGCCCACGATACCCGCCGGCGTGATGACAGCCATGTCCTGCTTAATGCCATCCTTCAATCCTTTATCCAGGTAGAGAATGCGTGATTGCTCGCTGCCACTGGTGCCGATGACCTGGGCCGCGACCGTGGTATCGACATACTGCTCCTTGAAGGCGAGCAGGGCCTGGATGCGGCGCGCCATGCGCGCATCCTCGGCGTAGCGAGCGTCTTCAACCTTCATGCGGTCGATCTCGGCGCGCAGCTCGCGATTTTCCCTTCGAACACCGCGAAGATAAGCGTAATTATTCCAGGTGTCGTTCACCCATTTTTGGGTGTGCACCACAGCGGTTTCGACAGGAGTGACCGCGGAAATCGCCCACAGGCGGAGCAGGCGGGTATCGCCGCCTTGAGTCGGGCGGTGTACCTGCACAGCCAGGGCAATGATCTGGGCGAACAGAATGGCCGCCAGCACAATCAGGTTCTTATAGCGGCCGAGGAATGTGTCCATACCCTACGCTGCTTCGGGAGACGCAAGCCCTGGAATTGTCATGACGAGCGAAGCGAGGCATCTGCTTTCTTTGGCGCTCGAATCGTTATTCCCTGCCCTGCAATTCTAGTTATTCTTCGGCTTGTCCAAGATGCCCAGAATTTTGTATGTTTCCGATTGCATTTTCTTACCATCGAGGCTTACGGGCCAAATCAACTTTGCGTTGTCCCCATGGAAGTCAGCTTGAATACTATCCACCAGAGGCGTGCGGCAACTCCTCCGATTGCCCACACGACCAGCCATATGCTCGGCAAATTTGCCTTCGCAATTGACAATTGCTAGTCGGCCATCGGGAAGCTCCAGTGTGAACGTGGCACCATGAACCTTGAAAGATTTTCCTACTACAACGTTGTTGTAGACAGCGGCGTAATCATACTGATCTTCTTTGTCCTGTCGATCAACTATCTTCACGTCGAGTTTCTGTGCTGATGCAGAACCAGCGCAGACCAGAATCAGGCTAGCAACGGCAATCTTCCACTGCATTGCAGCCTCCTTCACTCCGCGAAGACTCTTAGCGGCTCGATCGGCTTACCCACTTCTCAGACAAGTCATCCCAAGTCGGATTCAAACTTTCAATCAACGCAACACGCTTCGCTCCTCGAATGCTTCGCGTTAGCAAGGGAAAGCAGATCCATCGCGGCTAAAGGCGCTCGTGATGACAAAACTGAGGCTGCCGATCCTCAGTCAATCGATATTTTCCGCAGCAGCTTGAAGTCACTCAACATTTTTCCCGTGCCCAGAACCACGCTGCACAAGGGGTCGTCGGCAATCGAGACCGGCAGCCCGGTTTCTTCGCGGATGCGCTTGTCCAGGTTCTTCAGCAGTGCGCCGCCGCCGGTCAGCACGATGCCGCGATCGCTGATGTCGGCCGACAACTCCGGCGGGGTGCGCTCCAGGGCCACGCGAATGGCGTTCATCAGCGTGGAAACACATTCGCTGAGCGACTCGCGAATTTCGCTGTCGTCAATCGTAATGGTCTTGGGCACGCCCTCGATCAGGTTGCGGCCCTTGATTTCCATGGTGAGCGGCTTGTCCAGCGGATAGGCGGAGCCGATCTCGATCTTGATTTGTTCGGCCGTGCGCTCGCCGATCAGCAGATTGTACTTGCGCTTCAGGTAATTCATGATGGACTCGTCCATCTGATTGCCGGCCATGCGGACGGAGCGCGAATACACGATGCCGCTGAGCGAAATGACCGCGACGTCGGTGGTGCCGCCGCCAATATCCACCACCATGTTGCCGCTGGGTTCGGTGATAGGCAGGCCCGCGCCGATGGCGGCCACCATGGCCTGCTCGACCAGATGAACTTCGCTGGCCTTGGCGCGATAAGCCGAGTCCATGACCGCGCGCTTCTCCACCTGCGTGATCTCTGAAGGCACGCCGATGACGATGCGCGGATGCACCAGCATCTTGCGATTGTGGGCCTTCTGGATGAAGTAGTTGAGCATCTTCTCGGTGATTTTGAAGTCGGCGATGACGCCGTCTTTCATCGGCTTGATGGCGACGATATTGCCGGGAGTGCGGCCAAGCATCTCCTTGGCCTCTTTGCCTACCGCTTCTACTTCACCGGTATTTTTGTTGATGGCGACGATGGAGGGCTCGTTGACCACGATGCCTTTGCCGCGCGCGTACACCAGCGTGTTTGCCGTCCCCAGGTCGATCGCCAGATCGCTGGAGAACATGCTGAACAGCGAGCGCAAGTTGCTGAATCGCGAGGCGCTACTATGAAAGCCGTTAGATGACATTACGAGCTATTTCTTTCCTGGGATGAACGGTGTTGCCTATAGTTTATGACAGAAGCGGGTCACGCGCGCAGTAAACCAAAATGCACGAGTCCGGCAGATGACGAGGTTTGTGTTCCGAGGCAAACCACCGGATGGAATTTCGTTGGTCGCTCCACTTTTTTGGCGAAGCGAAAGCGTTGGCGCTTCTATGCGTTGTCTGCCTAGAGTACCACCAGAGGGTAGCACAGGAGAATGTTACTTTTGCGTTAATAGGCAGGCCAAAATCGATTACTGGCCTATTTCACAACCGCCACGATGATCATCTCGTAAGGCAGTTTCCGGGTGAGCTTCTGGCCTCCACTTGCAGTAATGAAGGCGCTGATAGCGTTCAGGTTGATGCGCGGAATTCCGATCACATGCATGGTGTCGCCGTCGCCCAGTTTTTCGCTTAGGAGCTGCTGCAGCGGTGGGGTCCCAGGCACGAAAATCATTCGCACATTTGACGCTATCGATTCGTCGGCCTTGCCGTTCACGTTGGCCAGGACGGCATAGCCGCCATCGGCGAGCATTTTCGGGCTACCCGCCAGCGTCATCACGAACTCGGCATAGTTGTAGGCCGCCTTGCTGGCGGAGATCGAGACCGCCGAATCGGTGGCCGACACGGTGATTTTCAGCTTTTCATAACCCCCGAATGCCGTTTCAGCATCGTAGGGTTGAAAGCCAATGACCGGCTGAAACGCACCGGTTACGTCATTCTTGTCGAATTTGGTGATGGGATGGATCTCAAAGGAATGGTCAGGATTAGTGTTTCCCGGAACCGGCACGTTGGCAAACTGAATCTGTTGCGTGGCTGGATGTTCAAACCAGAACCTCCAAACGCCGGTGACCGCAAGCTGTGAATTGTTTCCCTCAACCGTGTGGATTTCTTTCACCGCCGCCGTCTCTCCCGGCTGCGCTGCGTTCATTACCTCCGCCACCATCGGCAAGCCAACTTCTTTCTGCGCGCGGCCGGCGACGTGCATGTCGCCATCGGCAGCCGACGCATTGGGATGTTTGTGGGCATGGTCAACGAAAAAGCTCACGTCGATGGTGGCGCGGTCCTTGTATTGCTCCACAAAGGCCCGCTTAAGCACCACTATGTTGTTTTGCGCAGCCAGCGGAAGCGCAAGCAGGAGCAGACCGCTGAGACCGAGCTGGTTCCGGTATTTCATTATGCAGTCACCTCACGTTTGAGCGGGGGCCTTTTCGCTACTCTTGTCGGGCGGTTTCGCGGCGTCGGGCGGTTTCGCGGCGTCGGGCGGTTTCGCGGCGTCGGGCGGTTTCGCGGCGTCGGGAGGCTTCGCGGTGTCGGGAGGCTTTCCGGCGGCACGAACGTTCATGAAGCGGCTCAGCGTATCGAACCAGAACGGCGCGCCCAGCGATACCGCCAAAATGGTGATCAGCCATCCTCCAAAACGGTCTTTCAACAGATAAGCTATCCAGGATCCGAATCCAGCGGTTTTGTGGTCGGGCCAGTCGGTGATCCAATCACCCTGCCAGCCGGTGACCTGGCCTAAGAGCTGCTTTTCTTGTGCCGTGACGACGTCCCTCTCGGGAATCGCTGTGGGCGTACTGGCCGTTGGGTCATTGGGATTGTCATAGGTCACCATCGGCTGCGCTTCGACGTCCGGCCGTCCCTTCTCCAGACGTACCTTGGCGTTCTCCACCAGCACCGCGCTCATGGTGGGATTGTTCCAGAGGGTTTTCAGGATCTTCAAAGTGTCTGCGTTCATGAGGAGCGTAACCGCGGCGGCCAGCACGTATATCCGGATCTGACTGGTTCGCTTGTACCAGCCGGAAACGCGATTCATGCTTTGCTCGTACCAGGCCTCAAGCCGCTCTTGGTCCGTCTTAAACTGGGGATTTTGCAGCACTGCGGTCAGGGCGGTTTTCGCTTCTCCGTCCTTCAGGTTTTTGACGCCTTCACACAACGCCTCGGCATTGTTCGCGGCCGCGTTAGGTCCAGTCAAGATATCCATCATCGCCAATGCGAACTTGTTGGATGCGATATACGACGGCAACCTGCCGTCATCGTCCTGTTTTATGCCTTGGATCAACGGATGGGCATAGAACTCCGCTTTGAGGGCCGGATCGTGCAGCAATGACAATATGCCCTTCTCCAGCGTTTTGCCGCGAGAATTGACGACTCCTGCGATGCTCTCATTCAGGGTGGAGCAAACCAGCGCCATCAGGAGGTAGATAAAGCTGATGCCGATTGCCAGATCAAGATACGGAAGAGAAGAGGCCATACGCAAACTCCCAATAGAAAGCGTTGGACTACACCACAGACACAAAGGGAGAAGTGAGTATGGAGCGTTTGTGGCGCAGACACAATAGAAAAAAGCGGGCCCACCGTCCAGCAATAGCGCTTTCCCGTGAACGTCTCAGGGGCCATTGTGCAGCAATCCTCCGTACGGTGCGTGAGCTCCTCGGAAGGCGCTATCCCGGAACGGGCTGAGAGAATGGCGGATTGGATGACGCAGACTTCGGTCTAGTAATCGGAGTCATCTCCGTGTAAATCCAATGGCCCGAATCGGAGAACAGTTGTAGAATCGCGCTGAAATGGAGCAAATCTATGAGGAAGTGGTTCTGGTGGGGGGCCTTCTTGATCCTCACTGCTGGCGGATTACTCGGTTCGGAAGGCGGTAGAGCGGTTCTAAGCGGCAAAGTGATAACCTCAGCGGGCTACCCGGTTACCGATGCTCTGATAATTTTGCGTTTGAAGTCGGTTTCAGGACCTCAATCGGCGACATTCATCACGGCTTCAGAGTCAGGAGAGTTTTCGATTCAACTTGCGTCGGGTGTTTATGACGTGTTTGTCAGTGCAACGTGTCTTGCTCCCTTTGCCCAAAGACTGTCGGTGCCCGAGTCCGGACGCGTGGCACTCAATCCCGTGCTGCAGGGCGGGATTGAGATCTGTGATGTCGAGGTGGGCCCGGGACTCGTACCAACTACTCCCTCCCAACTCCCTGACAAGGTCAAACCCAAATAGCGGCTCCCCGCCCTACCGCACACATCTACGTGACGTACGTTACTGCCTTCGTGCCCGCCTGGTGCTTTCATTGGGTTGGCGACGTGCGCTACCCGATTCGTACCATGGCAGATAGCTTTCTGCCGCCACGTCGACCGCATAGTGAGGAGAACCGCATGGCGGACAAAAAAGCAGATCTGGCTGGCCCCGGAATTGGCGATTACACAGAGTTGGAACGTGTGCTTCCGGTGGATTACAGCTCGCTGCTGTCACCCAAAGAAACCCAGAGAGCAATCTTCGAGGTGAAAAACTATATCGAAGAAAACCTCTGCAAAGAATTGAACCTGATGATGGTCACCGTGCCTCTGATCGTGGACGAGGAAACAGGGGTTAACGACTATCTTGACCGGGATGGCTCCCGCACCCCGATCCAATTCCACATCTCCAACGATCGCGACAAGCACCCCATCAACGCGCAGGTGGTGCAGGCCGCAACCAAGTGGAAGCGGATGGCGTTGAAGCAATTCAACCTGCAACCGGGCGAAGGGCTGTGCACCGACATGCGCGCCGTCCGCAAGGACTACTTCCTCGATCACGATCACAGCGCCTACGTCGATCAGTGGGACTGGGAGCGCGTGATCACGGCTGACCAGCGCAGTCTGAGCTTCCTGAAGGAAGTCGTGAGCAAGATCTGGAAGGTGATCGTCGGCGCCGAGCGCCACGCGCAGGAGCTTTTCCCGCAACTCAAAGATCCCAGATATCCCAATTTGCCGGAGAACCTTACCTTCCTGCATGCCGAGGAAATTCTCGACATGTATCCCGACCTGCCGCGCAAGCAGCGCGAGACCTCCATCCTGCAGAAGTATCCGGCGGTGTTCATTATCGGCATCGGCTGGACGCTGAAAGATGGCTACCCGCACGAGATGCGGGCCGCCGATTACGACGACTGGGTCACCGAAACCAAGGATGACGGCCACGTGCGGCACGGGCTGAACGGCGACATTCTGGTGTGGAACCCGGTGACGCACCGTCGCCATGAGTTGACGTCGATGGGCGTGCGCGTCAACGCGGAATCGCTCAAGAAACAACTGGAACTGACCAACCAGCTCGATTTCCTGAATTTCCCGTACCACAAGGCCATCGTGAATCACGAGATTCCGTTGAGCGTCGGCGGCGGCATCGGGCAGTCACGGACCCTGATGCTGCTGTTGCGCAAGGCGCATCTCGGTGAAGTCAGCGTGACCGTGTGGCCGAAAGTACTAAAGGAGATGTGCGAGAAGAAGAACATTCATGTATTGAATTAACGCCCGCTTCTGGGCGTGATCCGGAGACAGGAGGCAGCGATCTGCCGCGTCCGATGTCGAAGGATCCAGGGTTCGCCACAGAGATACCGAGGCACGAAGAGCGCATTCTCAGCTAGAGAAAACGGGTGTCAACCCAAACGACTTCGTGCGGTAAGTGTCTCTGTGGCGTATTTAGATTGAAACTCCCCGGACCCGGATGAAGCGGCGTGCTGGGGCCAACCTCGACGACCAGCCCAGGTGGTCTCTCGGATGGAAGTACTTACCCTCGACAAGTTCCCCAAACGTGTTCTGGCGAAAATTGACATACAGAGGGCCTTCATCCTTTCTCGCTTGATCATCGCGGCGGAGAGACTGCAACTGTTTCGTACCTTGCACGACAAACCCATGACCGCCGCGGAGATCGGGAAATCCCTGAAAATCCACGAGCTGTATCTCTTGTCCTTTCTCAACACGATGGTCGCGCTGGGACTGCTGCGCAGGAAGAACAACCTCTACCGGAACACGCCGTTTGCGGAGAAGTACTTCATCGCCGAGCGCTCCATCTACTGGACGCGGCAGTACTCCAAGGAGTGCGTGGGCGCCTACGAGCGGCTCACCGTCCTGGAGCAGGCCCTCGGCTCGGGCAAGAGACATCACCAGATCAAGGACCTCGCCCAGCCGGATTACCTGGAACGCATGAAGCGGGACCCGCGCGAGGCGGAAGACTTTACCCAGATGCTGTTCTACCTGCACCAGGGAGATGCCGAGGCGCTGGCGGGCTATCTCGATCTTTCGCAGCACCGCAACGTACTGGATGTCGCTGGCGGCTCCGGCGTGATGTCGATTGCGCTGGCTAACGCTAAGAAGAACCCGCACTTGCGCGCTTGCATTCTCGACATTGCACCAGTTTGCAGAATTGCAGCCGCGAACGCGCGCCGAGCAAAACTGTCCCGCCGAATCCGCACGTTGACAGGAGACATACACCGGGGGCTGCCCGCCGGCTACGACGTAATCATGTTCTGTGACATAGGCCCGATAGCCATGGGACTCCTGCAGGAGGCTTACGAAAAACTGCCTCCGCATGGCTTGGCCGTTCTCGTGGACCGTTATGTTTCAGACGACGGCACCAGTCCGTTGGACCGCCTGGCTGCGCACTTTGTAGGGTCGGGTTTCGGATTGGCAACTCGCGGACAAATGGTCGATGCGCTGAAATCGTGCGGCTTTCGCAGGATAAAGTCGAAGAAAGTTTACCAGGATGTCTGGTGCATCACCGGGGTAAAGAATTAGTTGCCAGTTGCCAGTAGCCAGTAGTCAGTTGCCAGTAGTCAGTTGCCGTTAGTCAGTAGCCCATAGTCAGTAGCCAGTTGCCAGCTAACAACTAACGCCAATTGGCAACTGCTCAGTTGCCTCCTCGCCACATCGGGCGGCTCCAAAATGAACTGATCTGTCGTTCACGACTGAAAACTGGAAGCCGACAACTGACAACTG
>Ga0075520_1000758_pt1 | contig 14755 bp, 12 predicted proteins | sample NGEPerB_FD_75100 | JGI IMG/M metagenome (GOLD analysis project Ga0075520, IMG submission 75100) | Arctic peat soil microbial communities from the Barrow Environmental Observatory site, Barrow, Alaska, USA - NGEE PermafrostAB12-B | ecosystem: Environmental > Terrestrial > Soil > Wetlands > Peat ... | reverse complement strand
CTTTGTCCGTGGTCCACACCGTGCCGTCGCGGCGCAGAAAGCTGGCGCCGGCGCTCTCTTCGCCGCCGAAGCCGAGCGAGCCGTCGACCAGCCCGGCCGAGAACCACTTGAAGCCGACCGGCACCTCGTAGAGCTGGCGGCCGAGGCGCTTGGTCACGAGGTCGATGACGCTGGTGCTGACGACCGTCTTGCCGACGGCCGCCCTGGCCGACCACTGCGGCCGGTGCTGGAACAGATGGTCGATGGCGACCGAGAGATAGTGGTTCGGCGGCAGCAAGCCGGCCGAACGGGTGACGATGCCGTGCCGGTCGTGGTCGGTGTCGCAGGCGAAGGCGATGTCGAAGCGGTCCTTGAGATCGAGCAGGCGCTGCATCGCGTAGGGCGACGACGGGTCCATGCGGATCTGCCCGTCCCAGTCGAGCGTCATGAAGCGAAAGGTCGGGTCGACCTCGTCGCTCACGACCGTCAGGTCGATCCTGTACTGCTCGGCGATGCGCGCCCAGTAGTGCACGCCGGCGCCCCCGAGCGGGTCGACGCCCATGCGGATCGTCGCGGCGCGGATCACGTCGAAGTCGATCACGTTGCAGAGATCGGCGACGTAGCTGCCGAGATAGTCGTGGCGATGCGTCGTCGCGGCGCGCAGCGCCTGCGCGTACGGCAGCCGCCGCACGCCATCCATGCCTTTTTCGAGAAAGGCGTTGGCAGCGTTCTCGATCCAGCCCGTGATGTCGGTGCCGGCCGGCCCGCCGTTCGGCGGGTTGTACTTGAAGCCGCCATCGCTCGGCGGGTTGTGCGACGGCGTGACGACGATGCCGTCGGCCAGCCCGCTCGTGCGGCCGCGGTTGTAGACGAGGATGGCGTGCGAGACCGCCGGCGTCGGCGTGTACTCGTCGTTCTCGGCCAGCATCACGTCGACGCCATTGGCGGCGAGCACCTCGAGCGCGCTGGCGCAGGCCGGCTGCGACAGCGCATGCGTGTCGATGCCGAGGAAGATCGGCCCGTCGATGCCTTTCTTCTTGCGGTAGTTGCAGATCGCCTGCGTGATCGCGAGCACGTGCCGTTCGTTGAACGACGCGCTGAACGACGAGCCGCGGTGCCCCGAGGTGCCGAAGGCGACGCGCTGCGCCGGCACCGACGGGTCGGGCAGATGCGTGAAATAGGCAGTGACGAGCTTGGGCACGTCGACGAGCGACGACGCCGGCGCCGGCTTGCCGGCGAGAGGGCTGATGCGGGTGCTCACTGGGAATCCGTTGCTGTGGGAATGGTGTCGCGCAGGCGGCGGTAACGGCGGATCAGCGCGTTGGTGGAGCTGTCGTGGCCGAGCGCGGGCTCGCTCTTGCTTTCGAGCTCGGGGATGGTCTTTTGCGCCAGCACCTTGCCGAGCTCGACACCCCACTGGTCGAAGGAATCGATGTTCCAGATCACGCCCTGCGTGAATACGCTGTGCTCGTAGAGCGCGACGAGCGCACCGAGCGTGGTCGGCGTGAGCCGCTGCGCCAGCACCGTGTTGGTCGGCCGGTTGCCTTCGAAGACGCGGTGAGGCACGAGCTCGGCCGGCGTGCCCTCGGCCGCGACCTCGGCGGCCGTCTTGCCGAACGCCAGCGCCTCGGTTTGCGCGAAGAGATTCGACATCAGCAGGTCGTGCTGCCGGCCGAGCGCGTTCAGGCCTTGCGCGAAGCCGATGAAATCGCACGGGACGATGCGCGTGCCCTGGTGGATCAGCTGGTAGAACGAATGCTGGCCGTTGGTGCCGGGCTCACCCCACAGGATCGGCGAGGTGTTCTCGTCGACGCGGCTGCCGTCGAGCGACACGTGCTTGCCGTTGCTCTCCATCGTCAGTTGCTGCAGGTACGCCGGCAGGCGCTTCAGGTACTGGTCGTAGGGCAGCACCGCCAGCGTCGCGGCGCCGAGAAAGTCGTTGTTCCAGATCGCGAGCAGGCCGAGCAACGCTGGCATGCTCTGTTCGACCGGCGCGCCGCGGAAGTGCTCGTCCATGGCGTGGAAGCCGCCGAGCATGTCGCGGAATTGCTGCGGACCGATGGCGATCAGCGTCGACAGGCCGATCGCCGAATCCATCGAGTAGCGGCCGCCGACCCAGTCCCAGAAGCCGAACATGTTCTCGGGCGCGATGCCGAATTTCTTCACGCCGTCGTCGTTGGTCGAGACGGCGACGAAGTGCTTCGCCACCGATTTCTCGTCGCCGAGCTGGCCGATGCACCAGTCGCGCGCCGCGTGGGCGTTGGTCAGGGTCTCGAGCGTGGTGAAGGTCTTCGAGCAGATGATGAAGAGCGTCTCGGCGGCGTCGAGATCGCGGGTCGCCTCGACCAGGTCGGTGCCGTCGACATTGGAGACGAAGCGCATCGTCAGGTCGCGCTGGCTGTAGAAGCGCAGCGCCTCGTAGGCCATGACCGGCCCGAGGTCGGAGCCGCCGATGCCGATGTTGACGACGTTGCGAATGCGCTTGCCGGTGTGCCCGAGCCAGCGGCCGCCGCGCAGCGCCTCGGCGAACCCGACCATGCGGTCGAGCACCGCATGGACCTCGGCGACGACGTCGACGCCGCCCACCACCAGTGTCGTGTCGCGCGGCATGCGCAGCGCCACATGCAGCACCGAACGCTTCTCGGTGGTGTTGATGACGTCGCCGCGAAACATCGCCGCGGTGCGTTCACGCAGCCCGCATTCGGCGGCGAGCGCGGCCAGCAGCGTCAGCGTCTCGTCGGTGACGCGGTTCTTCGAGTAGTCGAGATAGAGGCCGGCGGCCTCGAGCGCGAGGCGTTCGCCGCGACCCGCATCGTTCGCGAACAGCTCGCGCAGGTGGACGCTGCCGATCGCCCCGTGGTGGGCGACCAGCGCTCGCCATGCCGGCCGGTCGCGCAGTCCGGTGTCACCGCTCACGCCACGTCTCCATGGCCGCGTTGCAGAGGGCCGGCGATCACGTCGAGGCCGCCGACGTGAGCTGGGCGACCTTGCCGCGAATGCCCTCGAGCAGGCTGGTCCACGACTTCGAGAACGCTGCCGCGCCGTCGAGCTGAAGGCGTGCCGCGACGGCGCCGTCGTCGATGCCCTGCTTGCGCAGCTCGGCGATCACCGCCTCGGCGTCGCCACCGTCCGGCGCCATCACCGCGCCGACCTTGCCGTGGTCGGCGAAGGCCTTCAGCGTCTTGTCGGGAATCGTGTTGATGGTGTCGGGCGCCGCCAGCGCTTCGAGGTACAGCGTGTCGGGCGCGGCCGGATCCTTCACGCCGGTGCTGGCCCAGAGCAGGCGCTGCGGGGACGCGCCGGCGGCGGCGAGCGTTCGCCAGCGCGGCGAGGCGAGCAGGTCGCGGTAGGCCTTGTAGGTGCGCTGGGCGATGGCGATGCCGAGCCGGTTGCGAAACTCCGGCGCGACCTGGTCCTTCACGGCGACGTCCCAGCGGCTGACGAACAGCGACGCCACCGATTCGACCTTCGGGTCGAGCCCCTTGGCGATGCGACGCTCGATGCCGCGCAGATAGGCCTCGGCCGCAGCGACGTAGTGCTCGCGCGAGAAGAGCAGCGTGACGTTGATCGGCACGCCGGCGAAGATCGATTCCTCGATCGCCTGGATGCCGGCGGGCGTACCCGGGATCTTGATGTACAGGTTGGGTTTGCCTGCTGCCGCGTGCAGGCGGCGCGCCGCATCGATGGTCTTGGCTGCATCGTCGGCGATGAGCGGCGACACCTCGAGCGAGACCCAGCCATCGACGCCGCCGGTCTTCCTGTGGACGGGCAGGAAGAGGTCGGCCGCCTGCGACAGGTCGCGGGTCGCGAGGCCGAAGAAGAGCTCCTCGCCCGACTGGCCTTGCTTCGCCAGCTCCGCCACCTGCGCGTCATAGGCATTGCCGGCGCCGATCGCCTGCTCGAAGATGGTCGGGTTCGAGGTCAGGCCGGTGATCGACAGCTCGTCGATGTCGCGCTTCAGCGTGCCGTCGGCGAGGATGTCGCGGGTGATGTTGTCGAGCCAGAGGCTTTGCCCGAGAGCATGGAGCGCTTGCGTGTTCGCGTTCATGGGTTCTCCTGTGTCGTCGCGCCGAGCAGCGACCAGACGTCGTGCTCGAGCAGGTCGCCGATGCCGCCCACCGAGAGGTCGGCGGCCGGATAGCGTGCGATGTTGGCCGGGTCGAGCGCGTAGTGGCCCTGGCGCGGAAAAACGGTGACGAGCCGTTCGCCCCAGACCGCTTTCATCGCGGTGAGAAGGCGCTGCTTGTCGTCGACCATCACGTAGCGCCGCGCCGGGTAGTGGCGCTCGACCGCATCGAGCATCAGTTCCTTGTGCACGTAGATGAGCACGCGGCCCGACACCGCGTCCCAGATGCCCGAGCGCTGCACCTTGCGCGGCTGAAAGACGACGTCGCCATCGGACAGCACGACCGTCGGCCCGAGCCTGCCGAGATGCGCGATCACCTCGAGCGCATGCGGATAGAGCCGGTCGGCAAACGGGTAGTCGATCAGGAAGCTCGAGATCTGCAGGAGGCGCTGCGCGCCCTCGCCGCTGCCCTCGACGACGGCGCGGTAGCGCTGCAGGGCGCCGAGGTAGTCGACGTAGCCGAGCTCGTCGCGCATCGCCTCGAAGATGGTCCAGTAGCGGGCGGAGCTGGCGACGCCGAATGCATTGGCCAGGTGCTGGCGCAGGTCCGCGATGACGCGGTCGTTGTCGAGCAGCGTGTTGTCGACGTCGAGCAGGAAGACGACGTCGTCGTCGCTCATCGCCGGCCGCCGCCTCGCACCGTGTTCACGCCGCGTCGTCCTTCGGCTTTTCGACGTGCCCGCCGAATTCGTGGCGCATCGCCGAGAGCACCTGGTTGGCGAAGCCCGCCTCGCCGCGCGAGGCGAAGCGGTCGTAGAGCGCGGCGCTCAGCACGTGCGTCGGCACCGCTTCGTCGATGCCGGCCTGGATCGTCCAGCGGCCCTCGCCGGAATCGGAGACGCGGCCGCCGTAGGCGGCGAGCGCCGGGTCCGACTGCAGCGCGTTGGCGGTGAGATCGAGCAGCCACGAGCCGATCACGCTGCCGCGGCGCCAGACCTCGGTGATGTCGGGGAGATTCATCTCGTATTGATAGAACTCGGGGTCGCGCAGGGGCGTGGTTTCCGCGTCGGCCGCATGCGTGCGCTTGCCGACATTGGCGTTCTTCAGGATGTTCAGACCTTCGGAGTACGCCGCCATGACGCCGTACTCGATGCCGTTGTGGACCATCTTGACGAAGTGGCCGGCGCCGTGCGGCCCGCAGTGCAGAAAACCCTGCTCGGCGCTCGCCGGCGCGCCGCTGCGCCCGCGCGTGCGCGGCACGCTGCCGACGCCGGGCGCCAGCGCCGAGAAGATCGGCGCCAGGCGCGCGACGATCTCGTTCTCGCCGCCGATCATCAGGCAGTAGCCGCGGTCCTGGCCGGCGACGCCGCCGCTGGTGCCGACGTCGACGTAATGCAAGCTCTTGGCTCTCAACTCGCCGGCGCGGCGGATGTCGTCGCGGTAATAGGAGTTGCCGCCGTCGATGACGATGTCGCCGGGCTCGAGCAAGGCGGTGAGCTGCGCCAGCTCGGCGTCGACCACGGCGGCCGGAACCATCAGCCAGACGGCGCGCGGCGGCGTCATCTTCTCGACCATGTCCTGCAGCGACGACGCGCCGGTGGCGCCGTCCTTCTGCAATTGGGCGACCGCGGCCGGGCTCATGTCGTAGGCGACGCAGTCGTGGCCGTTCTTGACGAGGCGCCGGACCATGCTCGCGCCCATCCGGCCGAGGCCGATCATTCCAAGTTGCATACCCGTGCTCCGCTTCGTATTCAGGCTCCTTGTAGCATGCAAGCGAAGCCCCGTATGTCGGAGAACCGGAGCGACACACGATGACGAAAACCCCGCTCGAGCAACGCTGTCGCTGGCACCCGGTCGACGATGTTGCGGCCATGCGCAGCGTCGCCGCGGCGCGCATCCTGGCGTCGGCCGGGCGCGCGCTTGCGGAGCGCGGCCGCTTCCTCCTCGTTCTGGCCGGCGGCAACACGCCGCGCGGCGTCTACGCGCTGCTGCGCGACGCGCCGACCGACTGGTCGGCGTGGCACATCTTCTACGGCGACGAGCGCTGCACGCCGCCTGGCGACGCCGACCGCAATTCGCGCATGGCCGCGCTGGCCTGGCTCGATCACGTGCCGATTCCGAAGACGCAGATTCACGACATGCCGGCCGAGCTCGGCCCGACGCAGGCGGCCGCGCGCTACGCTGCGCTGCTCGCGCCGGTCGGCGATTTCGATCTCGTCCTGCTCGGGCTCGGCGAGGACGGGCACACCGGCAGCCTGTTTCCGGGTGGCGACCTGGGGCAGTGCGCCGATGCTCCGGACGCGCTGCCCGTGTTCGCGTCGCCGAAGCCACCGCCGGAGCGGGTGACGCTGAGCGCGCATCGCTTCGGCCGCACGGCTGAAGTGATCTTCATGGTGAGCGGCGACGACAAGCGCGACGCGGTGGCCCGGTGGCGCCGCGGTGAGCCGATCCCGGCGCGGGCGATCGCGCCCGAGGCCGGTGTCGACGTGATCGTCGAGTCGGCGCTGCTTCGGCCTGCGCTGGCCTGAGCAGCGCGCTCGGCCGCGCTCAGCTCGGTTCGATCTCACCGACTCCGATGTGCCCGTGAAAGGCCTTGCTCCAAGCGTTCAACAGGCTGAACTTCGTGCAGCCAGCGCAAAAACGGGCGCGGCGGCCGATGCCTGTCCAGCGGCATAAACGCTAGTGCGTCGCGCTGCGAATCGTCGTCTCATTGCGGCCCGACGCGCAGTTGCGCCAGAGCGCACACGGTCCGGCGTCATACACACACAGGAGACGACATGGAATCGATTCGCAATTCACTGGGCAGGGCCACGGGCCTTGCCGTGGCGCTCGGCGCGGCGGGCGGCTTGCTGGGCGGCTGCGGCGGCGACGATCACTTCGCCACCAACGACCTGCCTGTGAACATCACGCAGCAGACGATCGTCACCTATTCCGCCACGGCGCCGGCGCTCGGCAGCACGGCGGCGACGCAGGACCTGCTGACCGCCGGCCTCGGCAAGACCGGCCTGGGCCTCGCCACTGCACCGGCCTACGTCGACCCGCTGGCCCCGACGGCGCTGGAGCTGCGCCGCAACGCGGTCTACAGCAACTACCGCGGCCTCATCGACTACACCGCCAATGGCGGCTATGGCACCCTCTACGGGCCGAACGTCGATATTGCCGGCAACGTGACAGCGAGCGAAGGGTTGATCCCGGGCCGCGAATACGTCGCCACGCTGGAAGACAGCACCGGCAAGAAGCACGTCGTCATCGCGGTGCAGATCCCCGACACCTTCAACACCGCGGCGCCTTGCCTGGTGCTCGGCCCGTCGTCGGGATCGCGCGGCGTGTACGGCGCCATCGCCACCGCCGGCGATTGGGGCCTGAAGCACGGCTGCGCGGTCGCGCTCACCGATGCCGGCAAGGGCATTGGCCTCTACGACATGACCGACGACACGGTCAACCAGATCGACGGCAGGCGCGCCACCCGCGCCGCCGCCGGCGCGCTGAGCCAGTTCGCCGCGGATGTCACCGATGCGGCGCGCGCCACCTACAACGCGGTCTTTCCGAACCGGCTGGCGCTCAAGCAGGCGCAGTCGCAGCTCAACCCGGAAAAGGACTGGGGCACCGACACGCTGGCCTCTGCCACCTACGCGCTGTGGGCGCTCAACGACCGCTACGGCGTCGAGAGCAACGCCGTTCCCTTCAACGCGCAAAACACTCTGGTCATCGCCGGGTCGGCATCGAACGGAGGCGCAGCCGTGCTGCACGCCGCCGAGCAGGACACGACCGGCCTGATCGACGGCGTGGTCGCCGGCGAGCCCGTGACCGAGATGCCGACGACGGCCGGCTACGGCATCCAGGTGGGCGGCGTCGCCGTCGCCAACTTCGGCAAGACGCTCGCCGACTTCACGACCTACGGCAACGTCTACCAGCCCTGTGCGGCGCTGGCCGCGCCGGCGGTGATCGCCGAGACGTCGATCTTCAACTACCTGAGCCTGACCGCGCAGAACGGCAAGGCCGCGGCGCGCTGCACCGGCCTCGCGGCGAAGGGCCTGGTCGTCGGCGCCGACACGGCCGCGCAATCGCTCGACGCGCTCAACAAGCTGCGCAACTTTGGCTGGACGACCTACAACGACCAGATGCACAACGCCCACTACGCGCTGGGCAATGGGCCGATCCTTTCGGCGATGTACCCGATGGGCTACGGGCGCTTCTCGGTGCTCGACAACCTCTGCAACGCCAGCTTCGCGCAGGTCGATGCGACCGGCGCACCGGTGCCCGTCACGCCAGCGTCGAAGGCGCAAAGCTTCGCGATCGCCAACGGCACGGCCAACGGCACGCCGGCGACCGTCGTCTACAACAACTCGGTCGGCGGCTCGCGCTCCTGGACGCTCGCCACGTCGCCCTCGACCGGCGTGCAGGACTTCGGCCTCGACAACGCGCTCTGCCAGCGGGCGCTCGTGACCGGCGTCGACGAGACCGGCGCGGCGCTCACCGCCACGGCGACCTCGACGCAGCCGACGGCGGCGCAGAGCGCTGCCGTGCGCGCCGGCATCGCCGAGGTCGTGCTCAGCGGCGACCTGCACGGCAAGCCGACGCTCGTCGTCGCCGGCCGCAGCGATGCGCTCGTGCCGATCAACAACAACGCCCGCGCCTACGTGGCCTACAACAAGGTCAAGGAAGGCAGCAGCAGCCAAGTCGGCTACCTCGAGGTGATGAACGCGCAGCACTTCGACACCTTCGTGCCGTTCAGCGGCTTCGACACGCGCTTCGTGCCGCTGCACGTCTACTTCCTGCATGCCATGGATGCGATGTATGCCCACCTTCGCAACGGCACCGCGCTGCCGCCGAGCCAGGTCGTGCGGGCGACGCCGCGGGGCGGGCTGCCCGGCCTTGCGCCGGCCATCACGGCCGCGAATGTGCCGCCGGTCAGCGCGGCGCCAGCGGCCGCCGATGCGATCGGCTTCGCCGGAACGTCGCTGAGCGTTCCGAACTGAGCGTCTGGCCGGAGCAAGCGGCAGCGCCGAGGCGCTGCCGCGCGTCTGCGCAGCAACCGAACAGGGCAGGGTTGCCTACGTACAGGCCCCGAGCCGGCGCGCCTTCACGTGCGAGGTGACGACCTCGCCGGAGACTGTCGTGATCGACGTGCCTTCGGAAGTGTCGCCATGAAACGCAGTCGTGTTGCTGATGGTTCGCGAGCCGCAGACAAGGGTGTAGGCGACAGTGTCGCCCTTGACGGTGAAGGACTGGATCGTGCACCTCCCATGGTTTTTCTTTTCTGCAGCCGCCTTGCCGCTGGCTGAATCGCCGTTGAACTGCTTGGCGTCTTCAGCGGACATGCAGCTTGTCACCACGCTCAAATCGCCATCGGTATTCATCGTGAATTCCCAGCGACCGGGGACCAGGCGGTCGGCGGCGTAGAGAACCGAAGGGCCGGCGACCAGGCAGACGGTGAAGGCTGCTGCGAAGACGAGACGCAGACGGTGGCGAGTGGTTCTCATGGCCGGATGATAGGCCGCGCTCGCAGGCAGGCGTTTTGCCGGACGGATGCGCGATGATGGGCCGCCTTCAGGTGTCATATCGAGCGATGCCTGCGCCTCGCTCGCTGCTCCAATCGGCACGACCCACCATGCCCGTCATCGCCATCGTCAATCGCAAAGGGGGAAGCGGCAAGAGTACGCTCGCCACCCACCTGGCCGCGCACTTCGCCAACGCGGGGCTGCCGGTGATGCTGGGCGACGTCGATCGCCAGCAGTCGACGCAGACCTGGCTGCGTCTGCGCGGCGCACGGCAATTGCCGCGCAGCGTGCCGATCGTCGGCTGGGCGGTCGATCCGAGACGGGTGCTGCGCCCGCCGCCCGGCGTCCGGCACGTGATCCTCGACACACCCGGAGGATTGCGCGGCTTCGACCTGGCGCGTGTCGCGGCCTTTGCCGATGTCATCCTCATGCCGGTCTGCAACTCGGTCTTCGACCGCGAATCGGCCGCCGAGTGCCACGCTGAGCTGATGGCGCTGCCGCGCGTCGCCAGCGGCCGGTGCAAGCTCGCTGCCATCGGCATGCGCATCGATGCGCGCACCAAGGCTGCGGTCGTCCTCGAGGCGTGGGCGCGCGCCCTGAAGCTGCCCTTCATCGGCGTGCTGCGCGAGACCCAGGGCTATGTGCGCAGCATCGAACAAGGACTCACCCTGTTCGACCTGCCGGCCGCGCAGGCCGAGGCCGACATGAACGAGTGGCGGCCGATCGTCGAATGGCTCGAGCCGATGCTGCGCATCGTGCACCGGCCGGTCGTGCGCGCCAATCCGGCCGTGATCCGGCAAGCGCCGCAACTCTCCAGGTGCGACGAAGGCTCGGCGCCCGCCCCGCGAAGCGCACTGGTGCGCCTGGCGGCCGCATTCGGCTGGCTCACCTCGCCGCGCTTCCTGCAGCCAGCCCTGAGCGAGAAGGGCCGGAACCGCTGAAGACCTCGTGTCTCCAGCGGGCCCGGCCGATCGTCTCTGCGTCTCCTCAGGCCGCGATGCTCAGCGTCGCGCTGTCCGTCTGCTGGCCCATGCTGCTGGCGATCTGCGTGTAGAGACTGCTCATCAGGGCCTTGAGATCGCCTGCGGCGCGCTCGGCCGGCGAGACGACGCCATCGCCGTTCGTGTCGAGCGGATCGAGAGGCGCCGTGCTCGCACTCGAGCTCGAGCCCGACGACGCGCCGCTCGGCGGCGCCCCGCCGGCGTGCTGCGCGAAGGCGACGGTCGACGACGGTTTCGGCATCAGGCTCTTCATGCCGGCGGCCAGCTCGTCCTTGCTGATGCTGCCATCGCCGTTCGTATCGATCTTGCTGAAGAGAGCGTCGGCGCTCAGGGCAGTGCCGCCGGTCTTCTGCGCGATCTTGTCGAACAGGCCTTGCAGCTCGCTCTTGTCGACCGTGCCGTTGCCGTCGGTGTCGACCTTGCCGAACAGCTTGTCCATCCGCTTGCTGCCGGAGGTGCTGGATGGAGACCAGGCGCTGCTCGCGCTGCTGATCCCCGTGAGGTTGCTCATGTTGCTCATGGAAACGTCCTTTCGTGAGTGTGGAACGTCACTCGCGCAAAGACGTTCGAGCGACGCCATGAGTCTTCATCCCACGCGTTGCCCTCGTATGTCTGGCCTCGGCGCGCAAGGCCGTTCGAGGCCTCGATAAGAAAGCCTTTTCGAGCCCAGTTCCCGAACCAGGCGTTGCGACCGGCGCGGACGCATCAGGGATGCAGCAGCAGCTTCTGCACGCGCCAGTTGAGCAGCTCGGCGACGTAGAGCGTGTTCTCCGACGGGCAGGCGATCTCGTGGATCCAGCCGAACTGCTTGAGCTGGCGGCCCGGCCCGCCGATCGTGCCGAGCACCTTGCCGTCGAGCGTCATCTTGTAGATGCGGCCGGGATAGGCGTCGGAGCTGTAGAGCACCTGGTTCGGCCCGGGCGTGATGCAGATGGCCCATGGCGCGCCCGGCGCGAAGGTGCCCGAGGTCGCGTTCGGGTCGAGCGCGTTGCCGATCACCGGCTTGACGGCGTGGTCGAATGGCACGTCGATGCTCATCGCGCGCAAGAAGGTGCCGTCGCCGTCGAACACCTGGATGCGGTGGTTGGCGCGATCGGCGACGTAGATGTTGCCGTGCGCGTCGGCGGCGATGCTGTGCGGCGTGTTGAACTCGCCCGGCTTGTCGCCGCGCACGCCCCATTGCTTGATCCACGTGCCGGTCTTGTCGATCTTGGCGATGCGCGAATTGATGTAGCCGTCGCTGACGAAGATGTTGCCGGCCAGATCCCACGTCACGTCGGTCACCTGGCGAAAGCGCCCGTCTTCTGCGGGCAGCGGCGGCTTCGGGTGCTTCAGCGGTGCGGTGTCTTCGTCGGACGCTTCCTGCTTGCGCCCCAGCACCATCAGCACCTTGCCTTCGGGACTGAACTTGACCACGAGATCCGACCCCTTGTCGGTGGCCCAGATGTTGTCGTCCTTGTCGATGCGCACCGTGTGGGCGAACGACCAAGCGTAGAGATTCTTGCCGATCTCGCGCAGATAGTTGCCGTTGGCATCGAACTCGAGCAGCTGCGCCGCAGCCGCGGCGAACGCGGGGCCGGTCGTGTTGCCGCGCGAAAAGACGAAGACGTGTCCCTTGGAATTGACGGCCACGCCCGAGGCCTCGCCGAGATAGAGGTCCTTCGGCATCTTGATCGCATCGGCCACCGAGTCGAAGGCGATCTGCGGCACTGCCGTCTGCGCCGAGGCAGCGGCACAGAGGAACACGCTCGTCGCGAGCAGGCTTCGTTTCATGTCTGGTCTCCTTGTCTTGTGGTTCGCGAACAGTGTCGTCGTTCGCCGGGGCTTCGGCCGCCCGGCTGGTGCCTCAGGCCGGCTGCGGCCGGGCCGGAATGTTCAGGCCCTTCTGTACGGCGGGTCGTGCGAGAAAGGCCTGTAAGGCCCGCCCGACATGGCTGAAATCGGCGAAGCCGACGAGTTCGCCGGCGCCGTAGAAGCCGATCAGGTTGTTGATCCACGGAAAGCTGGCGATGTCGGCGATGGAGTAGTCGTCGCCGGCGATCCATGCGTGCCCGGCGAGCTGCCTGTCGAGCACGGCGAGCAGCCGCTTCGATTCGGCCACGTAGCGGTCGCGCGGCCGCTTGTCCTCGTAGTCCTTGCCGGCGAACTTGCTGAAGAAGCCGAGCTGTCCGAACATCGGGCCGATGCCGCCCATCTGGAACATCACCCACTGGATCGCGTGGTAGCGGCCGGCCGCGTCGCGCGGCATCAGCTGCTTCGATTTCTCGGCCAGATAGATCAGGATCGCGCCGGATTCGAACAGCGCCAGCGGCTTGCCTCCGGGGCCATCGGGATCGAGGATCGCCGGGATCTTGTTGTTCGGGTTGAGCGACAGGAACTCGGGCGAGAGCTGGTCGTTCGCATCGAAGCGTACAAGATGCGGCTCGTACGGCAGGCCGGTCTCCTCGAGCATGATCGAGACCTTGACGCCGTTGGGCGTCGGCAGCGAGTAGAGCTGGATGCGATCGGGATGCTCGGCGGGCCATTTCGCGGTGATGGGAAATGAAGACAGATCGGTCATCGGGACGGGCGCTGGATCGCAAGGACGCCGAGCTTAGCCGTTTGCGTGAGGCCATGGTTCGCGAGCAGATCGCCGCACGCGGCGTGCGCGACGCGGCGGTGCTCGCGGCGATGCGCCGCGTGCCGCGCGAGGCCTTCGTCGACGCCGGCTTGCACGACCGGGCCTACGACGACTGGCCCTTGCCCATCGCCGAGGGGCAGACGATCTCGCAGCCCTACATCGTCGCGCTCATGCTCGAAGCGGCGCAGCTCGCACCCGGCGACCGCGTGCTCGAGGTCGGCGCCGGTTCGGGCTACGCGAGCGCCGTGGCGAGCCTTGTCGCCGCGCGTGTCGTCGCGGTCGAGCGCCACGCCAGCCTCTGTGCCGACGCAGCGGCGCGCCTGGATCGTCTGGGCTACGCCAACGTCGAGGTCCATTGCGGCGACGGCAGCGGCGGCTGGGCGCAGGCTGCGCCCTACGACGCCATCCTCGTCTCCGCCTCGGGCCCGCGCGTCCCCGAGGCGCTGCGCGAACAGCTCGCCGTCGGTGGCCGCCTCGTCATGCCGGTGGGCGACGCGAGCTTCAGCCAGCGGCTGTGCAAGGTAACGCGCAACGCGGCCAACGGCTTCGTCGAACAGGATCTCGGCGGCGTCGTCTTCGTGCCGCTGATCGGCGCGCACGGCTGGGCGGCGGGGCGGACCTGAGGCTGCCGCGCCCGCGTCAGTCGGGCAGCGCCGTCGCCACGGTCGCCGCGCCTTTCGCGTCCAGCGCGGCGCTGTGCGCCTGCAGCTCGGCGGCGGCGGCTTGTCGCACCGCGTCCGCCGAAAGCCCGGTGGCCGCCAGATCGCCCAGGCGGCCGCGCAGCCGCTCGACCAGCCACCAGCTCGCGAAAGGGTGCGGCGTCGCGCGGTTGCGCAGCGCCTCGGCCGAGAATTTGTTCAGAAGCGCCCGCTGCGTGTCGTGCGCGAGCATGAGCTCGACGAGCTTGGCGCGGTATTCGAGATCGGTCGGTGCGAGCTTCGGATAGCGCCGGTAGTCGCTGAAGTGCTGCGACTCGTGGGCGAGCAGACTGATGCGGTAGCTCTCGCTGGTCAGGTCCCACGAAGGGGCCACGACCATGATGCCGTCGGCTGTCGCCCAGCCGCCGGTGTGTGCGGCGTCGCAGGTGCCCCAGGCGGCCCAGCCGAAGCTGGCGAAATCGTCAAGCAGGGTGACGCGCACGTCGATGCTGCCGCCGGGCAGCGCCACCGTCTGCATGGCCGCGGTCTGCTTGCGCCAGAGCATGAATTCCTGCAGCGGCGGCGTCACCCCGCCGAGCACGAACAGGCCCTGCGCTTCGATGGCGCGGGCAGCACCCACCTCGCGCGCCTCGAGGTCGTGCGCGTCGGCGCCGGCGAACGGCGCGAGCTCGGCCGAGAGCGTGGCCTCGGCCTGCTCGGCGGTCGCCGTTCGCATGAGCGAGACAGTCCAGTAGCGCCGGTAGGCGGCGAGCACCTCGCCGGCTGGCACAGGCAGGGTTTCGGGCGCCGCGACCGGCGCGGTGCCGCTGCCGAAGCGGGTGACGATGCAATCGCGCACCCGACGTTGTTTGTCGCTCAACGCGCCATCGGGGAGGGCGGCGAGCCGCTCGAGCGCGGTCGGCATGTCGGCCTGGAACACGGGCGCCAAG
>Ga0075520_1000757_pt1 | contig 14762 bp, 15 predicted proteins | sample NGEPerB_FD_75100 | JGI IMG/M metagenome (GOLD analysis project Ga0075520, IMG submission 75100) | Arctic peat soil microbial communities from the Barrow Environmental Observatory site, Barrow, Alaska, USA - NGEE PermafrostAB12-B | ecosystem: Environmental > Terrestrial > Soil > Wetlands > Peat ... | reverse complement strand
CCCAGGCTCCTAATCTTAATCTTTCTCTTAATCCTAATCTGATGAATACGCTCTTTGACCACGAAAAGCTGGAGATTTATCAGGACTCTTTGGCGTTCATCGCCCGGATGCACGAAGGAGATTAGGATTGAGATGAGGATTAGGATTAAGAGGGACCACCCAAAGAAGTGAAATGCGCTCCTTCGGAGCCAGGCAAGCGACTTCACGCTTTGCAACAAAATCAAAGCGCGTAAGCTCCCTTTCATGCGGAAGCTCAAACGAGCCCTGGCGTTGATCCTGGTGATCCTGATTTTCGGGTTCGGGCTTTATTTCGGCATGCGCCTGGGCCGCATGTCCTCCGGCCAGACAGCCCGCATTTACAATACGCCGGCGCTCTTGCAGCAGGTCCAGACGCTCTCCGAACTCGTCACGGTCAAGTATGTCCTCGAAAAAGTCGAAGGAATTGAAGTGCCGTCCTCCAATATGATCGGGCAGGCCCTGGGAAGCGAGAACCGGCTGCTGCTGCTGGCCCATGGAATCGTGAAAGCCGGCATCGACCTCAAACGGATGAAACCGGAGGACCTGCGGGTGTCCGGCAAACACATTGAAGTGCACCTTCCGCCACCAGAGGTTTTTGACACGTACCTGGACGAATCGCAGACAAAAGTCATCGATCGGAAATCCGGGTTGCTCGCTCCGCCGGACAGGGACCTGGAGCAGACGGTCCGTCAGAATGCCGTCGACGATCTGCGTCGCGCGGCGCGCGTGGGAGGGATACTGAAAGATGCGCAGGAGCGCGCGCAGAGCCAATTGGCCAACCTGTTCCTTGGGCTGGGTTTTGAGAAGGTGGATTTTCTGCCCGCCGGCGCGACCGTTCCGGAGCGGCTTAATTTGACACCGGTTGAATCCGGCGGCGAAACAAAGCCATGATTTCCCGGGCGGCCGGGATTTTGGCCGCCAGCGCGACGAGCCAGAAGAACAGTCCACCGGCGCTCATCGGGCCGAACACACCGAGCATGCGCAACGCGAATGCCGCGTGTCCCCAGCGGGCGTCAATCGTCTTCCAAAGTCCCCACGCGATGAGCGCCGAGGCGGCGGCAGCAAGGAACAGAATTGCCAGGTGGCGTTTTAATTCGCTCATTTCCAGGCGTGACAGCTTTTTGCGAAGCGCGAACACGAGCAAGGCGGCGTTGCAGATGGCGCTTAACGTATTCGCCGCACCCAGGCCCAATTCCCGAAAATGTTGCACGAGCGAAACAGCCAGCAAAAGGTTCACCCCCAGGCAGAAGATGCTGATCTTCATTGGTGTTCGGATGTCGTGCAAAGCATAGAAAGCCCGGGCCAGGATGTTGACGGCCGAAAAGAAGAACAGGCCCGGCGCCAGCGCCATCAGGACGGCTGCGACGCGCGGGGTTGCAGCGGCGCTGAACTTGCCGTGCTCGAAAATCAACCGCACGATCGGCTCGGCCAGCGCGAAGGCCATCGCTCCCGCCAGCAGGTTCACAAACCCCAGGTAACCCAGGCCTTGCTTCAGGGTTTGACGGAACTCGGGATATTTCTTTTCCGAAGCCAGGCCTGACAGCGTGGGCAGCAGGTACGTGGCGAGGGAAATCCCGAACATGCCCTGGGGAAATTCCATCAGCCGGACTGCGTAATAAAAAATCGAGACAATCTGCTTGTCGAACCAGAATGAAAACGCCTGGGTGAGCAGGACATTCAATTGGAAGGCAGCCACGCCGATCGAGGCCGGCACCATCTTTCGAACCACTTCCCGAACGGTGGGATCATTCCATGGGGAGACCCATCGGTAGCGGAATCCTTCCCGGCGCAGGCCCGGGAGCTGAAAGGCCGCCTGGACAACTCCGGCGACCAGCACACCTATCGCGAGGGCGAAAATCCTCTTGTCCAGGGTGGCGCCCAGGCGGGGAGCCAGCCACCAGACGCTGGCAATCATGACGACGTTCAAGGCCGATGCGCCCAGCGCAGGGACGAAGAAATGATTGCGGGCATTGGCCATTCCAATCAGGGCCGCTGCCAGGCAGACCAGGAGTGTGTACGGGAACATGATGCGCAGAAGCCGCAGCATGAGTTCTGTTTCGGCGGTGAAGGCGCCGGTGGCAAGAGCGAGCGTGATGCCCAGCATCGCCAGGGCGCTCACCGCCGATGCCGATACGACCAGGCCGCTGATGACGGCGTTGGCCGCCCGCCACATTTCCTGCTCGCCTTCCTGGACCTCCTTCTTTTTGAAAATCGGGATAAACGCTGCCGTCAGAGCGCCCTCTCCCAGGAGCCGGCGAAACAGGTTGGGGACCTGGAAGGCCAGCATGAACGCGCTGGCGACGGGCGTGACGCCCATGAAATTGGAATACACAATGTCGCGAGCCATCCCCAGAATGCGGCTCGCCAAAGTTGCAAGAGCAAGCGCCCCGGACGATTTCAACATCTTCGACACTGGACTAGAACGGGATCACCGCGCCATCCCTGGCGAACGTGTGCGGGATGTGAGGCATCTTTTTGGCCGCGAGACGCCGGAGTTGCGGAAGTTTGGCCCAGTACGGGCGCGCCAGGTGGACAAACACCACCCGCTGGACCGGCCGGAGCGCGAGGTAGGACAGGATTTCTTCGGCTGTGAAATGCGACATTTCACAAACGAGCAGGTCAACGGGTTTCGAGAACAGCGGGTCCAGGTCTTCAGGCCTGCCCAGGTCCGCGCTGTGCCCGATGCGCAGGCGCCCCCGCTCCAGCAGAAAACAGAACGATTCGAAAATATTCCCATACTTTTTCTGAAACTGCCCGCGCGTCCGATCCAGATGCGTCGTCTGGAACGGAGTGACGCGAATATCGCGGACCGCCACGGCCCGGCCGGGCTTCAGCGGCAGCAGTTCCAGCCGAAACTTGAACAGCTCCTCGAATAAAAACGACGCGGCCAACATGGACCGCACGACAGCAATGGCCGAGTCGGGCAGATAAATTCTCAGCGGCTTGCGCCGGCCCTCGAGCCAGCAACCCTGGATCAGCATGAACAACCCGGCAATATGATCGGCATGCAGATGCGAAATAAGAATGCTGTCGAACAGATCGTAGCTCAAATCGCTCGACTGATAGCAACTGTCGACCGATTCGCCACAATCAATCAGCACGGAAGAGTTTCGGAGCCGGTAAAGAAACGAAGCATGATTGCGGTCGGCGCATGGGAACCCATCGCCGACACCGAAACAGGTTAACGAGGATTGATGCATGCTTCGCCCGGATTCTGCCCGCCAGATTTACAGTTCCCAAGCCGGAGAAAGCAACACATTTGCGCAGGGCTCAGGCCTCAGGCGCCCGCCTCCGGCCGAACCGCCCTGCTGAGAGCGGCATTTTGATAGTGAAGCATGGAGAATTCCGGCGTGTCGCGAATCGTTTCGACCAGCCGGAACCGTTTCTCGAATGGCGGGAAAAAGGCGTCCCCTGCCACCTCTTGTTTGACCACGGTCAGGTAAAGATCCGAGCACAGCGGCAGAGCCTGCTCGTAAACCTGGGCTCCTCCGCAGATGAACACGTCGGTGGAAAACTGCGCCGGATCCAATTTCAGCAGGTCGGTTTCCAGCCGGACCTGGTGCTTGGTTTGGACCCCGAATTTCGGCAGATCAAACTGGAAGGGTTTCCTGATGGCGCGCGCGCGAATTCCGAGCGTGGACCGGCCAAACAATTCCGGATGCTGCTTTCGAAGGCGTATGGGGTGGCGGGTCAGGACGACAGTGAGCCGGCTGGGCAGCGCTTTGCCGAGGCTTTCGAATGTCTTTCGCCCCATGATGACCACGTTGCCGGACGTCATTTTCTTGAACCACTTGAAATCCTCGGGCAAATGCCAGGGAATGGCATTGGCGGCGCCGATGACCCGGTTGAGGGACATGGCGGCAATGGCTTTAAAATATTTCATTTCAGGAGGTCGCGGCCCCTGTTCGGGTGCTGAGCCTGTCTCATGCAAAGCGATCCGTCAATGAGAGGGAGAAGTGGCTCGGCCGTTCTCGCACGCCGAGGCCTACCCGCAAGCAAATCGTCGGCGGGCTGAAGAACTGCTACCGCGCCTGCACCTCCACAGGAAAGAAGAGGGGGTGGCCGAGCGAAGCACCACCCCCTGACACACTCAGTCCCCGACATGCGCAAGCTCGAGGACTGCGAACAGCCTACCCGCACAGTGACATTTTTCAAACGAAAGTTACAGGATGTTATTCACAAGATCAGCACCTCCGATGCGGCGGCAGGCACGGTCACAAGCGTTGACAGGACAGTGTGCATGGCGAAAACTGTGCGTCTTATGGCGGAGCCTAAAGAGAACGTTGTCATGGAAAAAATCGTGTCGCTGTGCAAGCGACGCGGATTCATCTATCAATCCTCGGAGATTTACGGTGGCATCAATGGTTTTTGGGACTACGGCCCGCTGGGGGTCGAACTCAAGCGAAACGTCAAGGAGCTTTGGTGGAACGTCATGACCCATCAGCGCGACGACGTCGCGGGCCTCGACGCCACGATCATCATGCACCCGCAAATCTGGAAGGCCAGCGGGCACGTGGACACTTTCACCGACCCGATGATCGACTGCAAGACGTGCAAGGGCCGGTTTCGGGCCGATCAGACCAGCGAGATTCCCTGCCCTCAAAAACCGAGCAAAATGGTCTCGGAATGTCACGGGGAGAAGACGGCGCCACGGGCATTCAACCTGATGTTCCAGACGCACGTGGGCCCGGTGCAGGACGACTCAACCATTGCGTATCTCAGACCGGAGACGGCGCAGGCGATCTTTGCTCAATTTAAGAACGTGCTGGAAACCTCCCGGCAGAAGGTGCCGTTTGGGATCGCGCAAATCGGCAAGGCGTTTCGAAACGAAGTGACGCCGCGCAACTTCACTTTTCGATCGCGGGAATTCGAACAAATGGAACTGGAGTTTTTCATCAAGCCGGACGAGGTGGTCGAAGCGATTTCGGGCCGGATCGAAGGGCCTGCTCCTGCGGGGAGTTCGCCGGAGCCACAACCGGGCTGGGGCTGGGAGGCCTGGCATAAATATTGGGTCGAGGAGCGGATACGATTCTATGAGGGCATTGGACTGTCCCGGGCGACACTGGAGGAGTATTGGCAGAAGCCGGAGGAACTGGCGCATTACGCCCGCGCAACGGTGGATATCCTCTTTAAATTCCCCTTTGGCACCCAGGAGCTCGAAGGGATTGCGGCCCGGAGCGATTTTGATTTATCGCAGCACGCGCGTTGTTCGGGCAAGTCGATGGGTGTTTTTGATGATGAGCTGCGAGGGGCGTGGAGCAAGCTGGAAGAATCGAAGAAGAAGGAGCTGGGGGAGCGGTATTACAAGGCGCGGCTGAATTATCTTACCCGGACGGGCATGGACGCGGCGGAGGCGGAAAAGCAGGCCCGGGGAGATTCCGAAAACCTGGCAAAGGGCCAGTACATTCCGCACGTGATCGAACCATCGGCCGGCGTGGATCGCTTGATATTGGCGCTGATCTGCAATGCCTATTCGGAAGACCAGATGCCCGACGAAAAAGGAAAGCTCGAAACGCGGGTCGTGTTGAAATTCCATCCCCGGGTCGCCCCAATCAAAGTGGGCGTGATGCCTCTGTTGAAGAACAAGCCCGAACTGGTGCGCAAGGCCCTGGAAGTGCGCGACCTGCTGAGGCCGCACATGAATGTGTTCTACGACGATGCCGGCGCGATTGGCCGGAGGTATCGGCGCCAGGATGAAGCGGGCACCCCGTTTTGCGTCACTATTGATTTCGAAACTCTGGAAGGAATCAAGGAAGGCCCCTTGAGCGGCCGCAAGGACACCGTCACGGTACGGTATCGTGACGATGGCCGGCAGGATCGCATGGCGATCACCGAGCTGGTGGATTTCCTGGTTCCAAAGATCCGGTAACATCCATCAGGAGAGTCGAGAAGATGAGCACACCCGTCCGCATTTCATATGCGGCCATCACGGCATTGCTGATTTTGGCTGCGTGGCTGAACCTGGGGGTCCTGGTGCTGACGATTCTTTTTGGCTATTTTGCGCTCCAAAGTTTCAGTTTCAAAGGCAACCGGATTGTAGGAGTGTCGCTCTACGTGATCGCGGTGGCGGGGATCGCCTGGGGGCTCATCTTTTTTTCGCGCCAGGCCTACATCGCGTTGCCCAGGATTGCCGAGACCACCATTCCGGCAGTAGTCGGTTACGCGGAAAAGAAAGGCGTCGAACTGCCCTTTTCCGATTACGCGAGCCTCAAGAACGTGGCTTTGAAGCAGGTGCAGGAGGAAGTGGCCGGCGTTGGTCGCTACGCGCGGCTGGCCTTTTTCAAGATCGCCTTGCTCGTGATTGGGCTGGTCATAGCGCTGAGTTTGTTCCTGAAACCCGGTTGGGGGGCTGACGCCCGGTGCGGACAAACTCCCGAGAACCTCTACACGACCCTGGCGCATGAACTGGGCGCCCGCTTCGAGGCGTTTTATCTCAGCTTCGCCAAAGTTATGGGCGCCCAGCTCATCATCTCGACTTTGAACACCGGCTTGACGGCGGTGTTCCTGATCTGGAACGGATATCCATACGTGCCGGTGATCATCGGCCTCACATTCCTGTGCGGGCTGCTGCCAATCATCGGCAATATTTTCAGCAATACCCTGATCGTCGCGGTGGGTTTCACCATCTCCCCCAGAACCGCCTGGTTCGCTCTCCTGTTCCTGGTCCTCATCCATAAACTCGAATACTTCCTGAACAGCAAAATCATCGGAAACCGGATCAAGACTCCGATGTGGCTGATGCTCATCGGCATTGTGCTGGGCGAGAAAATGATGGGAATTCCCGGAATGGTGCTTGCGCCCGTCGTGCTCCATTACATTAAGGTGGAGGCGTCTCGTCGAAAGATGAGCCTTCCAACAGAACTGTGAACGTCAGAAGGAAAGAAGATCGGGCCACTGCCGATGAAGCGCCTTGCCAAAAAAGGAGGGCGCCAACTCTTTACGCAATCATCGTTTTCAAACTCTTGAAGGGCCTGCTCTTTGTCGCCCTGGCAATCATTATCTTCAACTTATCCGACAACGATCTGCCGGCCGACTTCCAAAAAATGCTGCACTACCTCAAGGTCAACCCGGAGAGAAAGTTTTTCGTGGACCTGGCGGCGGCAGTCGGAAAACTCACGGAATCAAAGGTCATCTTTGCCGCGGTGGGCACTCTCGCCTACAGCCTGTTCTCCCTCGTCGAAGGCATCGGACTGGCCTTTCGCGTGAGCTGGGCCGGCTGGCTGGCCATCGGCGAATCCATGTTCTTCATCCCCATCGAGCTCTACGAACTCATCATCAGGGTCGATAACAAGAAAAATCCCTCGTTCGTCTTTGGGATACTCGCCGTCAATGTCATCATTGTCTGGTATCTGCTTCAGAACCGCCATCGCCTGTTCCGGCACCATCATTAGCCGCTTCCAGCAGGCGCATCCGGCTGTCGCCATGCTTTAGAAGTTTCAGTTCCCTCCAGGCCCTGGGAATTTCCAGGGTGTCGCGCTTGGAATGTCCCAGCACCAGCAGACCGCCCGGGGACAGCAGGCCCGGAAGCCGGGGATCATCCAGCACCCGTTGCGCAAGAGAATTGGACCGGCGGCCTATGTTCTTCTCCCCGTACGGCGGATCCGCCAGCACAAGCTGAAATTTTTCATTCGCCGCATGCAACTGGGTCACCGCCGCGAAAACATCCTGCGTGCGGACCTGCAATTGCGCGGGAGAAAATCCTGCGATTCCAAAGTTCAGGCGCAACAATTCTGCGTGCCGGTGGGTTTTTTCGACGCAAACGACGCCGGCGGCTCCCCGGCTCAGGGCCTCCAGGCTCAAAGCGCCGGTGCCTGCGAACAATTCGAGGACCCGCGCATTGGCGACGCGCTGGCCCAGGCTGTTGAAAAGCGCCTGTTTCACCAGGTCGGGCGTCGGTCTCACGTCCAGGCCCTTGGGAGATTTGAGAATTCTGCGGGCCGCTTTTCCGCCGGTAATACGCATGGCGCTACTGTATACCGGGAGGCGAACCAGCGGAAGCGCGGAACCCGCCGATCTTGATTGCCAGCGGAGTCTGTTTGCATGACATTCCAGCGCCTGTATGCCGGAGACGCCACAGTTCCTCAAAGGGCAGTTGCTGCTCGACAGCGGCCAATTGCGAGGTTCGTTCTTCCAGCGGACCGTGGTGCTGATCTGCCAGCACGATGCCGAGGGCGCCTTCGGACTTGTGCTCAACCGGTCCACCGGCAACAAAATCGGCGAACTGCTCGTCGCCGATCTGCCGGAAGCTCTCAAGGAATCCCCCCTGTTTCTCGGCGGGCCGGTGCAGCCCGGCGCGTTGAGCTTCCTGCACACCGACAGTTTTATCCCCGACGCCAACGTGATGCCCAACTTGAACATGGCGCATTCGGTGGATGCGCTGGTCGAGATCGGCGGGTCATTTTCACCGACGCGGAAAATTAAAATGTTCGTCGGATATGCCGGCTGGAGCCCCGGTCAACTGGAGGACGAGATGACGCGCAAGGCGTGGCTGGTCCATCCTGCCAGCCTGGAGCTGGTATTTGACATGGAGCCGGACCAGCTCTGGCGCACGGTTCTGAGCCAGAAGGGATGGAAGTACAAGCTCATGGCCGACATGCCGGAGGATTTGTCGATGAACTGAGGCCCGGCTTCGTTCCAAAACTTTCCTTGTCTCAAGGCGCGATGCCGATAAGCTCAGGACCGCTACATGAGCCCACATATCATCGCGCGGTTGATCGGGGGGGCTGTCCTGCTTTTCGCCCTAATCATCATGGCCGCTTCGGGCACTTACGTCGTGCATCCCGGCTTTCGAGGCGTGCAAGTCACCATGGGCCAGGTATCCCAGGCGTTCAAGCCCGAAGGCTTCGGATTCAAGGCGCCGCTCATCACCAGCATCCATCCCACTTCCATCCGGCAGCAAACGGCGGAGGACAAAGCCGAGTGTTATTCTTCGGACCTGCAACAGGTCCAGGTGGATCTGAGGGTTCTCTACCGGATCCCGGAAAGTTCGGTGGTGAAACTCTACCAGGGATATTATGGCGACCCGTTCGAGATGTTGATAGCTCCGCGCGTGCAGGAGGCCCTCAAGGAAGTCGCCGCACTGCAAAGCGCCGAACAAATCGTCAAGAACCGCGAGCAAATCAAGACCCGCGCCCTGGAAATTGCCCGCCGAAAAATCGGCACGCTCCTCGTCCTCGAAGACATCGTCATCCAGAATATTTCCCTCACTAAAGAGCTGGAAAATGCCATCGAAGCGAAAATGGTCCAGGAGCAGGAAGCGTCCAAATCCAAATACGTCCAGCAGCGAGCCCAGATTGATGCCGATACCGCCGTGATCCAGGCCAAAGGAGAAGCCGAGTCGATCCGGATCCGGGGACAGGCGTTGAAGGAAAACCCGACGTTTGTGGATTTAAAGATCGTCGACAAATGGGATGGAATCACTCCGCTGGTGATTCAGAACGGCGACCGGATGGTTTATACTCTGCAGGACCTGGAACGGCTGCGCAACGCAACACCCAATGACGATTCCACCTCGCAACGCACCGCCCATCTCCGCTGACAGCATGCAACGAGTATTCCTGCCCAGGCTGATTGGCGTGGCGTTGCTGCTGTTCCTGGCCGTTGCCCTGAGTTCCTCCACCTCGTATGTCGTCGATCCGGGCACCCGTGGCATCAAAGTCACTCTGGGAAAGGCTGCGGATCGGTTTCTCCCCGAAGGCTTCGGATTCAAGGCTCCTTTCATTACCAGCATCGTGCCGGTGAATATCAGGCAGAAAACCGAATCGGTGCGCGCCGAGTGTTTTTCCTCCGATCTGCAGCAGGTCATCACGGATTTGCGCGTGCTCTACAGCGTGCCGGAACAGTCGGTCGTCCAAATCTATAAACAATTCGCCGGTGATCCTTTCGACAGCCTCATCGCGCCCCGGGTGCAGGAGGCGATCAAGGAGGTGACGGCCATGCAGACTGCGGAACAGATCGTCAAGAACCGGGAGGAGATCAAGGTCAAGACATTGCAGGCTGCCCGGTTGAAGATCGGGGACATCCTCCGGGTCGAGGATATTGTCATTCGCAATCTGGATTTGTCGAAGGAGCTGGAAAAGGCGATTGAGGCAAAGATGGTGGCCGAGCAGCAGGCGGCACAGGCCCGTTTTTCACAGGTGCAGGCCAAGGTGGAGGCCGACACCGCGGTCATTCGCGCCAAAGGCGATGCGGAGGCGATCAAAGTCCGCGGGGAAGCTCTCAAATTGAATCCTGAATTTCTGCGGCTGCAAATCGTCGAGCGCTGGAATGGCAAGTCGCCCATGGTTGTTCCCGCCAATATCAACAATACGGGAGCGGCGCTCCTGCTCCCCCTGGGCCGGTTAGAGAGCCCCCATTGAACCCCCGCGCCCGCGCTATTCTCCAGGTCGCCGTCCTCGTCCTGGTCATCGGGGGCCTGGTGCTGTTATTCCCGCGCGCATATGAATTTGTGGAAAGGGCCGCGCGCGAGCTGCGATATTTCTGGTGGCTGATCCTGGTGGTCCTTCTCGGAATCTGGCTCATCTGGGGCCTTGGCCGAAAACCCAAAAATTAATCCATCGACGCGGGGTCGGGCGAACGCGCCAGCACGTGGAGTGCGTGCGCTTTAGCGCCGCTGTCGGATGCGTTCCTCACCTGCTCGCAACAATTCTGCACCCGAGCCTGACCCCACCCACAACGCCGCTGAAGACGGCGCACTCCACATGCTAGCGCGGCACTACCGCCTGCGCTTGGCCGGCCCGCAGTAATACCCGCCTCGAATGCGCACTGCCTGCACCCGCCGGTCAAATCCCTTTGGCTGCCCAGGTTTTTCCTCCTCGAATAAGGCCGTGTAGCGGTAGTTGAATTTATCGAGCCTGACCCGCGGGATCTTTTGGCAGATAAATCTTTCGATGGCCGCCACATGCTTGGAATCCTCAGCCACCATCAAGGTGAACGCGTCGCCCTTGGCCTCCGCCCGGCCGGTCCGGCCGATCCGGTGGATGTAATCCTCCGCGTGCTGCGGCACATCATAGTTGATCACGTGGCTCACATCTGCAATGTCCAACCCCCGCGCCGCAATATCCGTCGCGACCAGCACCTCGAATCGGCCATCGCGAAAACCACGCAACGCCTGCTCCCGCTCGTTCTGCGTCCGATTGGAATGCAGCAGCGCGACCGCGTGATTGCTTCGCTTGAGCAAATGAGCGACACGGTCCGCGCCATGTTTGGTCCGGCAAAAAACAATCACCGATTCGTAATTGACCTGGTCCAGCAAGGCCAGGAGCAAATCCATCTTTTGCGCGTCGGAAACCGGGTAGATGACGTGCTTGACCGTTTCAGCGGGAGTTCGGCGCGAGCCAATTTCAATCGTCTGCGGCTTGCGCATGGTCCACTGGATCAGCGTCTGGATTTCCGCCGGCACGGTCGCGGAGAATAAAAGCGTTTGCCGCTCACGCGGGCAGCGATCGACGATGCGGCGCACGTCGGGCAGGAAACCCATGTCAAGCATCCGATCCGCCTCATCCAGGACCAGGTGCCGCACCTGGTCCAAACGGCAGGTGCCGCGCTCGATGTGATCCAGCAGCCGGCCTGGGGTGGCGACAATGATATCGGATCCATTCTTGAGGGATTCGAATTGCCGCGCGTAGCCGACGCCGCCAAAAATCACGGCGGTTCGAAGATCGGTAAACCGGGCGTAATCCCGGATGGCCGTTTCGACCTGCGCGGCCAGCTCGCGCGTGGGCTCCAGGACCAACAGCCGCGTGCGCGGATCGTGGTGATCCATTTTCGAAAGGATCGGAAGCGCGAAGGCCGCCGTTTTTCCGGTTCCAGTCTGGGCGCTGCCGATCAGGTCCTGGTTGGCCATGATCAGGGGAATCGCCCGCAATTGAATCGGAGTGGGGTCGATATACCCCATGGCTTTCACACCCTCCAGAACCTGGGCGGATAAACCGAGTTTAGAAAACGGCATAAGCTAATCTGCGGCGGCGGGCTTTAAATGTCCACGAAGAACGGCGCCCAGCATTGCGGAGTGCGCCCGTCTCGGGCGCAGCAAGGCAAGAAGGTTTTGCAGCGGTAGCAACGGCGCTGCTGCGCCGTTCAGCGCCGCGTAGTAGCGGCGCAATCTGGGAACGGGCTTACGCAAGTGAATAGTTCCGTTCCGCCCGCTGATACGCGGGCGGGGACATCGCAGCAGCGATGTCCCTACCAGCGTTGGACTGGCGAACATTGCTGCGATCAGGACGGTCGCACTCCCCTCAAATCGTGTGGTGCACCATCTGCCACACAATTCGGCCGCCGTAGAAGAAAGCCAGCCCGAGCAGGACGATTCCGGAAAAATGTTCCATCCGCAGCAGCGTGCTTTCGCTGAATCTTCCGTGGCCCTTGGAAGCTCCGAAACTCAATACTGAAAACCACAGGCCGGTCCCCAAAGCGACGCCGGTCACACACGCGACTTTGCCGGGCCAGTCCGGCGTGACCCACTCGTGTGAAATGAAAGTGGCGGCCAGGACAATCCAGAACACAAAGACACCAAGATTTCCCATCACCCTCACAAAGCCCGTCATAAAAGCCGAACGCGGGTGCAGCCGCTGTCCAATGTGTTGCTCGAGCTTATCGGCCGTCGCGCCCAACTGGATCGGCGCATGCACCGATCGGGCCACCAGGAACTTGATTCCCAAAAAAAGCATGAACCCAAAACTGAAGATCTCCATCGCCGCCTTCACATAGCCGTGGGTAAAAAAGGCGGCAAACCCGGTGAACGCCAGGAAGCAGTAAATCACCTCCATCATCGTGGCCCCAAGACCGATCAGGATGGCGGTTTTAAAACCGCGCCGCGCGCCTTCGTTCAGGATCGTCAGGTTGACCGGCCCGACCGGCACGGAGAGCAACAGGCCGCTGATAAGACCGGTGAGGCCCGCTTTCAGGATAGGAGAAAAAACATCCATTCTGCTCAGGAAGCATGCGTTTCGCCCGCATCTCCGTTCTCATCGTCTTCCTCTTCAATTTCACGCCGCATCCGCCGCGAGATGCGGGGTCGGATGAAACCGTAAACCAGGTAGAGCGTAAAGAACGCAGGCAGAACGTAGAAAACGATGGTCTCCCGCAGCAGGAGAATCAACCCGATGAACATGGCGGCGATAATGGCCTTGGAAAACGTGCTGGTGGAGCGCATCCCCAGCGACTTGAAACTGGGATACTTCACCGTGCTCACCATCATCGCGGAGAGGAACACGAGGACGATCACCAGGAAATATTTCGACGGCCCCAAACTTCGGTCGTGTTCGTTGAGGCGGATGATCATCAACGTCAGGGAGGCCACCAGGCCTGCGGCCGATGGAATCGGAAACCCAAGGAACTCCCTGCCGCTGCCGCCATTTGCTTGGGCTGCCAGGCAGTTGAATCGCGCCAGCCGAAATGCTCCGCACAAGAGGTAAATGGACGCGAGGAACCATCCCAGTTCAGGGTGCCCTTCGAACACCGGACGCAGCACAACCCGGTGCACGAGAAATGCCGGGGCAACTCCGAAAGAAATCAGGTCGGCCAGCGAATCAAACTCGCGCCCGAAAGGGCTTTCGACTCCACCCATGCGCGCGACCCGGCCATCGAACAAATCGAAGATGCACGCAAGCAGGATGAACCCCAAAGCATATTTGATCGGCGCCCAATTAACGAGCCCATCCGCCAGCGGCACGAGATCAGCCTCCACAATTTTTGTCAGCGCCACAAATCCGCAGAAGAGATTGCCGGCCGTGAGCAGGTTGGGCAGGAAATAAATCTTCAGCTTCAGCTCGGGTGCTTCATCCGGCGTGGAGTTGGGAGCAGGCGCTGCCATGGCCGTTCCTATTGGAATTGAGCCAGCACTGTCCTGCCACCCACGACTTTGTCGCCCAGTTGCGTTTTGATCGAAGCGGACATGGGCAGATAGAGTTCCACCCGGGATCCGAATTGAATGAGGCTGATGCGATCTCCCCGCGTCACCTCGTCGCCGGGCGAAACCCAGGGGACAATGCGCCGGGCCAGGACGCCGGCAATCAAACGGACCCCCGCCTTCTGGCCCCCCGGTTCCGAAGTCTCGATGCCGATGAACACATTTTCATTCACCGCGGCGCAATCGACCCGCATGGCGTTCAGGAACTGTCCCTCGGTATATTTGAGAACCGCGATTTTGCCAGCGACCGGGGCATTTTGCACATGGACATCGAAGATGGATAGAAACATGGAAATGCGGCGGCATTCGCCTCCCATGAACTCGCGATCGGTGATGGTATCGATGATGTCGATTTTGCCATGGCCTGGGGACACCACGAGGTTGGCGCCCATGGGGACGTGCGGCGAGGGGTCGCGGAAGAAATACAAAGTGAAGAGGGCAAACACAAACCACAGCGCCACCAGAAAGCTGGAGATCACGAGCATGGAAACGCCGATGAGAGCCGCGAGAACTCCGGCGATTGGAACCAAAAGGACGAGAACGAGCGTGATCGCCAGCATTTTGAATGCTGCCTTTCGTGCTTTCCCCGCGTGTCTCATGGAGAAAAGGTAGAGGAAAAACTCTGGCGTCAAAGCTTAAAGTTGGTCGAGAGTCGAGAGTCGAGGGCAAGAAACCCTCACCCAGCCCTCTCCCGTCCGACGGGAGAGGGAGCAGTCGTCAACGCGTTCGCTGCAATCGCACATCATCAAACCACCCCGCGCGTCACCACCGTCCCCCTCTCCCATCGGATGGGAGAGGGTGCCCGCAGGGCGGGTGAGGGTTCGGGAGTGGGTGT
>Ga0075520_1000756_pt1 | contig 14769 bp, 8 predicted proteins | sample NGEPerB_FD_75100 | JGI IMG/M metagenome (GOLD analysis project Ga0075520, IMG submission 75100) | Arctic peat soil microbial communities from the Barrow Environmental Observatory site, Barrow, Alaska, USA - NGEE PermafrostAB12-B | ecosystem: Environmental > Terrestrial > Soil > Wetlands > Peat ... | reverse complement strand
ATCATCTGGCAGCACAGGACTTATCGACTTATACAGGATCCAGATAGAAACCGGTGACCTTGAAAACAATATTGCTTTACTGAAGAATCAGGAACAAACTGTAATTGCCCTGTTTAACAGTTACCTCAACAGGTCTCCTGCTGCTCCTGTTTTCATTGGCGATACTTTGGTTACTGATTCACTGAGGCTATCACTGATAGTAGTTTCAGATAGTATCCTGGCAAAGAACCCAATGCTGATAATGCTGGATTATGAGAAATTATCACTGGAGGCCAGAAAAAGAATGGTTAGCCATATGGGATATCCGATGATGGGAGTTGGTTTAAATTATTCTATTATCAGCAAAACTCAATTCCCAATGGGAATGCCGTCTATGAATGGCAAGGATATGATAATGCCAATGGTAGTTTTCACTTTGCCTATCTATAGGAAAAAGTATACTGCAATGCAAAACGAAGCCGAACTTATGAAAATAGCTGCTTCTGAAAATTATCAGGCAACTGCCAATTCATTACAGACAGATTACTATAAGGCAGTTCAGCTGTATCAGGATGCACAGCGCAGGATAAAACTATACGGGAATCAATATCAACTTGCATCAAAATCTTTTAATCTTATACTTAAAAGCTTCTCAACATCATCATCAGGACTAACTGATGTCCTGCGCGTACGTCAACAAACGCTTGAATACGAACTTAAACAGGCTGAAGCTGTTGCTGATTTCAACACTGCAATTGCATGGTTAAAGCGACTAATGGCATTTTAACAAGTAAAATAAAACAGGAAATCGATGGAAAAAAATAGAATATTCTCGAATAAATATGTGAATTATAGCTTTTTACTGATACTGGGTATCTTTATAGGCTGGTTGTTCTTTCATTCCTCCCGGAAAGCAGAGAAGAAGTCTGATCAACTTACAGAGACGGCGAAAAGTACTATCTGGACATGTTCAATGCACCCGCAGATAAGAATGCCGGAACCCGGTAAATGTCCGATCTGTGGAATGGATTTGATTCCTCTTGTCCAAACCGGAGCCTCTTCTGTCGATCCAAGTGCAATACATCTGACCAAAGAGGCTGCTCAGCTGGCCAATGTCCTGACTACTGTTGTTGCTAAACAGACACCTGTAAAAGAGGTACGTCTCTATGGTAAAGTCCAGGCTGATGAGAGATTATTGCAAAGTCAGGTAGCACATGTTTCGGGACGTATAGAACGACTGGCGGTAAACTTTACAGGGGAATCTGTAACTAAAGGCCAGGTTCTCGCACAAATTTATTCTCCCGAACTGATTACGGCTCAGCAGGAATTGCTGGAAACAGCTAAAACCAAACAATCTGAACCTGCAATCTATGAAGCAGCAAAAGAGAAACTGCGCCAATGGAAACTAACTGAGAATCAGATCGGAACAATTGAAAGTTCGGGAATTGCTCAAACAGCTGTTGATGTCGTATCAAGTTCCGGTGGAATTGTTACAGCTCGTCTTGTAAATACAGGCGATTATGTATCACAAGGGACTGAATTATTTAAAATTGCAGACCTTTCGAATGTATGGGTCAAGTTCGACGCTTATGAAAGTGATCTCCAGTTCCTTCGCAAAGGTGAAAAAATTTCTTTCACTCTTCAGGCATTACCTGGAAAAGAATATTCAGGTAATATAGTATTTATAGATCCCGTAATTGATCCTGTTACGAGGGTGGCACAAGTAAGGGTTGAAACAGGGAACCAATCAGCCAGTCTTAAGCCTGAAATGTTTGCTACCGGAATTGTCTACTCAACTCTTGATGAATATCGCAATAATATAATTATTCCGCGATCAGCAGTTTTGTGGACTGGCAAGCGCTCAATTGTCTATGTTAAGCAGCCGGGTTCAGATGAACCGGTATTTAAAATGCGTGAAATTGGGATTGGACCTATGCTTGGCGAAAGTTATGTTGTTACTGATGGTCTGAAAGAAGGCGAAGAGATTGTAACAAGCGGCACTTTCAGCGTGGATGCAGCAGCACAGCTTGAAGGGAAACCAAGTATGATGAATACTCCTGGTGGAAAAACCTCCTCGATATCTGGAATGGTTATGCCTGGCGATTCCAAACCTGATAATGACTCAAGTATACAGGGGATGAAAGTTATGCAGAACATTAAATAGCACACCTATAAACTATCCGGTAATTGCGAAAAAGGCTTACTTTCTAGTTCTATCTCTGAATCCCGGCCAGATCGCGTATAACGACAGAGGCACAGGCTATTCCGAAAGCGGCAGGCATATAGGAAACTGTTCCGACGACCGAAGCTTTGTTCTGTTCACCCGGAGAAGGCAGAACTTTGGACTTATCAATTGTTTCAGGCGAATAAACTGCCGTAAAACCTTCGCGGATTCCGAGCCGGTGGAGTCTCTTGCGCAATATTCTGGCCAGGTTGCAATCAGTCGTTCCGGAGATATCTGAAATACTGATTTTAAGAGGATCATACTTCCCGCCTGAACCCATGGAACTCACAAGCCGGTATTTTCTCTGAAGAGTATGATAAATCAGGAATATCTTCGGTGAAAGAGTATCTATAGCGTCAACGACATAATCGAAACCGGCATCAAGAATTTCAATCATCCTGTCGTCTTTAATGTACTCATTGATAATAGTGAGATGAAGCCCGGGATTTATATCTAGAAGCCTGGCTCCCATTAATTCAGCTTTTAACTTGCCTTGTGTGCTTGTAAGAGCCAGAAGCTGCCTGTTAAGGTTCGATGAATTTATTTTATCACCATCTACAATAGTCATAGAACCCACACCAGCCCTACATATCATCTCTGCAGCATAGGCACCCACTCCGCCAAGTCCAACAACAAGGACCCTGGCAGATTTAAGCTTTGCCAAACCTTCTGCTCCCAGAAGCATCTCCGTCCGTGATAACCATTCTTCCATTATATATTAAAGAATGTTTTATAATTGTTTAATATAATTTTTTTCAATTCATCTGTTGTTATTCCTAAATCAGATGATACCTTATTATAAATATCCCTGATGTCAACATCTGCTCCGTCGGTTTCAAGAAATATTCTATCCTTTGGCAGACTATTTATCAGTGACGCAGATTCTGGTTTTAAAATATAACCGAACCAGAAAGAGAGATACAAACCTTTTGAAATCAACTGCATTCCCAGCTCCGGTTTGCCCCTGAAACCATGAATCAGCCATGGCATTGCAGGCTTAAGTTTTTTGTGCTCAGCCATAAGCTCTTCCCATGCCCGCACACAATGAATGACAACCGGTTTCCTCAGCCTCTCGGCAATACGGACCTGTTCTTCAAATGTTCTTTGCTGCAGATCCATAGCCGGTCCCTTTATTTTGTCAAAGCCGGCTTCACCAATGGCAATGACACTCTCAGACGGGGCAGTTTTTTCAACATACGACAATAACCTGTCATGGTTCTGATCATTGAGGTTCCATGGGTGAATGCCTGAAGTATATGCAAGGCCGGCAGATTCAACAGGGATCCTCTCTTCATGCGCCATCAGTGTTTCGACGGAAAAGATCCCGGGAGCTGGCACTGCACCGTGGGTATGAATATCTATAAAATCGTTTTGCTGCGGAAAGCTCATTATTTTTACTTGCCAATAACGGAAACACCTTTATCGATCCTCTTAAGTGTCTCTTCCTTCCCTAACCATGAAATTATGTCGAACATATGAGGTCCCCTCGATGCTCCGACAACTACAAGCCTGAAGGCATTCATTATTGCACCTGTATTGTATCCCTTCGCCTCAATCCACGATTTCACCTTGCGTTCCAATGCATCCGGCTTGAAATCTTCGATCCCAGAAAGTATCTCCTTCAGTTCCAGCATCTGGCCGGGAGTTTCCGGCTTCCATCTTTTCTTAATTACCTCCTGATCATATGTTTCAGGGCTTTTAAAGAAAAAATCCGTCTCGCTCCATATATCCTTTACAAAACTCACTCTTTCCTTTACCAGGCCGACAAGAGTCTCAAGCTGACCTATATCATGATGAAAACCCTGAATCCTGAGGAATTCCCTGAATTCGATCGCCAGCTGTTTATTGGTTCTTTGAATGAGATATTGATGGTTGAACCATTTTGCTTTTTCAGGATCAAACCTGGAACCGGACTTATGTACCCTGTCAATTGAAAAAGCATCTATAAGCTCGCTCATGCTGAATATCTCCTGTTCTGTTCCCGGATTCCATCCCAGCAAGGCAAGCATATTTATAAATGCTTCAGGGTAATAGCCATCTTCGCGGTATCCTTTAGCCGTTTCGCCATAGGGCCAGTAAAGCGGGAAAACTGGAAATCCCAGCTTATCTCCATCGCGCTTGCTCAATTTTCCTTTTCCATCAGGTTTTAGGAGGAGCGGAAGATGAGCAAAGAGAGGAGCTTCCCAGCCAAACGACCTGTAAAGCATTATGTGCAGCGGCAGCGACGGTAGCCACTCCTCGCCGCGGATCACATGACTTATCTCCATCAGGTGATCGTCGACTATATTTGCCAGGTGATAGGTGGGCATGCCGTCAGATTTGAAAAGCACCTTGTCATCAAGGGTGCTGGTATTCACCACAATATGACCTCGTATCATATCGTCAAAATGAATATCCTCATTCACTGGCATCCGGTAACGTATTACATAAGGAGCGCCATCTTTCAGAAGCTGGTTCCATTCGGCTTCGGGCAACGACAAAGAATTCTTAAGATTGCTTCTTGCTGATTCATTATAAATGAAGGTCTTCCCTTCCTTTTCAGCTTCTTTTCTTAATTTTTCGAGCTGATCGGCCGAATCAAAGGCGTAATAAGCATCATTCTTTTCGATCAGAAGATCGGCGTATTGTCTGAAAATATCTTTCTTGTCGCTCTGGCGGTAAGGGCCGTATTTCCCTCCTTCAATTATCCCTTCATCAACGGTTATTCCGCACCATTTCAAGGAATCCATAATGTACTCCTCTGCACCTTCTACAAACCTGGTCTGGTCTGTATCCTCGATCCTTAAAATAAATGTTCCGTTGTTCTTCCTTGCAAAAAGGTAATTATAAAGGGCAGTCCTTACGCCTCCGATATGCAGAGGACCCGTTGGGCTTGGGGCAAAACGTACTCGTACTTGCTGCATAATTCAAAATTCTTTTTTAACAAATGCAAAGATAGGCAAACGCTTATATAAATAACAGATATGGTATTAATCAGGTTTTAGACAGCAGATTTGTATTAAATTTGTGGCAACATGAAAACATGTATCCGTTTAAAAATTTCCTGGTATGAATAAGATGAAAGCATTGGTAAAAGCCCGTCCGGAAAAAGGTTTATGGATGCAGGAGGTTCCTGTTCCTGAACCCGGACTCAATGATGTGATAATTAAGGTTAAGAAATCGGCTATATGTGGCACTGACCTTCATATTTACATGTGGGACGCATGGTCGCAGAAAACCATTAAGACACCGATGGTGATAGGCCACGAATATATGGGTTATGTAGAAAAAATGGGGGCTGGCGTCACAAATCTCCACATCGGCGACAGGGTTACCGGCGAAGGTCATATTGCTTGCGGACATTGCCGCAACTGCCGGCGCGGAAAGGAACATGTCTGTGAGAATACGGTAGGCATCGGCGTTAATATTGACGGATCATTTGCCGAGTACGTAAAGATCCCTGCTTCAAACGTGATTCTTCTCGATCACAGGATATCTGATGAGTGGGCGTCAATAATGGATCCGTTCGGGAATGCCACTCATACAGCGCTTTCCTTCCCTCTTATTGGTGAAGATGTGTTAGTCACTGGTTCAGGATTGATCGGCAGCATGGCTATTGCCATTGCAAGATTTGCAGGCGCCCGATTCATAGTCGCCAGCGACCTGAGCGACTACAGGCTTGATATCGCAAGGAAAATGGGGGCAACGCTCACTGTCAACCCGTCGAAGGGAGAAAAGATTTCAGATGCAGTTAAGAAGCTGGGAATGAGAGGGTTCGATATAGGTTTTGAAATGTCAGGATCGCCAAAGGCTTTTATAGAAATGATAAGCAACATGTACAACGGGTCGAGCATCTCGCTGCTTGGACTTCTCCCCTCTGACTTTGAAGTGCCATGGAGCGATATTATCTTCAAGGCGATAACCCTTAAAGGAATTTATGGAAGAGAGATGTGGGAAACATGGTACAAGATGGAACAGATGATCATCGGTGGAATCAACCTCGAGCCAATCATCACCCATCGGTTCCCTATCGACGATTTCCAGAAGGGATTCGATGCAATGGAAGAGGGAAACTGCGGCAAGGTTATCCTCAACTGGGATTAAAATTTCATTTAAGCCCTTTGTGAGCCTTAGTGATAACCTTTGAGCGCCTTTGTGGTTAGATTTTTTACCACGAAGGGACACAAAGGATACTCAAAGGAGCACAAAGTGCAGATTAAAATAGAATATCATGTACGGAAATTATCAAAAACACCTCGTTGGCATCATTAACGAGATTAAGGAAAACGGCCTATACAAGAATGAAAGAATAATTGTTTCTCCCCAGGGGGCTGAGATAACCCTCGAGAGCGGACAGAAGGTACTTAACTTTTGCGCAAACAATTATCTTGGCCTCTCCGATAACCGCCAGCTTATAGATGCTGCAAAGTCAGCTCTCGACAATCATGGCTACGGTATGTCATCGGTGCGGTTTATCTGCGGTACGACTGATCTGCATAAGGAGCTGGAAAAGAAGATTGCCAGATTCTTCCATACTGAGGATACCATTTTATACGCAGCCTGCTTTGATGCCAATGGCGGCGTATTTGAACCACTTCTTACTGAAGAGGATGCAATTATTTCTGATTCTCTGAACCATGCCTCAATAATTGATGGCGTCAGGCTCTGTAAAGCCCAAAGGTACCGTTATGAAAATGCCGACATGAACGACCTTGAGAAGCAGCTTAAGCTTGCACAGGCTCAGCGTTTCAGGCTTATTGTCACCGATGGCGTTTTTTCAATGGATGGCAATGTGGCGCCGCTGAAAAAGATTGTTGAGCTGGCAAATCTGTATAATGCAATGGTTATGGTGGATGAATCTCATTCTGCCGGAGTAGTTGGAGAAACAGGAAGAGGCGTAACTGAGCTTTACAATATTCCGGGGCAGGTCGAGATTATTACCGGGACCCTTGGAAAAGCATTTGGTGGAGCTATTGGCGGATTCACCACCGGAAGGAAGGAAATTATTGAACTCCTGCGCCAGCGTTCACGTCCATATCTCTTCTCAAATTCTATCCCGCCACTTGTTGCAGCTGCAGGTATCAAAATGATTGAAATGATGACTGAGACGAACGAGCTCCAGGATAAGCTCCACTCAAACTCTGAATACTTTATTAGCAGGATGACCAATCTCGGCTTTGACATTAAGCCCACGAAATCTGCAATCTGTGCTGTAATGCTGTATGATGCGAGGTTGTCACAGGATTTTGCCGCAAATCTCCTTAAGGAAGGTATTTATGTTACAGGATTCTATTATCCAGTCGTTCCGAAGGGACAGGCAAGGATAAGGGTTCAGCTTTCAGCAGCCCATGAAAAAGAGCATCTCGATAAAGCAATCAGCGCCTTTGAGAAGATCGGAAGGGAGCTTGGCATCCTGAAAAAATGAATAAATATATATTCCCTGTATACCGTGTTCTCGTTCCAAAGCCCATAAGGACCATTCTTCTTAAAAGGAGGGTAAGGAAAAGAATATTAAGCCATTTTTCAGGCCTCCCTCCCGATAAGATCAATGATGAACATAGGGAAATACTCAATTACCTTGGAAAAAATCCTGTTTCACTTTTTCCGTACCCGTTTGATTCAGGCTATCCGCCTGAAAATGTTGAAGTGTTCCTTGATAAATCGAACGGGATGCGTTATGTGCTCCAAGACGGCAAGAGATTATATTTTAAAAAGGGATGGGGCAGTGCAAAAGTCAGAACTGCTTTCGCGGCTCTGTCGAAAGAACAGGATCCGGCCTGCCCCCACTGCTATTTGTCTGATGATTTTCCGATTGGAGAAGATGATGTTATCGCAGATATTGGAGCCTCTGAAGGCAACTTCTCATTGTCACAGATTGAGAAAGTCCAAAAAATCTACCTGATTGATTATGACAGGGAGTGGATAAAAGCGCTTGAGGCCACCTTCGCACCATGGAAGGATAAGGTTGAGATCATAACAAAATGTGTATCTGATGCCGATGGTGGCAGGAATATCTGCCTCGATACCCTTCTTTCCCAAAAGAACGATATCTCCTTTTTGAAAATCGATGTCGAGGGTTTTGAGCAGAAAGTACTTGATGGTGCTAAAAATTTTCTATCAGGGAACATGCCTCTGAAGATAGCGCTATGTACTTATCACAAGCATAGTGATGAAGAGATCTTTACCCCGCTGCTTGAGAAGTACGGATTCGATGTAAAATATTCACATGGTTATATGATCCCTTTGTTTGACAAGAAAATAAAGGCACCATGGCTGAGGCGGGTGGTTGCAAGAGCTGCCCGGAAAAAATAAAAAAAGGATACCGGCACCGGCACCCTTTTCTCTGAAGTATTAATCCTATTCCTTATTATTATCCGCACTTGGAGGAACCGCAGTCTTTGCATATCAGGCAGCCTTCTTCGTAAACCAGGTTGTCAGAACCGCATTCGCATTTCCCCTTTGCCTTTGTTCCGTTTGGAATGTATTTTTTGAGAGCTCTTTCCACGCCGTTCTTCCAGTTATTGATTGATTCACTGTCGAGATTCAGCGACTGAATGAGCGTTACGACATCAGCAATTGGCATCTCGTGTCTTAGCACTCCGGAGATAAGCTTGGCATAATTCCAGAACTCAGGCTTGAACATATGGGATAAGCCTCCGATGGTTTTTTTATAGCCATATTTGTCTGTATATTGAAAATCGTACCGTGTTTTTCCGTCATCATTCTTCATTTTGATGATCTGCCCTTTCATGATGCTTTTTGGGATTGGGAAAATCTCTTCATCGGCCAGACCTGTAAATATTTCGTACGGTCTGCTGTCTTTCAGCCCTACGAAGGCGACCCATTTTTCCTCACTTATGTTGAATCTGATAACGTCGCAATCAAGAACTTTCGGGCGTTTTGGTCTTTCTGCCCTGGCTTCCGGCTTTCCGGTTATAAGAACTCCATCCCTTGATCCGTCGCGGTATACAGTCGCTCCCTTGCATCCCGATTTCCAGGCAGTCATGTATAGTTCGCTGACAAGTTCTTCCTTAGCATCGGCAGGCAAGTTTATTGTGCTGCTTATTGAATGGTCTACCCATTTCTGGATTGCGCCCTGCATCCTGACCTTTGCTACCCAGTCGACATCATTTGCTGTTGCTTTGTAATATGGTGATTTTGCAATTACCTTTTCGATCTCATCATCATTCATCCTTGTGATAGCATCCGGATCATAGCCATTGAGCTTCAGCCATTCGACAAACTTATGATGAAATACATTAAATTCTTCCCACGAATCGCCTACTTCGTCCCTGAATGTGACTTTGACATCCTGGTCGTTGGGATTTACTTTTCTCCTGCGCTTATAGAATACGGAAAAGATCGGTTCAATACCGGAGGTGGTCTGAGTCATCAGGCTTGTGGTTCCGGTTGGGGCTATGGTAAGTAATGCAATATTCCTCCTGCCAAACTTTACCATGTTGTTATACATTACAGGGTCTGCCTCTTTCATCCTCAGGATGAATGGGTTATTCTTCTCCCTTTCGGCTTCATAAATCGTAAATGATCCCCTTTCCTTTGCAAGGTAGGTCGATGATTTATATGCTTCAAGAGCAAGTGTTTTGTGCACCTCGACTGAGAAGTCTGTTGATTCAGGTGTCCCGTATCTCAAACCGAGTGCGGCAAGCATATCTCCCTCAGCTGTTATCCCTATGCCTGTTCTTCTTCCTTCTTCTGATTTTTTTCTTATATTTTTCCAGAGGTTCCGTTCGACTCTTTTCAGTTCGTCATTTTCCGGATCTCCAGTTATTTTGTTGATTATGACGTCTATTTTTTCAAGTTCCAGATCGATGATATCATCCATCATACGCTGAGCGAGGCCGACATGTTCCTTGTAGAGTTCGAAATCAAATTCGGCAGTTTCAGTAAAAGGATTCTTTACATAGCTGAAAAGATTGATTGCGAGAAGGCGGCAGCTGTCGTAGGGACATAATGGTATTTCGCCGCAGGGGTTTGTTGAAATGGTGGCAAACCCGAGGTCGGCATAACAATCAGGAACGCTTTCCCGGATAATTGTATCCCAGAAGAGGACACCGGGTTCGGCCGATTTCCATGCATTATGGATTATCTTATCCCAGAGACTGCTGGCATCAATGTCGTTAACAAATTTTGGGTTATCTGAAACTATAGGGTATTGCTGTCTGAAGATTGTCTTATCCTCTACAGCCTTCATAAATTCATCTGTCATTTTGACCGACACGTTTGCACCTGTCACTTTGCCGCTTTCAAGCTTGGCATCGATGAATTTTCCTGAATCCGGATGCTTGATCGATATTGAAAGCATCAGTGCCCCCCGCCTGCCGTCCTGTGCTACTTCACGGGTCGAGTTTGAATATCTCTCCATGAAAGGGACAACGCCTGTAGATGTAAGGGCACTATTGAGCACCGGGGTTCCTTTTGGCCGAATATGAGACAGGTCGTGGCCTACGCCGCCGCGTCTTTTCATCAGCTGGACCTGTTCCTGATCGATTTTCATTATACCGCCGTAAGAGTCGGATGATCCATCATTGCCGATAACAAAACAATTCGATAGCGAGGCAACCTGATAATCATTGCCTATACCGGTCATTGGCCCTCCCTGCGGAACAATGTACCTGAAATCCTTAAGCACTCTGTAAATGAGTTCCTCCGGAAGCGGGTTCTTGTATTTAAGTTCGATCCTGTGAATCTCTCTTGCAATACGATGATGCATGTCGTCCGGACTTTTTTCGAATAGATTTCCGTAAGAGTCTTTAAGCGCATATTTGTTTGCCCATACCCGTGCAGCAAGTTCATCGCCCCTGAAATATTCAATACTTGCCTCAACCGCCTCTTCGTGAGAATAAGTTTTGGTATTAGTCTTCCCACCAACTATTTTCTGAGAACCGGAGGGTTGCTGTTCATCTTTTGCTTTCTCAGATGCAATAGTTGATTCCTGGACAAAAAGGTCTCCCATATATTAAAATATAATTCTGTTATTCTCTGATTACGATGAGATTAAACGGCCACTGATTTTTAAAGCGGGTAGATGCTAAATTAAGTAAGCGTTGTTCACGATGCAAGACAAAAATTTTAAGTTTATTAACATTTGCTGCCATAGTTATTAACTGCGTGTTATTTCCTGTTTATCAGATCATTACAAGCATCAGGATAAAGCCTGCTATTGTAGCTGGCAGTAAAGTGATTAATAATCTGATGATTAAAAACCGGTGAAAGAAATTAACTTTTAAAGTCATTCCTAAAAAAAAAGAGGCTGTTAAATAATTAACAGCCTCCCGAATTATGGAATTAAATTCTATTAATTAAAAACATAGCGCAGACCTATCTGCATTCTCCAGCGTGATGATATGTCGGAAACTGAATAAGCATTGCCGAGAGTCATACCAACAGGTGCATAGGTGAAGGTCGGGGTTGTGCCAACCATAGCTTTATAGGTAATAAGAGAGTACTGCTGGTTTGAAAGGTACAGCGATTCGCCCCATTTCCTATTGATGAGGTTACCTATATTCAATACGTCGACTGAAATCTGCAGCTTGTTCGAAGTATTGCCGGCTTTAACCTTTATGTCCTGGATGAATTTAAGGTCGAACTGGTTCTGGAAGGGAAGGCGTGCAGCGTTGCGTTCAGCATATTCTCCTCTGTGCTTGCTGAGGTATTTATCACCTGAGATAAATGCATCGAGAGCGGTCCATTCTGTGGCAGCTGTTACAGTTGTGGAAATGTCAACAAGCTTAATTTCGCTTGCAGACGCCGGGATATAGATCATATCGTTTGATGAACCGTCGTTATTCAGGTCACCATTATATATATATGACACCGGCTGGCCTGACTGACCATTATAGAACAGGGATACCTGTGATGCAAGCATACCATTGAGATACTCCTTCCTGTAAGAAATAAGTCCTGAAACCCTGTGGCCCATATCATAGTTTGACCTGGTAAGGCGAAGATCATTCAGTCCATAAACGTTATTGACATATCTCCAGTTCGAGTATGCTACGCTTGAGGTACCTGAGTTAAGGTCCCATGAGGTTCCATATGAATATGATACCATAGCGTTGAAGCCGTTTTCAAACTGTTTCTGGAGCATGGCTACTATGTTGTAGGAATAGCCCAGGTTGGTATTCTCAAACTTGATAATCTCATCAAAACCTGCGTTGACCCTGCCTGTTATATATCTCGGGCGTTTGTCCACACCATCAAATGTATAGGTAGGATCTACCTTTCTGTTAAGATCGATAAAATTGACGTTGTTGTAAGTTTTGCTGAAGATCCCCTCGATGGTTGCAATAACTCCCCATGGAAGCTTCTGATCAATTGCAAGATTTGTCCTGAATACCTGGGGGAATTTAAGGTTCTTATCGACAACGTTGATTGCGCCGCGACCTGCTACCCCTCCATAATCAGTTGCTATTTTCTGGGTAAAGGGATCTGCATTGAATTTGATACCTGCGGGAGTTGTAATAGGGTTTGCGCTCGATGCGGAACTTCCTATACTGTAGGTTCCGTTAAGCTGCCCGTTGTTTGAGTATTGGTTAGAGATCCACACAAAAGGCACTCTTCCCGTAAATAACCCTGTTCCGCCTCTTACCTGGGTGGTTTTATTATTAAATACATCCCAGTTGAAACCTATGCGTGGAGACCACATTAATTTTGCTTTTGGCAGAACACCTGTTGCCACCTCATTGAAATAGTATGAAGTATTGAACTGGGGATTAGCTTCAGGGTGATCAAAGAACACCGGAAGGTCAATACGTAATCCTGCAGTTACCAGCAGATTTTTTTCTACCTGATATTCATCCTGGCCATACACGCCCAGCTGCATTGCTTTCCATTTTGCAGCTCCGTTAGTCTGCATTGGGTCATCATTTGGGTCGAATGAATAGCTTTTTGAATAAGATGTGGGAGCAACTTCATGAGCTGTTCCTACTGAGTCCCAGTTAGCCAGGGTTTTATAGGCATAGCTTCCGAAGATATTCTGAACGAAAAGGTTATAGAACGAATACAGCTCATTGTGTGTTCCAACCGTAATTGTGTGTTTGCCATTGAAAAAAGTAAGGTCATTTGTAAGAGAATAGATGTCCTGAACGAGCTTATTGGCAACAGATGAATACTCGCTTCCGAGAGTTATTGATGTTCCTCCGGTCATATTTATAAGAACTGTCGGGAACGAAGAACCCAACGGATCGCGGTCATCAACAACCCTTGTATAGCCAAGGCTCAGTTTATTCGATATGTTGTTGCTTAGTATACTGCTGAGCTCAAGTCCTGATGAGTTGGTCGTGCTCGGGAAAAAGATTCCGTTGTTATAAAATCTCATCCCGGTACTGGAACGGCTGTTGCTTATATTCTCGCCATATGTATAGCTGTGTCGTAATACAAGTTTCTCTTTATCGTTTATGTTCCAGTTTATCTTGAGAAGAAACTTCTGACTCTTTGTGCTATTGTTCATATCAAGGTATGCACCCGGATCATAAGTTGGAGCAACTCTGGAAAGAACGGCTAAGACCTGGTCAATCTGCGGCTGTGTAATAGCTGAAGCAGATGTTCCGGGCAGGTTGCCAATCGGATATATACTCTTGGTTATTTCACCGCTAAGGAAGAAAAAGAGTTTATTCTTGATTATGGGTCCGCCTATTGTAACACCACCCTGCCAGTCAGTATAATTGGCTACTGGTTTCACGGTGTCGCTTATCGGTTCGTTATTGCCGACAAATTTCTGGTTATTACCATAAAAGTAGAGTGAACCGGTGTATTTGTTCGTACCGCTCTTTGTAATTGCATTTATACCGCCTCCGGTAAATCCTCCCTGGCGTACATCATAAGGTGCAATGTTGATCTGGAACTCTTCGATTGCATCAAGGCTTATCGGCTCAATACCAGCCTGGCCTCCGTTTGTTCCTGATGAAGTAAGTCCAAACACGTCGTTGGTTACAAGACCGTCAATTGCAAACTGGTTATACCTGTTGTTTGATCCGGCAAAAGAAGTACCATAACCGGCATTATTGGCAAGAGGACTTATTTTGGTGAAATCCTTCAGACCTCTTGAAATGGTAGGAACTGCAGAAACAACGTCATTTGAGACGTTAATTGCAGCACCTGTTCTTTCGGAGTTGATTATGGAATTTTTACCTGCAGAAACCACTACCTCATTCAGGTTGGTGACTGAAGGTGACAGGGCAATACTGATATCGGCAACGTTACCAAGGCTTAAATAGACGTCATTGAAAACCTGAGGTTTATATCCGACGAATGATATCGTTATCTGGTAAGGGCCGCCAACTCTCATGTTGGTAAGAGAGAAGCGCCCGTCTGTATTTGACAGAACGCCATACTGCGATCCTGAGGGCGTGTGGATGGCAACTACTGTTGCACCTGACAGCGCTTCATTCTTTTCATCAACAACGAATCCTTTCAGACCTGATGTTGTTATCTGGCCAAGGGAATTAGTAAGAAATATCCCTGCCAGAAGAAATGTGAGACTTAATTTCAGTAAAACTTGTTTCATAAGCATGAAATTTAGGATTAGGATTAATAATTTTTTTGCCTGATTATCATAATCAATTGAT
>Ga0075520_1000754_pt1 | contig 14792 bp, 5 predicted proteins | sample NGEPerB_FD_75100 | JGI IMG/M metagenome (GOLD analysis project Ga0075520, IMG submission 75100) | Arctic peat soil microbial communities from the Barrow Environmental Observatory site, Barrow, Alaska, USA - NGEE PermafrostAB12-B | ecosystem: Environmental > Terrestrial > Soil > Wetlands > Peat ... | reverse complement strand
CTTCACGTACAGGTAGAGCAGCTTGAACGTGTTCTGCAGAGCGAGCCGGCTGGGCCGCCCCGTCGGGTTGCCGGAGCTGTCGAGATCGGAGAACTGGCTCGGGTCCCAGTTGAGGATCTTGGGGTCTGCGTCCCCGTAGACCTGCTCCATCGTCTTGATGATCAGGTCGCACAGGTCGTCGGGCAGGTCGGCCGTGTCGAGGTCGAAGAAGTCGTGCCGCTGCTTCGCGCCGGCCGCCGAGTCGGACGTGTCGTAGGCGGGGAAACCGGTGAAGTAGTCGTACGCCGGGGCGTCGAGAGCCCCGAGGTAGGGGGCTTGCAGGCCCTTGCGGAACGCCAGACGGAAGTGCAGGGCCGAGGTATCCAGCTCGCCGTAGGGCTCGGTGCCGTGCTGGGCGTCGTAGGCCTTGGCGTCCATGTGGTTCTCGACCAGGTGGTGACGCTGCCAGTGCAGGCGGTAGGGCCCGCCTGCCTTGTCGTTGACGAACGAGTGGCCGGTGACGTCGGTGGCGCAGTGGCTCATCCAGCCGATCGCGAACGCCTTGTGCTGGTCGGTCTGCGCGTTCTTGAAGAGCGCCTGGGAGAACTCGAAGGTCTTGCGGTAGTGGAACATGTCCGACCAGAAGAACGCCGAGTCGGCATACCCCTGCGGGACGCCGGAGGTGAGCAGCCCGAACCAGTCGAAGAGCTGGGTGAACAGCTCGATGATGGCGTCCGTGATCGCCGAGGACAGTTCCTGCAGGCCCTGCCCGAGTTCGGCCAGGACGCCGCCGGTGTCCTGGTTCAGCACGTCGCCCACCCCGTCGATCGCCGGTTGGGCCCACTTCTCCCACTTGGACACGAATTCGCTGTCGAGCGTGTCCCACACGCTGAGCACCCAGTCGGTCACGGTGAGCAGGACGTTGCCCTTGTCACCCTTGAAGTCGGGTAACAGGAAGAAGATGTCGGGTCCGATGGCACCGGCGGCAAGGTAGTTGCGCCACGTGTGCGCGAGCTCGCCGAGGTGCTGGGCGTCGAGGGGGGTGATGGTGGCGTCGGGTGGCAGGTCGGCGGCCTGCAGCCGTTTCGCCACCATGGTTGCTGTCTCCATGTGGATGTACCAACCGGGCATGGTTCCTCCTGAGGGTTGCTGGTCAGAAATCGGTCTTGATGAAGTTGAACGGGCCGAGGTTGACGTTGTGGGTACGCACGTACTGCTGGATGTCGTCGAAGAAGCCGGACACGGCCGCCGAGCCACCATCGACGATGATTGCGGCGACCAGCCCGTTCCCGGCCGCCGGCGCCAGCCAGGCGAGGGCATAGGGGGCGAGAGCGCTGCCGTAATGGCCGGCGAGTCCCGTCGCGGTCTGGCCGATTGCGCCGGAGAAGCTGTTGATGGGCGCGGGCAAGCCGGTAAGACCACCCGCGCCGGACGGCACTGGCACGCCCGGACCGGCGGCGGGGGCTGACGGAGGTTGCGATGCCTGCCGTAGGGCATCACCGACGCTCTGCTTCGGTGCCACCATGCCGCTGATCGCACCGAGGGCCGCACCGAGGGCGAGGCCGGTGATCGCGCCGACCAGCACCTTGAGCATGATGTCCTTGAGCCCGTTGTTCCTTCCTCCCGCGAAGCCGGAGGCGAACCCCATCGCGGCGCCGTTGATGGTGCCTGTCACCCCGCCGACGACGGCTCCGCAGAGCACGGTCCCGCTGGTGAGCCCGAGGGCGCCGCCGACAGCGACCCCGGCGAAGGCACCCCCGAACGCCGCCCAGCCGCCGACCGCACCACCGACCACGATCCCGAGGAAGATGTCGCCGGCGTCGCCTCCGGCGCGGGCTGCGGCGATGCCGCCGATCACCCCGCCGGCCACGATGCCGACCACCGTCGCCGCGAACACCGCGCCCCAGGTGATGCTCACCCCGCCAACGGTGAGGGCCGCCGCCGCGGGTCCGGCGGCGCCGAAAGTGCAGATCGTGACGATCACGGCTACGGCGATGATCGCGATGGTGGCCACAACCGCGGCGAAGATCTTCCAGAAGTCGCGCCCTGTCGGGTCGATGTAGCTGGTCGGGTTGTCCCGGCAGTAGGCGTAGGCGTTCCAGGCCGCGGGGTCGGTCACGTCACCCACGAGCGGGTCGGGGGAGATGAACCGTCCCAACTGCGGCGAGTACCACCGGACGCCGAGCAGCACGAGTCCATGGCCGAAGTCCTGGCCGGTCGCGAACCCCTGGGTCGCCTGGGCGGTTCCGATGCGGCTGAGCACCCGGCCGTACGGGTCGTAGGTGAGTCGCAGCTGCTCCGCGCCGGCGGCGTCCGTGACGAGCACGAGCGAGCCGAGGTGGTCGTAGTGCAGCCAGCTCAGCGTGCCCGAGTGGTCCCGGGCGACGATCCGATCGCCGTCGCTGATCTGGACCGTGACGTTGCCGTCTTCGATCCGGATCAGCGGGTCGGGGGTCAGCACCACACGATCCGGGCTGCCGGGACTGGATGTGACCCGCTTCACGAGCGACCCGGAGCAGCTGTAGGTGAACGAGTCCCCTCCGCCGGCGGGCAGGGCGATGGCGCGCAATCGTCCCTCAGCGTCAGGGGTGTGCGATCCCCACGGCGCCGAGACCAGCTGCCCCCGGTCGTCGTATCCGTAGCTGGCCGCACCGACGCTCGTGAGGCAGGTCGCCGGGGCTCCGTCCTCGCCGTACCGGTAGCTGCCGGACGCCGACGACGTGAGGTTGAACCCGTCGTCGTAGCCGTAGTTGAGCGTGCCTGTCGACCCGGACGCCGAGACGAGCCGGTAGAGATCGTCGTAGCGGTACGTCCAGGCGATGGCGGCGTCCGGGCTGGTCAGGGACGCGACGTTGCCGACTCCGTCGTGGGCGAAGCCGGTCTCGCGGAGGGCGCCCGCCGGCCCGGTGAGCGTGGACGACGTCCGCCAGCCGGTGAGCGGGTCGTGCTCCTCGGTCTCCACTGTCCCGTTGTGATAGGCGACGCGGGTGCGGCGTCCGGCGACGTCGTAGTCGACCGCGTCGACGACACCGCTGATCGAGGTGAACTGTCCGAGCGCGTTGTACCCGTAGCTCGCCACGCGCCCTCCGGGGTACGAGACGCTGTCGATCAGGCCGTCGGAGCGGTATGTGAGACTCACCGCGACCGTGCCCGAGCCGGTGGGCGTCATGGTCTTCGTGGCGATCCGGCCGCGCTCGTCGTAGTCGAAAACCGTCGACCCGCCCTCGTCGTCGATCCGCACCAGGCGGCCGCCCTGGGTGTGCGCGCCGGCGTCCGCGGGGGCGGGGCCGGTCGTGTCGTGGTAGACGAAGCTGGCGACCGGTGCGGCGGCGGGGGTGTCGTGTCGGACCGAGGTCGGGCGGCGGGCGAGGTCGTACGAGCGGAAGACCCGGGCGCTGCCGGTGCGGGCCTCGATGAGGTCGCCGGACGGGTCGAGCATGAGTACCTGGGTGACCTCGGGCCGGATGATCCGCAGCGGACGGCCGAGCATGTCGCGCTCGAAACGCACGGAGGCTCCGAGGGCGTCGACGTGCTCGACGAGGTCGCCCTTGATGTCGTAATGGTCTGTCGTGGTGATCGTGTGGCCACCGGCGATCTGGTCGATCCGATCGACCCGGCCCGCGGGGCTTATGTGGCGCCTGGTGAGGGCGCCTGCGTGCGGTGCACCCGGGTCGGTGCGCGTCTGCTCTGCGTCGCGTTCCTCGATCATCCCGGGCAGATAGGTGACCGTGGCCAGGCGTCCGTCGGGTTGCCGGGTCGACAGCACCCGCCCGAGAGCGTCGTAGTGCAGCTCCACGTGGGGCGCACCGGACGCCGGCGGCGTGTAGGCCGCACCGGTGGCCCGGAAGGGGAGGTACGACCGTACGGTCAGCCCACGGGTGCCGTAGTCCTTGGCATCCGCGACGATCTCGCCGGACTCGTCGGTGAGGCGCTGCTGCAGCAGCCGTCCCGTACCGTCGAGGAACTGGCGCTGCTGCCGCCGGGGCTGGCCTGTTGCGGTGACCGTCGTCTCGGTGACGACGATCGGCGAGACGCTGGTGTCGTAGGCCAGCGCGCGGGTCGGGTCGGCGGCCGAGTCGCCCGGCTCGATGGTGGCGGTGTGCCGGGCCAAGGCGTCGAATCGCGCCTCGGTGCGAGCCCCGGAGGGGTCGACCATGGCCGTGGCCTGGTAGCTCCGGAGGTCGAACTCGGCGGCGAGCCGGTTGCCGACGGCGTCCACGATCTCCACCGGGTAGCAGCTGTCGGCATCCATGAGCACCGTGTTCGCCCCGCCGTTCGGGCCGGTGATCCGGCCGTGCACGCCGGTGGCGTCCACGCTGCGCTCGTAGCTGCCCAGCTCGATCCACCAGCCGTTCGCACCCGCCGGACGTACGTAGCCGGCCGCGGCGAAGTCGGGCATGGCCGCGCCGTAGACGGCCGTGGCGAGGGTGTCGGGGATGGCGAGCGCGGTGCGGTGGGTCACCAGTCCCTGGGAACCGACCTGGCCGTTGGCCAGCCCGTCGTAGTCGGTGCGGAGGTCCGACAGCAGCGCTCCGCCGCCGTCGTGCTGCACCACACGGGAGACCCGCTGCCGGAACCGTCCGGACGGGTCGACCGCGTACTCCGTGTCGGTGTGCAGCTCGTGTACGGGTGCGGGGGAGGCGGCGTCGAAGGCCTGCTCGACCGCGGAGGTGACGCTGCCGTCGGGCGTCCACGCCGTCTGCTGGGTGACGATCCGGCTCACCGGTGCGGCCTGACCCTCGAAGACCGAGCGTGTGGAGCCGACGAGGCGGGGGACCACGGTGCCCGGCCGGTCGCCGTCGTCGACCCGCCATTGCTGCTCGAACCTGTCGAAGAGGTGGCCATAGTCGCGGGCGCGCTCCTGACGCAGCAGTCGCCCCCGGATGGCCCGGGCCCGTACCCGGTCGTCCTGGGTTGCAGGCTCGCTTCCGTCGGGAAGCAGCCCGGTGTGGAACCAGTGGGTGGTCACGAGCGTGGCCACCCAGGTGTCGCCGAGGTCGCGGCTTGTCACCCGGCCGAAGCCGCACACCTCGCGGAGGATCCCGTCGTAGCGGCCCTCGTGGTAGGCGTACTCGGTGGCACTCACCGCCCCCGACGACGCATCGGCGATGGTGACGCGCGACACCACGGGCAGCACGACCGGCAGCCGCGTCGCCCAGGGGCTGCTCGCGGAGCGGTCACGTTCGGCCTCCAGGGCGGTCGTGCTCCATGCGATCGCCGTCGTGCGCCCGGTGCCGTTGTCGATGCGGGCAATCAGCGACGCCTGCTGGCCACCCAGCAGGTCCATGGTGAACCAGCGTCCACGACCCGAGGGCAGGGTCGCGGTCCAGCAGATCGATGGCGTGCCGCGTCCGGCGAGGTCGGCCACGCGCACGCCGCCCATGGCGCCGATGGGGAGGTGCCGCACGACGCGGGGCAACTCGAAGCCGGAGCCGCTGCGGTTGGGCCACCAGGTGAGGGTCCCGGCAGCCAGGTGGACGATGTCGGCGCACCCGTCGCCGTCGATGTCGACGACGAGGATGGTTGCCGGGTCGCAGTCGTACGGGAGCAGGGGCGGGTCGGTCATCGTGACCCTGTCCCCGAAGATGCCGGCGCCCAGATAGGGCCAGTAGGTGACGCCCGACCCGTCGACCCGGACCAGGTCAGGTGTGCCGTCGCCAGTCATGTCGGCGCAGAAGACCCGCGGGTCGGTGAGGTCGGTCGGAGGTCCGGCGGGTTCGCTCGGCACGACGTCGGGCACGCCCAGCCAGGCACCGGCCGCGTCGCGGTGGGCGAGCATGAGGGATCGCCGGTTGCTCCACAAAAGGTCGACCCTGCCGTCGCCGTCGAAGTCGGCGATCCGGACGCCGGCCGACCCCGGTGCTACGGCGGGTGCCAGGGACAGGGCGACGGGACGCGCGAAACCCGTCGCGGTGCGCGGCTGGTAGCGGACGAGCGGGACGTCCGTGCGCACGACGTCGGCGATGCCGTCACCGTCGATGTCGACGAGCCCGAACCGGGACGCGGCCCCTGCAAGCTCGGGGAGCATCCCGACGTCCATCGGGCGGCCGAAGCTGCCCGCCCGGTTCGGCCACACCCTGGCACGGCCACTCGTATCGATCTCGAGGACGTCGGCGGCGCCCGTACCGGTCCAGTCGACGAGCTCGACCCGGGAGCCGCTCCCGAGCGTGGGGGGTGCGGCGCTGGCGTCCTGGGGATCGACCCGGAGCAGCGTGGGCTCGCCGGCCTGCGTGTAGCCGAAGGTGAGCGGTGGGGCGTCCAGGCTGCTGCCGTCGGCCGCGAAGCCCGTCACGCGCACCGACGAGAGGAGGGAGGCGCCGTTGACGTGCCCAGCCGCGTAGCCGAGGGTCCACCGGCGCACGAGGGAGCCGGCCTGCGCGGGGAGGTGCAGCTCGATGGTGGTGCACCGCTGGTCGGTGACGAGGACGAACCCGCCACGGCCCCAGCGCAGCACGTCGGGACGCTGCTCGTAGCCGAAGCGCACCTCGAACGGGCCCCAGGTGATGGTGTCGAGATAGCGCTGCGCGCCCACGGCCCGCCACGTGTAGGTGGTGCGCAGTCCGAGGTTGTCCTCGACGGCGTCCAGCAGCCAGGCCCAGGTGCCACCACCCAGTCCCTCGATCCGTGATGCCGGAGTGGTTCCGAGGTGGAACCTGGTGCCGGCCCGGTCGGTGGCCACGTACCCGCCGCCGGCCGCCGCCAGCGTCCAGTCGCCGGTGTCGACCTGAGGGCGAAGTACGCCGTCGGCGCCGCTCGCCAGGGGCCCGGACCCCTCGAGCACGAAGGTGTCGCTGTCGTCGTAGCGGGGCTTGCCGACCATTGTGCTGCGCAGCAGTCGCGGGGTCGAGATGGACCAGCCGAGGCCGAACGGGCCGTTCGGTGTCCCCGAGTCGTAGCGCAGCACGAGCTTGGGGCTTGAGTCGTTCGGGCCGTGGGGCACGTCGATGGGCACGGCCAGGGTGCCCGAGCCGGTCGACAGGTCGGGGCTGAAGGTCTCTCCGAGACCCCCGGTGCCGCCGCCTGTGGGAAGCGAGGGGGCCTGGCTCGCGAAGCCGATGTCGAAGCTCATCGTCGGCGCCTCAGCTCCGAGGCGTGAACGAGTAGCCGATGACCAGGGCGATGTTGTCGATGTCGTCAAGCACGAGGGCGCCATTGGTGACCCAGCTCGGGTTGTCGGCGGCGTCCATCTCCACCCGGTAGGCCCCGGTCGCCGACTGCCCGGTCACAGCCCCGGCCAGCGCGGTCGTCTGCACGACGCCGTCGGCGTCCGGCGTCACGCTGACCGTCGACGAGCCGGGCAGGGTCACCTTGAGCTTCAGCCCAGGGGCTCGCGAGCTCGGCGAGGTGGCGACCACCAGGCTCGCGTCGGTGAGCACCGGGTTCTTCTCGGTGAGGGCGAAGTCGCTCCCTGTGAGGGCGAAGTCGAGGGAGCCGGTCGAGTAGAACCGGAAGAAGGCGTCGGCGAACACCCAGCGCAGCGGGAACGGCCGCTGTCGCGAATGGATCCCCGGTCGGGCCGCCAGCTCGGTGAGCACCGCGGTGCGCAGGTCGGGGTCGAAGCGGGCGCGGTAGGTGAAGGTCAGCCGCACGTCGACCAGGGTGTTGAAGTCGAGCTGCTGGTTGACGTCCTTGGGCAGGGACAGCGTCCATGTGGAGGCCAGCCCGGCCCCCTGGAAAATGCCCGTCTGCCGGTGGTCGGGGCTGTCGACGAGGGCGTCGGCGCGCACGTCGAAGTCGGAGATGATCTGCGTCTCCCGGTTCTGCACCCGCTGCTTGGGGGTCCCGCCGGACGCCGACGGCGTCCGGTACGAGGAGATGCCGGCATTGGTGAGCGCTCCGCTGACCCCGCGCGCCGGGATGATGCCGTCGACGGTGACCTCGACGTGCTCGATCCTTCCCGCGTACGTACCGGGGTAGACCGAGTCGAAGTCGTCGAGGTCGGTCTGGAAGTCCATCGAGCCGGTGCGCCGAAGCTGCGTCTCGAACTCGAAGGCATAGCGCTCCGACAAGGAGATCGTCTGCTTGAGCGGCTGCGGTTTGGGCGCGGTCGAGGTGATCAGGTCGTAGGTGAACGACTGGATGTCGGCCATCAGGGTGTCCGCCGCGAGCAGGCCGTGCACCTCGCTCGACGTGTAGTCGGGCCGGATCACATGCAGGTTGACGTCGTTCTCGAAGTTGTACGCGTTCTGCATGCGCTTGGCGATGCCGAGCGCCCACATGAGGTAGCGCTGAGACAGGTCGTTCATCCGGTCGCCGAGTGCGTTCCACACATCCGGCGTGAAGCGCTGCTGGTCGAAGGCCTGCAGCAGCTGCTGGGACGCCGTCACGCGCACCGAGGCGGCGTCGGCACTGGCCTGTGCCGCGGTCACCCGGGCGTTCGCCGCGGTCACCTCCGCCCCCGCCTGTCCGACCGCGGCGTTGAGCTCGTTCGCCTGCCGGTTCATGGTGTCGATCTGGTACTGGTTCTGGAGTCTCGCCGACGTCAGCGACTCCGCGGCGGCGAGTGTCCCGCGGTCGCCCGACAGGCTGTAGCTGCCGCTCATCATCTGGTCGGCCAGCTGGTTGAGCTGGTCGCCGTTACCGTCCTCGCCCCCGCTCAGCTGGGTCTGCAGCGCCTGGTGCATGACCCATGCGCCCGACTTGGAACCGTACTCGCTCGCGTTCGCGGTGGCGTCGTTCGCCCGCAGCTGCGCCACCTGCTGGCCGATCTGGTAGACCGTCGCCTCCGCGCCAGCCGCCGTCACCTGAGCGTTGGCGGCGTTGAGCTCGGCCTGGGAGAGACCGATGTTCTGGGTGAGCTGGGTGCGGGTCAGTGTGCCGGCGTCCGCGCGCTCCCAGAAGTTCATGGCGTCGCGCTCGGCACCGATCGCGAGCTGGCAGAAGTTCACCGCCACCGACTGCAGGTAGTCGAAGGTCCAGATCGGGACGTTCTGGCCCCAGTAACCCCAGAAGTCGAGGCCCCCGGCGATCTTGGCCAGCTGCGCCTCCACCTCCAGGATGACCGACGCGATGGCGGGGCTGACGTCGACGGCGCTCGGGTGTGCGATCGAACCGATGAGCGTCCTGGCCGCGTTCGCGGCGGGCGTGAGGCCGGCGATCGTGTAGAGCTGCGAGGTCGGCACCACGTTGCCGGCCCCCAGGACGTTCTCGTAGATGGGCAGTGCGCTCTGCGCGTCGCCGTCGCGGAAGTTGGAGTCGCCCCAGTCCAGGTAGAGCTGGGCCAGGTGCGCCCAGACGTACGGAGCTTCGATCGTCGCGTTGAGGTACGTGTAGCCGGCGGCACGCAGATACCAGGTCTCTGCCTCGCTGAAGTTCCCCATGGCGTGGTAGCACTGCGCGAGCCCGAGCGCGGTCTCGTAGTACCAGGCGTGCGCGAGCGACATCGCGACGTCGGCGGCCGTCGTCGGCTTGATGAGCACGTCGGGCAACGATGTGGCCAGCTGATGAGCGGTGTAGAGCGAGGTGAGCACCTGGTCTATGGGTACGGCCTGACCGGCCGTCCAGGTGAGTTTCTGTACCGTCCCGCCCGACTCGAACACGTACGACCGCTGGTCGACCGTGAGCTGCGGAGGGACGACCACCGGAACGGTCATACCGATGCTCAAGGCGAGGACGGGGCTCATGACAGTCGCACCGCTCAGCGCGGCCGCGGCACTGCTCGGCGTGGTGGCGGCAAAGGTCAATGGTGCGGCGGGGAGATGCAAGGATGTCCCGCCGCCGGGAGTGGGGTGGAACCCGCCGAGCGGAGGAAGGTGGGGAGCCGGAACCTGCGGATTGGCGGGCGCCCCCGGTGGGGTAGGGGCTGGTGAAGCGGGAGCAGGCTGGGCGCCGGTGATCTTCCCGATGAGGTCAGGGGCTTCGCTGGCGGCCCGATCGGCGAAGAACTTCGCCGAGGCCGCATTGCCCATCTCCTGCAGCGTCTGCGACACCCGAAGGTCGGCCACCGCCGCGGTGCCCTTGGCGTCGGTCGCCCCGCTCAGCAACCCCACCACCGGGGCGTCGACCGAGGTCAACTCGCGGGGGCGCACCCCAGCCGTCGCCTGTTCGACCGGGAGGACGTTGAGCCACTCGGCCGAGTACGACACCAGCGTGTGCAACAGGTCTGTCCCCCAGGCAAGCTTCTCGTCCAGCGTGGTGAGCGGGAACAACTGCTTCCAGAGCAGGCTGCGGGCCTGTTGGTAGGCGTCGATGGCGTCCTGGTAGCGGCGCTGGTTGAACGCGCTGGCGGCGTCCGTGAGCAGCGCATCGATCTTGGTGAGGACGGCGCTGTCGGTCGATGCTGCGTCGGTGAGATCGATGCCGGCCAGGACGGCGCCGCTGCGCCGGTAGCTGTAGGCGAGTTCGGCGACATATGTGGCAGCCATTGTGCCTCCAGAAACGAAGTGGGCCCGAGCGGGCCATGGGGGGAGTGCTCCCGTCCGCGGGGTGCCTTGATGCACCGCGCATCGCCGGGTATTCAGCTGATTCGACGATGCGTGATGCTGTGTGAGGAGGGTCGGGGTCGGTACGTGTCAAACGCCACTGTCGATGACGCGATACCGGTTCAAGGCCGCTCCCATTATTCGTTGCATGGGATCTTATGTGTGAGACTGTGCTGAAGGCCTGGTCTCAATGCTCCGGCAAAGAATGTGAAGACTTCCTTGTCCTGTACGCGGCGGTATATGGGCGCTGGATCATGATCGGGAAAATGCAACAGAAAGTCGCGCAAAACCGTCGCCGATGACTACCCTCGGGTCCGCTTCCTGTGTGGAGTCTCGCCAGAGCAAGTATTATCCCACGGCACGCTCCTCCGCAATAGGTGAGCCTTACCTAATTTCATGACGTTCTCGCATCGGCGGAGCTGGGTGCGAAGGGCTCCGAACAGGTGGTCGGGGTGGGACGGGTCACCGACGGACAGCGCGTCGTCATCCTCGACGGTGCTCGATGACGAATCTCCGCTGGCAACGCAAACGCACTTCTCGCGGCTATGACCCGGCGCACCCAGACCGGTACGCGCTCCGCGGCACGAGCGGACGTTCTGTGCTCGCTGATGGTAGGGGTCGGTTGTGGCGTTACGCGACCGCCGGGCTGTCGTCCGGGTAGCGTGGACAGCGCCCCGAGATGGAGGTTTCCATGACGCTGGATGACCCCAGGACAAGTCGCCTCGCGTTCGCCGGTGGCTCCGCCCTGACTGTGCTGACGTGGTACGCCCTTCCGGACGCAGTACGCAGCCGCCGAGCACGGGCGGTGATCAAGGCCGGACTCCTTGGCGTGACCGCCGCCGGCGTGGCGATGATCCCGCAGGTCTTCCCGGAGGCCCGACAGCTCAAGCTGGAGCCGCGTATCGACCTGCCCGGGCCAGCCCTTGCCGCCCTCGCTGTTGGCGGCACGGCGGTGGCCACGGCCGGCACCATCTGGCTGGAGAAGGCCATCTACGCTCGCGGGGAGCGGAAGCGGGCTCGCGGCGTTCGCTGTGCACACACGCCGGCCGCGGCGGCGATGGCACTGGCCACGGGGGCTGCGGCGCTCATCGACTGGACGAAGCTGTCCAGCAGGGTCACCGAGAGCTGACGACGGTGGGTCTCGGCCGGACCACGGGCCATAGCCAACACGCTGTGGGAGCAAAAGAGGCGGGCAACAGAGTCGACCATGGTTCTAGTGGCATCCGCGTGCGTCGCGTCCTGGGCGCCGGTTTTGCCGTCATCGCAGGGAGCTTCCTCCTCCTGTTCGTGCCTATCATCGTCTACGCGTTCGTATTGGCGTTCCGGGCTAGAGGTGTTCCCGACCAAGCTGCCATCAACCACTTCGCCGCGATGTTCAGCCCAGCGGTGATGCCGTGGCTTGAACGGGTTCTGACACCGGTTCTGACCTTCTGGGTCGTTCGGCGCAACGAGCAGGCTCGTGCTGTCGATGGCCTCGCTGTGGGGTTTTTGGCCGGCTTGCTCGGTCTGGGCGTGACACTGGCATTCGGCGGGAGCCTTGACGCCCGCAGCATGGTCTCTTTCCTGATCCTTGTTGGGCTGGGGTGGCTCGGGGGTCTCGTCGGTCAGAGGATGTCGTCCAGATCATGAATCTGCCTCACCGGGTCGTCCCGGCGGGTCGACTCGGTGAGCGCCACGTTTCTTCATTCCAGCAGGCGCCCAAGGCTGTCGAGGATCAGATCGAGTCCGAACTCGAAGGCCGCGGCGTCATCATAGGGTTCGAGAGCGTATTTCATCGCAACGCGGGCCAGGGAGGGATATGCGCCATCCGGGATCGCCGAGAGAACCTCTTGAGCCACTTCGGTCGTGTCCTCATCATCGGCCGGGGCGATGTTGGACCGCTGCCTCTCGAATCCGTAGACGTAGCTGTCGAGCGCGAGAAACGCGTTTGCGGCCTTTCCCGGGGAGAACCCGGCCTCAAGCAGTACGCCAAGGACTCGATCCGCGTACGCCAGGCTGCTTGGGCCACTCCGTCCCCGGGAGTCGATGAGCCCGGCGGCCCATCGATGAAGTGCGAAGACCTCCCGTGCCGATACGGCCCGCCGCCACATAGCATCCTGCCAGTCGACATCACCGGAGGGGAGGTCGATCTTGGCGACAACGAGATCCACCATTCCGTCGAGCAGATCGTCCTTTCCGGCGACGTGGTTGTAGAGCGACGCGGCCTCGACACCGAGCTTTCGACCGAGTGCGCGCATGGTGACTGACTGGATCCCGCTCTCATCCGCGAGGTCCATCGCCGCGCGCACCACGCGCTCCCGGTTGAGCGTGTCTCGCGATTCGTAGTTCTTGCCTGTTGCCCGAGCGATCGTGGCGCCTCCTTCGACTGGCCCTTCCGTAGGATGGGATTCTCGCGTTCCTTGACATACTAACAGCGTTAGTACGATACTGGCTACAGAGGACTAGCAGTGTTAGTAGTGATAGCCCGCGCACGGGAGCGTGGGCGGATCATTCAGTCAGGAGGCTGGTGTGATGAGCAACGTAGGGACGAGAATCTCAACACTGTGGGTTGTCGTCATGTTCAGCATGGTCTTCGCGGACATTCTGGGCATGATGATTCCCGGAGTGCTGACGGCAATGTCAGCCGGGCAAGTGGGCGTGCAAGTGACCCAAGGGCTTCTGCTGGTGTTCGCGATATTGTTGGAGATCCCGATCGCGATGATCTTCGTGTCTCGCATCCTGAAGCCGGGGCCCAACCGCTGGGCGAACACTGTCGCAGCGGTGATCACGACCCTGTTCGTAGTAGGCGGCGGGTCGCTGTATCTCCACTACTACTTCTTCGCAGCCGTGGAAATCGCGTGCATGGCGCTGATCGTCTGGTCTGTCTGGGCGCGACCCAGCTCAGAAGCTGCGGCGTAGCGACCGGTGGACTGGTTGCGCCAATCGGCAAAGTCGGATGTTCGTCCTCGGCATCGTCATCGCCAACAGGCTGGGCTGCCCCAAATTGTGGCCCGGGCGGGGTGGGACCAGGCGATGTGGACAGCAGTCGTGTCCACCCGTCGACCCACGAACGCCGGTGAGTTCGGGTGGCTGAAGCCACAGACGGTCTGATACCCGCCGAGACCACTTCACTGCTCGCGGGAGACCCAAACGCGGACGGCGTTCGTGCTCATCCACGGCCGCACCTTGTCAGGTCAGCGGGCCGTCAAGCCAGATCGTAGGTACCTCGGCGACGCGCCGATCCGGCGGATACCCCACCCCTGCTTGGGTACCCCATGAGGGTATTTGTTCACCAAGGGATACTGCATCGAAATAGTGGTACGAAACCTCGTACAACAGCGCTTGCCGTAGTCGCCACGCTCGAACGCAGGGTGGGATTCAGGATCAGGGCAGGCGACTCGTGAGCCAGCGGATAGCCTCGGCCGCGGTCCAGCCCTCCGGGTGGGTCTCGGCCAGCCGCTCGGGACCCGACAAATCCTGGCCGAGGGTGATGGCGGGTTGCTCGACGTAGCCGTTCTTGCGCACTTTGCCGAGGCCGACGTCGGCCAGCAGCGCGTTGCACAGACACATGCGTCCGACGGTATCGGCGGCATCGCCACCCTTCTTCACGTACATGTGCTCGGGCTCGGAGGCGCAGCGATACGCCAGTCTTCCGTCCTCGCGCTCGACCGGTGTGCGCAGGAAGCCGAGGTCGCAGATGCGCTCGCGCGCGGCGTACGTCGCCGGCTCCGAGAGGGTGCCCTCGATGCTCGCGATCTTGAACGGGAAGTTGGTAGGCGATGCGCGGGGGTCGTTGCGGACTGCGAGGGTGCCCTCGGTGAGCGCCCGGAACAGTCCCAGCCTCAGGTCGGGACGCAACCCCGACTCCTTCGCGAAGGCGAACAGAGTCCCCACCTGCACTCCCACGGCGCCGGCGGCGACTGCGTCCGCCACGCGCTCAGGGGTGCCGTAGGCGCCGGCTAGCCAGAAGGGCAGGCCGATGGCGACCATGGCCGCAAGGTCAGCATCGTCCTTCACGCCATAGACTGGCTGCCCGTCGCTGTCCCAGGTCATCTTGCCGCGCGGCGGCGCGCTGTGGCCGCCCGCCAGCGGACCCTCCACGATGAAGCCATCTGGCCTGATCTGCTCGTTGCGGTTGAGGAAGGTGGCAAGCACATGCAGGGACACGATGGCCAGGAATTGCGGACGGTGCAGCACAGGCAGTTCGTCGCCGAGCAGCTCGACAGGGTCGAGTGAAGCAGTGTAGGTCCGGCTGGCGTTCGCGACATCGACCGAGAGTTCGCCGGCGCACCCGGCGGCGAAGTCGTTCAGCAGTTTCGGGATCTCGCGCGGGATGCCTGCGCCCATGAGGACGTAGTCGACACCGGCGAGCATCGCCCCCAGAACGGCTGACAGGGTTGCCGTCTGGATCTT
>Ga0075520_1000753_pt1 | contig 14798 bp, 16 predicted proteins | sample NGEPerB_FD_75100 | JGI IMG/M metagenome (GOLD analysis project Ga0075520, IMG submission 75100) | Arctic peat soil microbial communities from the Barrow Environmental Observatory site, Barrow, Alaska, USA - NGEE PermafrostAB12-B | ecosystem: Environmental > Terrestrial > Soil > Wetlands > Peat ... | reverse complement strand
GGGGACCGGGAACGCTCCGGCGAGGGAACCGGCACCGGGCCGGGCACTGGTCCAGCATCGAGGAGGAACGTGGCGCAAGGCCGGAAGGACGGCGGGCGGGGGCTCAGCGCCCTGCGTGGGGAGGCCCAGGAGACCGTCACGCTGATCGTCGACTACGTCAAGCAGGAGACCCTCGACCCGGTCAAGGGCCTCGGCCGGTACGTCGTGGCCGGCATCGTCGGGTCGGTGGCGCTCTCCGTCGGACTGGTGGTGGTGGCCGTGGGCCTGCTCCGCCTCCTCCAGGGCGAGACCGGGAGCACCTTCACCGGCAACCTCTCCTGGATCCCGTACGTCATCATCACCGTCGTCGTCGTGCTGGTCGCGTTCGTCGCCGTCAAGGCCGTCAGCCGGGGTCAGACGCCGAACTCCGCTTCCGTCGACAAGGAGCAGCCATGAGTACCACCGACGAGAAGATCACCCGCGACCAGATCGAGGCGAAATTCCGCGAGATGACCGGTGGGGTGACCGACGAGGTCGAGGGCGCCAAGTCCCAGGCACTGGCCATCGGACTGGCGGTGGTCGTCGTGTCGGTCGCCGTCGTCTACCTGATCGGGCGCCGTCGGGGCAGGCGCAGGTCGACCATCGTCGAAGTCCGTCGGATCTGAGACCGTGGAGTCGATCCTCCGCTATCTGCAGCTCAAGGCGTTCGGGCGGGGCATGCGCGGCTACAACACGGCGTGGTTCGTGGTGGGGGCGGCCGTCTGGATGCTCCTGCGCGCCCGTCGCGCCGAGGAGGTCGTGTACCGCACCAAGCTGAACCCGGGGGAGCGCCTGGTGATCGGCTCGAGCCTCCCCGGCTCCCCGTCGAGCACCGACTCCTGAGCACCGTGGACCCCGAGGGGGGAGCGGCGACGACCGACAGGAGCCTGCTGCGGGCGGGGGAGAAGGTGCTGCTGGTCGACGCCAAGAAGCGGCGCTATCTGGTGACGCTGCGTCCCGATGCCGGATTCCACACCCACGTCGGCATCGTGGCCCACAACGACCTGATCGGTGCCTACGAGGGGTCGACGGTCCTCGGGAGCACCGGGCGCAGGTTCCTGGTGGTCCGCCCGACCCTGTCCGAGATGGTGCTGAAGATGCCACGAGGCGCCCAGGTGATCTACCCGAAGGACCTGGCCGCCATCCTGATGGAGGCGGACATCGCCCCCGGCATGCACGTGCTGGAAGCCGGCGTCGGGTCCGGGGCCCTGTCCATGGCCATGCTGCGGGCCGGGGCATCGGTGGTCGGCTACGAGGTGCGCGAGGACTTCGCCGACCGCGCCCAGGACAACGTGACCGCCATGGTGGGGACCGGCGCCCCCTATCGCGTGGAGCTACGCGACGTCTACGAGGGCATCGAGGAGCGTGGCCTCGACCGGGTGGTGCTCGACCTGCCGGAGCCGTGGCGCGTCGTCCCCCTCGCCGAGGTGGCACTGCGGTCCGGCGGGATCATCTGCGCATACCTCCCCACGATCAACCAGACCTCCCACCTCCGTCAGGTGCTGGAGGACAGTGCCTTCGGCATGGCCTCCACGCTCGAGGTCCTGCACCGGACGTGGCACATCGAGGACCGGTCGGTGCGCCCCGACCACCGCATGGTCGGCCACACCGGGTTCCTGACCACGGCACGCCTGTTGCGCCCGGAGGGCCTGGGCAGTCGACCCGGGGTGCCGGGTCCGGTGGCCGTCGGGGTCGAGTCGACAGCTCGAGACGACGGGATCGAGGCCGGATCCGACGGGACCGACGCCGATGGCATCGACGGGGTCGAGTTCGCCTAGCCGGCGGACGGCGACGACCACGGGGACGGGCGGGTCACGATGACACGGCACGCCGGATCGCCGGGCACCGGTCCCGTGGCTGCGTACGTCAGCCCTGCTCGATGAAGATGCACTCCCCGGGGCACTCCTCGGAAGCCTCGACGACGGCGTCCTCCAGCTCGCCGGGCACAGCCGCCATGCCGCCCGAGCCGCCCGGCTCGTTCTTCACGGCGTCGCCTTCTTTGACGTAGGCGAGTCCGTCGTCGAGCAGGGTGAAGACAGCGGGAGCGATCTCCTCGCAGAGGCCGTCTCCCGTGCAGAGATCTTGGTCGATCCAGACCTTCATCAGTGGTGTCTCTCCTACATGTCTCTGGTGCTCGAACGCGTGGGACCCGCGGCTGCGGGAGTCCCGGGAGCCGACGGGTGCGTACCGACATGTCCTGGATCGGCGTGCCGGCCCCGTTGCGGGTCCCATGCTATCCGCGTCGGGACGCACGCAGGCCGACCCCGGCCGGCGACGCACCGGACACCGGCGGCCGGCAGGGCTGCGGGCCCGGCACCGGCCGGCACGGCGTCTGTGTCCGTGTCGGCCCGGTGTAGGGTCGACCACGAGTCCGACTGCTCGAACGAGGTGATTGCGACGGTTGATTTCGACGATGCCGACGGCCAGCGCCGCGCGGCGGACGAGGAGGATCTCGAGACGCTCCGGGCCCGTGCCCTGTCCGCCGAGGAAGAGGTCACGGTGCTGCGGCGCCGACTCCAGGAGAGTCCGCGCCGGGTGCAGACTCTGGAGGAGAAGCTCCTCGAGACCAAGGGTCAGCTGGCTCAGGCCGTGTCCCAGAACGAGAAGCTCACCTTCACCCTCCAGACGGCCAAGGAGCACGTCGCGAACCTGCGCGACGAGGTCGAGAAGCTGACCCAGCCGCCCTCGGCCTACGGCACCTATCTCGGCGCCAACGACGACGGCACGGTGGACGTGTTCTCCGGTGGCCGCAAGATGCGGGTCTCCCTGCACCCCGACATCGACCAGTCCGAACTGCGTCGTGGCAACGAGGTCGTGCTCAACGAGTCACTCAACGTGATCCTGGCCCGCGAAGGCGAGGGACAGGGCGAGGTCGTGGTCCTGAAGGAACTGCTCGACGGGGGCACCCGTGCCCTCGTGTACGGGCGTGCCGACGAGGAGCGCGTGGCCGACCTGTCGGATGCGCTCATCGGGGTGAAGCTCCGTGCCGGCGACACCGTGCTGATGGAGTCGCGCACGGGCCTCCTGATCGAGAAGCTGGAGCGCCCCGAGGTTGAGGAGCTGGTGCTCGAGGAGGTGCCCGACGTCACCTACGCGGACGTGGGCGGCCTCGACGACCAGATCGAGGCCATCACCGACGCGGTGGAGCTGCCCTACCTGTACCGCGAGCTCTACAACGAGCACAAGCTGCCCGCCCCGAAGGGGATCCTGCTGTACGGCCCCCCCGGATGCGGCAAGACCCTGATCGCCAAGGCGGTGGCCAACTCACTGGCGAAGAAGGTCGCCGAGGTCACCGGCAACACCAACACCCGGAGCTATTTCCTCAACATCAAGGGCCCCGAGCTCCTCAACAAGTACGTCGGCGAGACCGAGCGGCAGATCCGTCTGGTGTTCCAGCGGGCCCGCGAGAAGTCGGAGGAGGGCGTGCCGGTCATCGTCTTCTTCGACGAGATGGATTCGCTCTTCCGCACCCGGGGCACGGGGATCAGCTCGGACATGGAGTCCACCATCGTCCCCCAGCTGCTCGCCGAGATCGACGGGGTGGAGACCCTCAAGGACGTCATCGTCATCGGGGCGTCCAACCGCGAGGACCTGATCGACCCCGCCATCCTGCGGCCCGGCCGCCTCGACGTGAAGATCAGGATCGAGCGCCCGAACGAGATCGCCGCCGCCCAGATCTTCGGCCGGTACCTGACCCCGGACCTCCCTCTCGATGCCGAGGAGGTGCGCACGCTCGGTGGTGGCGACCCGGCCAAGGCCACCCAGGCCATGATCGAGTCGACCGTCGCGGAGATGTACCGCGACGACGAGGAGAACCGGTTCCTCGAGGTCACGTACCAGAACGGCGACAAGGAAGTCCTCTACTACCGTGACTTCTCCTCGGGCGCCATGATCGAGAACATCGTGCGGCGGGCGAAGAAGCTCGCCATCAAGCGGGCCATCGCCGACGAGAGCCGGGGCATCCGCACCCAGGACCTGCTGGAGTCGATCCGCCAGGAGTACAAGGAGAACGAGGACCTCCCCAACACGACCAACCCGGACGACTGGGCGAAGATCTCGGGCAAGAAGGGTGAGCGGATCGTCTACATCCGCACCCTCATCAGCGATCGCGACGAGACCACCGGGGGCCGGTCCATCGAACGAGTGGGGACCGGGCAGTACCTCTGACCTGCGGCACGCCTCTTCGCCCGCCGGTACGAGGGTAGGGTCGCCCGCATGGCCATAGCCAAGGTCTGCGGAATCGAGACCGAGTTCGGTATCCAGGTGGTCAACGGCGACCCGAACCCGATCGCCGCGTCCTCGGTGCTCATCAACGCCTATGCCCGCGACGTGGCCCGACAGCAGACCGGTTGGGACTTCGAGGACGAGGCCCCCGGCAACGACGCGCGGGGGATCTCCCGCGAGGGTGCCATGCCGCCGATGGTCGAGACCCATCTCGTCAACACCGTCCTGACCAACGGGGCGCGCTTCTACGTCGACCACGCCCACCCCGAGTACTCCTCGCCGGAGTGCAGGGACGCGCTCGAGGCGCTTCGCTACGACCGGGCGGGCGAGCAGATCGTGGTGCGCTCGATGGAGGCGGCCGACCAGGCCGCGTACGACGGGTCCCACCTGGTCGTCTACAAGAACAACTCGGACGGCAAGGGCAACTCGTACGGCTGTCACGAGAACTACCTCATGGACCGGGAGACGCCGTTCAGCCGTGTGGTGGCCGGGATCACGCCGCACTTCGTGACCCGCCAGCTCTACTGCGGCAGCGGCAAGGTCGGCTCGGAGACGGCGGTGCACGAGCGCGGGGCCGTCGACTACCAGCTCTCCCAGCGGGCCGAGTTCTTCGAGGAGCAGGTCGGTCTGGAGACGACGTTGAAGCGTCCCATCGTGAACACCCGCGACGAGCCGCACGCCGATCCCCACCGGTACCGGCGCCTCCACGTGATCGTGGGGGACGCCAACATGGCCGAGGTGGCGACCTTCCTGAAGCTCGGCACGACGTCGCTGGTGCTGGCCATGATCGAGGACGGCGTGTCCGGTGAGCGGAACCTGGCCCTGGCCGACCCCGTGCGGGCCATCCACGCCGTCGCCGTCGACCGCACCTTCACCCAGCCGCTGCTGATGGCCGACGGTTCGACCGCCACCGCACTCGCCATCCAGTGGGAGCTCTACGCACTGGCCCGGAAGTACGCCGACGACCGCGGGCTCGAGTGCCTGGGGCGCGAGGCGGTGGGGACGGCGGTGCTCGAGCGGTGGGAGCAGATGCTGATCGGCCTGGAGACCGATCCCTCGACACTGGCCCGTCAGGTCGACTGGGTGGCGAAGCTGCAGCTGCTCGAGGCCTACCGCGACCGCCACGGCCTGGCGTGGAGCGACCCCAAGCTGGCGGCCGTCGACCTGCAGTACCACGACCTCCGGCCGTCCCGGTCCCTCTTCGCCCGCCTCGACACCGAGCGGCTGGTCGACGAGGCGTCGGTCGCCGCCGCGGTGACCGACCCGCCACGCGACACCCGGGCCTGGTTCCGCGGCGAGTGCCTGAAGCGGTGGCCGGCGTCGGTGGCGACGGCCAACTGGGACTCGCTGGTCTTCGACCTCGGATCCGACCCCCTCCGGCGCGTCCCTATGATGGACCCCCTGAAGGGAACGGCGGAGCACGTCGAAGCCCTGCTGGACGGGTGCGCCACCCCTGCTGAGCTGGTCGAGCGGCTGAGCGGCGGCAGTTGAACCGCTTGCGGGCCATCCGGCAGGTAGACAGGGGGTCGGCAGGGGACGAGACGCAGAGGCAATGAGGAGCGGAGCGATGGCAGAGCGAGAGCAGAAGAAGAAGCAGGCGCCCGAGCGCACCGACGAGGCCGTCGAGGACGTGCCTGCGACCTCGGCCACGGGCGAGAAGCTCAAGGCGGAGCTGGACGACCTGCTGGACGAGATCGACGAGGTGCTGGAGGACAACGCCGAGGAGTTCGTGCGCAACTACGTCCAGAAGGGCGGGGAGTGAGCCGGGTGTCCCTTCCGCTCTTCACCACCACAGAGGACCCCGGCCCGGACTTCGCCGGGCTCATCCGCCGCCTGCGGGTGCCGACCCATCCGCTGATCGGCCCGTCGGCCGCCGCCCCGGCCGAGGGCTTCCGTCACGGGACGACGGTGGTGGCGCTGCGCTACGCCGACGGTGTGGTCATGGCCGGTGACCGCCGGGCCACCGAGGGCCACGCCATCGCCCACCGGTCGATGGAGAAGGTCTTCCCGGCCGACCGCTACTCGGCCGTTGCCATCGCCGGAGCCGCCGGACCGGCCGTCGAGATGGTCCGTCTCTTCCAGACCCAGCTCGAGCACTACGAGAAGGTCGAAGGTGTCGTGCTCAGCCTCGAGGGCAAGGCCAACCAGCTCGGTCAGATGGTGCGCGAGCACCTGCCGATGGCCATGCAGGGCCTGGCCGTCGTCCCGCTGTTCGCCGGGTTCGACCTCGCCCGCCGGACCGGTCGGATCTTCACCTACGACGTGACCGGCGGCCACTACGAGGAGACCGAGTACAACGCCACCGGATCCGGCGGCCGCGACGCCCGCACCACCATCAAGCTCGGGTACCGGGACGGTCTGGCCCGCGACGCTGCGGTGGAGCTCGCCATCCAGTCGTTGTACGAGGCGGCCGACGAGGACTCGGCCACCGGTGGTCCCGACCTGATCCGGGGCATCTACCCGCTGGTCGCCACCGTCACCGGCGAGGGGTTCACCGCCGTCGAGGACGGCGAGGTGGCCGAGCGGTTCGCCGCCCTCATCGAGCGCCGACGGACGGAGGGCCGCCAGCCATGACCATGCCCTACTACGTCGCTCCCGAGCAGGTGATGAAGGACCGGGCCGAGTACGCCCAGAAGGGCATCGCCCGGGGCCGGTCGCTCGTCGCCACCACCTACGACCAGGGCATCGTGATCGTGGCCGACAACCCGTCGCGGTCACTGCACAAGATCAGCGAGATCTACGACCGCATCGCCTTCGCCGGTGTGGGCAAGTACAACGAGTTCGACCAGTTGCGGGTATCGGGCATCCGCCACGCCGACACCAAGGGCTACGCCTACAGCCGCGAGGACGTGGAGGCGCGCTCGTTGGCCAACCTCTACGCGCAGTACCTCGGGCAGGTGTTCACCCACGAGATGAAGCCGCTCGAGGTGGAGATCCTGGTGGCGGAGCTCGGCAACGGTCTGCGGCCACCGCAGCTGTACCACATCGCCTACGAGGGCACCATCACCGACGAGGACCGGTTCGCCGTGCTCGGCGGGGAGACGGAGGCCATCGTGGTGGCCCTCGACGCGGCCTGGAGCAGCACCTGGACGCTGTCGGAGGCGTTGCGCGCCGCCGTGGGCGGACTGGCCGGTGCCGACCGCACCCTCGGTGCCGACGACCTCGAGGTGGCCATCCTGGCCGAAGGGAACGGTCGCCGCGCCTTCCGCCGGCTGGTGAACGAGGAGCTCACCTCGCTCCTGGACTGACCCTCGGTGCCCCCGTGGGTGTCACACTGTCCGCATGGCAAGGGTGGTGATGGTGCACGGGGCGGGGAACTCGTTGTGGGGGCCGGCGTCGATCCGGGCCCGTTGGTATCCGGCGCTGTCGGACGGGCTGGCCTGGCACGGTGTCGAGGTGGCGGAGTCCGATGTGGCGGTCGCCTTCTACGGCGACCTCTTCCGGAAGGACCCCGAGCGGGGCTACGACCCGAACTTCGACCTCAAGGAGCTCCTCGCCAAGGCCACGGGCGTCCTCCAGGCGGGCGACCACGACGTGGACCTCGACGACCTGGTCAAGATGCTCGCCGATCAGCATCTCGACCGTCTCCTGGCCCAGGCGGCCGCCTACTTCGAGAATGCCGACATCCGTCGTGAGGCCTGCGCCCGCCTCGAGGCGCTCGTCGGGCCCGACACCGAGGTGGTGATCGCCCACTCGCTCGGGACGGTCGTCGCCTACGAGACCCTCGCCGCCCATCCGGAGTGGACGGTGGCCGGACTCGTCACGATGGGCTCACCGCTCGGCGGCGAGCGGATCCTGCCGCTCCTCCAACCGGGACCGGTGGCCGGGCGTGGGCAGTTCCCGGACGGCGTGACCCAGTGGACCAACATCCGCAACGCCGACGATCCGGCGTGCCTGCGTCGGCTGCCCGACACCTTCGACGGCCCGGTGGCCGAGCGGTTGGTCGACAACGGTCACCGGGTGCACGACCCCGAGCCGTACCTCAACAACCCCACCACCGGAGCGGCCGTCGCCGCCATGCTCCGATCCGGGAGCTGAGCGCACCCCGTCGGGGGAAGGGTCGCTCGACCCTGCCGTCCCCGGGTCCGAAGCGCGAAACTCGACCCATGGACACCGAGAGCGCGCGAGCCGACCTGGCCGCCTGGCAGGCCGAGTTCCCCGACGACCCGTACCTGGCGGATGCCCGGCTGCGTGGTCTGCTCGCCCGGTCGCTCCCGCCCGATCGGCTGGGCGCCCTCGAGGCGAGGGCCTCCGCGTTCGCTCGGGACGTGACGGGCACGGTCGGGCCGGCGGCGGCGCGCTACGAGCAGCGGGCCCACCTACCCGAGCTGGCCCGCTACGACGGCATCGGCCGGCGCACCGAGTCGGTGCAGTTCGACCCGGCGTACCACGAGGCAGGCCGTGCCGTCTGGGCGAGTGGGCTCGTCGCCCTGTCCGGCACCGCCGGCACGGCCTACGAGCAGGCCACGCTCCTGTACCTGCTGTCGCTCGAGGGTGAGGCCGGGCACGCGTGCCCGGCCACCTGCACCATCGGTCTGGCCCGCGCCCTCCGGCGGGTGGGCGACGACGGGGTGCGCGACCGCTTCCTGCCGCCCCTGATCGACGCGGACTATGCGTCTGCGGTCCGCGGGTCGCAGTTCCTGACCGAGGTGCAGGGAGGATCCGACGTCGGGGCCAACGTCTGCAGGGCCGTTCCCGAGGGCGACGGGACCTACCGGATCACCGGCGAGAAGTGGTTCTGCTCGGTGGCCGACGCCGGGCAGTTCTTCCTGACCGCACGGGTCGACGGTGGGGACGACGGGACCCGGGGTCTCGGCAGCTTCGTCGTCCCCCGGGCGATCGACGGCGTGGCGAACGGGTTCTCCCTCCGTCGGCTGAAGGACAAGCTCGGTACACGCGGCCTCGCGTCGGGCGAGATCGACTTCGACGGCGCCGTGGCATGGCCGGTCGGCCCCGTCGAGCACGGGTTCCGCACGGCGGTCGGGATCGTCCTCAACACCAGTCGCTGGATGACCGCCGTGGGGGACGCCGGCATGATGCGTCGGGCCTACCTGGAAGCGTCGGCCTACGCGGTGCACCGCCGTGCCTTCGGACGACCCATCGGCGAGTTCCCGGCCGTTCAGCGCACCCTCGCCGACATGGCCTCGCTGTCCGTCGGCGCCCTGCACCTGGTCATGGCGCTGACCGGGTTGGAGGACGACATCGACGCCGGCGGTGCCGGGGGGGGACAGGTCCTCCTGCACCGATTCCTGGTGAACCTGGCCAAGTACCTGGTGTCGTGCCAGGCCACCGACGTGGTCCGGTCGGCCATCGAGGTACTCGGCGGCAACGGTGCCATCGAGGACTTCAGCGTCCTTCCCCGGCTCTACCGGGACGCCATGGTCTACGAGTCCTGGGAGGGCAGCCACAACGTCCTCGTCGCGCAGGTGCTCAACGACCTGCGGCGCCTGCCGATCCTCGACGAGGTCGATCGGTGGCTGCGCACCGTGTCGTCGGCGTGCCCCGACCGCGAGCTCGCGGCGAGCCTGGACGAGGAGCTCGACCGTGCGCTCGGGGCCACCGCCAAGTGCATGGCGGACACCTCGGTCGGCGACTGGCGGTTCCGTGACGTGGTGGGTCGACTCGGGCTACTGGCCGAAGCCGCACTCCTGGCCGCGTCCGGCGACAACGCCATCGCCCGCCACCTCCTGGCCACTCGCCTCACCGAGGGCTACCGGTCTGACGACGACGCCGACCTGGAGACGAGGGTCCGAGAGATCCTGTCCGCCATGGGCTGACCGAGCGGTCGAGCCCGCGGTCCGGTGGCCGCGGGGACCGGTGCCCGGGGGCGCTTCGGACCGCGTCCCGTGGTGTTGGCGCGTGGCCGAGGACGCCCACGGTACCGTGCAGGTAATGGACAAGCGGATCTACGGCTTGGAGAACGAGTATGGCGTCACCTGCACGCTGCGCGGCCAGCGGCGGCTCAGCCCCGACGAGGTCGCCCGCTACCTCTTCCGCCGGGTCGTCAGCTGGGGCCGCTCGTCCAACGTCTTCCTGGAGAACGGTGCCCGCCTGTACCTCGACGTGGGCAGCCACCCCGAGTACGCCACACCCGAGTGCGACGACATCGCCGAGCTGGTGGCCCACGACAAGGCGGGGGAGTGGATCCTGTCCTCGCTGGTCGAAGGGGCCGAGACCCGTATGCGCGAAGAGGGCATCCGGGGCGACATCTACCTGTTCAAGAACAACACCGACTCGGCCGGCAATTCGTACGGGTGCCACGAGAACTACCTGACCAGTCGGCGCGACGACTTCGCCCACTACACCGAGGTGCTCATCCCGTTCCTCGTCAGTCGCCAGGCCTATGCCGGGGCGGGCAAGGTGCTCCAGACGGCACGGGGCGCCGTGTTCTGCCTCAGCCAGCGGGCCGAGCACATCTGGGAAGGGGTCTCGTCGGCCACCACCCGGAGCCGACCGATCATCAACACCCGCGACGAGCCCCATGCCGACGCCGAGAAGTACCGGCGGCTCCACGTCATCGTGGGCGACTCCAATATGAGCGAGTACGCCACGTTCCTCAAGATCGGTGCCACCAGCATCGTCCTGCGGATGCTCGAGGATCCCTCGACGGTCATGCGCGACCTGACCCTGGAGAACCCGATCCGGGCCATCCGCGAGATCAGCCACGACATCACCTGCCGACGTCCGGTGCGCCTCGCCAACGGGCGGGAGATGAGCGCCCTCGACCTGCAGGGCGAGTACCTGCAGCGTGCCATCCGGTTCCGTGACCGCCACGGGCTCTCGGTCCAGGAGGACCGGGCCCTCGGCATGTGGGAGCACTGCCTGAAGGGCCTGGAGGCCGACCCGCTGTCGCTCCACCGGGAGTGCGACTGGGTCGCCAAGTACCGGCTGATCGAGGGCTACCGGGACCGCCACTCGCTGCCGCTCCACAGCCCGACGGTGTCCCTGCTCGATCTGCAGTACCACGACGTGGACCGCTCCCGAGGCCTCTACTACCGGCTGCAGCGGCACGACCAGGTCGACCGGGTCTGCCGGGACGTGGACATCGCCGAGGCCATGACCACACCCCCCCAGACCACCCGGGCCCGGCTCCGGGGTGACTTCGTCAAGCGGGCCAAGGAGAAACGACGCGACTTCACGGTCGACTGGGTCCACCTGAAGCTGAACGACCAGGCCCAGCGCACCGTCCTGTTGAAGGACCCGTTCCGATCGAAGGACGAGCGGGTCGAAAAGCTCATCGCCGGGCTGTGACACCCACCCGGTGGTGCCCGGGAGACCTCCCGGTCGTGGACTAGCGTCATCTCACCGTGTCCGCCGATCCCCCTGCCATGCCGTCGTCCTCCGGGAGGGCGACCGAGCCCGGTGCGGTGGCCACGGCGCCTCTCGGCGACGGCCTGACCGGCGGACCGTCCAAGGGCGGCGGCTACCGCTGGGTGATCGAGTGGGCCGTGATCCTGATGGCGGTGCTCCTCTGTACCGTCCTCCTGCGCACCTACGTCATCCAGTCGTTCTACATCCCGTCCCCGTCGATGGTCCCGACCCTCGAGGTGGGTGACCGGATCATGGTGAACAAGCTGAGCTACGACCTGCACGGCGTCCACCGGGGCGACATCGTGGTGTTCAAGCGACCGCCGCTCGAGGATCAGAACTTCCCGGACCTGGTCAAGCGGGTCATCGGTCTCCCGGGTGAGACCATCTCCACCCAGGACGGCCACGTGTACATCGACGGCAACCGGCTGTCCGAGCCGTGGCTCCCGAGCGGGCCCAGCAGTTACACGGGGGCGCTGCCCGACGACCAGCACGAGCAGTTCAACATGCCGGGGCCGTTCACCATCCCGGCCGGCGACTACTTCGTCATGGGGGACAACCGCACCGACTCGGAGGACAGCCGCTTCTTCGGTCCGATCCCCAAGTCGCTGATCGTCGGGCGTGCGCTCGCCGTGGTGTGGCCGTTGAGCCAGGCCAAGGGCGTCTGAGCGGGACGCGCGCCGTCCCGGGCACCGATACCGGGCCCCGGGACGGTCCGCCACGGCTCCCGGGCCCACCCCCCGGTACGATGGTCCGGTGACGATTCTCAGCCCGGCGAAGATCCTGGTCGTCCTGGTGGTGGCGATCGTCGTCCTCGGCCCCGACAAGCTGCCCAAGGTGGCCCGCCAGGTCGGGTCCCTGTGGGGGGACTTCCGACGCCTGCGTCAACGCCTCGAGTCCGACGTCCGCGGGAACTTCCCCGACCTCCCCTCGACCGAGAAGATCACCCAGGCGGTGCGCTCGCCGATCACCTTCCTCGACTCGCTCGCCGACACCCATGCCGCGGACAACGAGGCCACGCCGCCGGAACCCGGCGACACCCGTCCACCGGATCCCGTGGGCGACGAGGTCCAGGCCTCGGGCGGGACCAACCGTCCCTCCGGGGTGGTGCGCGCCGACGAGGAGGCGTCCATCCCCGGTGTCTCCGTCAGCGATCCCCAGGGGACCGTCCACCGGGTCCGGGCCAACGGGCGTCCGGTGCCGGACGATCCGTCGATGAATTGAGCGCGCCCGGGGACCGGTCGGCGGGTGACGCCGGCACGGGGGACTGAGCCGTGGCCATCTCGCTGAAGCGCAGGACGGACAGGCCCGCGCCCGACTCGATGACCCTGGTGGAGCACCTGGGTGAGCTCCGTCGCAGGGTGCTGGTCTCGGTGGCGGCCTTCCTCGTCGGGGCCACAATGGCCTTCGTGGGCTACAACTGGATCCTCGCCGTCCTCAAGCACCCCTACTGCCAGGTGGCGCCCACCCACTGCGGGTTCTATGTCACCGGTCCGCTCGACGGGCTGGCGCTGCGGGTGAAGCTCTCGGCCTACGCCGGTATCTTCCTGGCCTCCCCGGTGTGGCTGTGGGAACTGTGGCGGTTCATCACACCCGGGCTGCACCCGAAGGAGAAGCGGTACGCGGTCCCGTTCATCGTGGCGACCATCGGCCTGTTCGCGCTCGGCGCCACGGTGGCGTTCCTGATCTTCCCCCATGCCCTGCAGTGGCTGGACTCGATCGGCGGCCCGTCGTTGACCCAGATCCTCGATCCGAACAAGTACCTGAGCCTCATCGTCCTGTTGATGGTCGCGTTCGGTGTGACCTTCGAATTCCCGGTCCTGCTGGTCTCCCTCGAGGTCGCCGGGGTGCTGACACCCCAGCAGCTGGCGTCGTGGCGCCGGTGGGCGATCATCGGCATCGTCGTGCTCGCCGGGGTGATCACGCCCAGCTCGGACCCGTTCTCGATGTTGGCCATGGCCGTCCCGCTGTACCTCTTCTACGAGCTCTCGATCGTCATCGGCAAGATCGTCCGGCGATGAGCGACGGTCCGCCGGCCCCGGGCACGGCGGAGGCGCCCACGGGGAGCGACCGCCCGGCCGCCGATGGGCCGCGCACCCGGTTCGAGCACGGGCTCGGTGTCCGCCTCGACCCCTTCCAGCACCGTGCCATGGACGCCATCGACCGAGGTGAGTCGGTGCTGGTGAGCGCGCCGACCGGCTCCGGCAAGACGCTCGTCGCCGACTATGCGGTGGCCCGAGCGACCGGGTCCGGTGGCAAGGCGTTCTACACGACGCCCATCAAGGCGTTGTCGAACCAGAAGTTCGCCGAGCTGTCCGCCCGCTACGGCGCCGATCAGGTCGGCCTGCTCACCGGCGACGTCTCCCACCAGCCCCGTGCCCCCATCGTGGTCATGACCACCGAGGTCCTCCGCAACATGCTCTTCGCCCGGTCGCCGCTGCTCGACGACCTGGCTGCGGTGGTGCTGGACGAGGTCCACTACCTCCAGGACCCCTATCGCGGGTCGGTCTGGGAGGAGGTGCTCGTACTCACGCCGCCCGGGGTGCAGTTCGTGAGCCTGTCGGCCACGGTGGCCAACGCCGACGACTTCGGTCGCTGGCTGTCGTCCGTCCGGGGGACCACCCGGGTCGTGGTCGAGACCCACCGGCCGGTCACCCTGCACCACCACTACGCCGTGGCCGAGCGTGGACGGGACGGGATCACCGTGTTCCCACTCCTGCGCAACGGAGCGCCGAATCCTGACGGGGTGCGCCTCGACGACCGGCGGCGTCGCACCGGTCACCAACGACTCCGGGTGCCGCGCCGGACCGAGGTGGTGGAGTACCTGCAGGCCGCCGGCATGCTGCCCGCCATCACCTTCATCTTCTCGCGGGCCGCGTGCGACGACGCCACCCGCCAGTGCCTCCAGGACGGCCTCCGGCTCACCACTCCCGAGGAGCGTGCCCGGATCCGGGTCCTGGTCGAGGAGTCGGTCGAGCGACTCGGAGACGACGACCTGCGGACCCTCGGGTACGGGCCGTGGTCGGCGGCGCTCGAGGCGGGGGTGGCACCACACCACGCGGGCCTGGTCCCGGCGTTCCGCCAGGCGGTCGAGCGCTGCTTCTCCGAGGGGCTGCTCAAGGTGGTGTTCGCCACCGAGACGCTGGCCCTCGGGATCAACATGCCGGCCCGCACCGTGGTCGTCGAGCGCTTCGCCAAGTTCCGGGGGTCGGACACCTCGGCGCTGACCTCAGGGGAGTACCAGCAGC
>Ga0075520_1000750_pt1 | contig 14831 bp, 13 predicted proteins | sample NGEPerB_FD_75100 | JGI IMG/M metagenome (GOLD analysis project Ga0075520, IMG submission 75100) | Arctic peat soil microbial communities from the Barrow Environmental Observatory site, Barrow, Alaska, USA - NGEE PermafrostAB12-B | ecosystem: Environmental > Terrestrial > Soil > Wetlands > Peat ... | reverse complement strand
CTCAGCCGGGCGCCGCTTGTCTTTGCCGGCGCCCGTGGGGTACCCTCCCCGCGTTCTTGGGGGGGGCAAGCCGGCCAAAGGGTTGCTCAGGTGAGGAGTCTCGCGGCGTGGGATATCACTGCGTGGTCTGCGTCAAGCAGGTGCCCGACACCAAGGGGATCACCGGCGAGGCGATGAGGGACGACGGCACGGTCAACCGCGCCGCGCTGCCGGCGATCTTCAACCCCGAGGACCTCAACGCGCTCGAGATGGCGCTCGCCATCCGCGACGGGCACGGCGGCACCGTGACGGTCGTCACCATGGGCCTGCCCAAGGCGTCGGATGTCCTCCGCGAGTCGCTATTCCGCGGCGCGGACCGGGCCGTCCTCATCACCGACCGGCGCGCGGCCGGCTCGGACACCCTGGCCACCAGCTACATCCTGGCGTGCGCCGTCCGCCGCCTCGAGGCCGACATCGTGCTCTGCGGCCGGCAGGCGATCGACGGCGAAACCGCCCAGGTTGGCCCCCAGCTCGCCGAGAAGCTCTCGTTCACGCTGGTCACCTACCTCGAGCAGCTCCTCGAGCTGCGCAGCCGCACGCTGCGGGCCAGGCGGAACCTGGGCCACGGCTGGGAGATCGTGGAGACGGAGCTGCCGGTGCTCGCCACCGTCCTGGACAGCGCCAACACGCCGCGACCACCGGCGGCGCGGCGGGTGATGAAGTTCAAGAAGGCACGCTGCCGCAGCGACGTCGAACAGGCCATCGGGCGCGAGCTGGCCGCGGCAAGCGACGACGAGAGGGCAGCCGAGTCGGCCAGGCGGTGCGGCGCGCTCGCCGGGCGCGGCCTGCTGATCGAGCAGTGGAACCTGGACGACATCGGCGCCGATCTCGCCTGGTGCGGGTTCAAGGGCAGCCCGACCAAGGTGCACCGGGTCCAGTCGATCGTGCTGGCCGGCGGCGCCTACCGCGAGTACCCGGCCAGCGACCCGGGCGTGGCGCAGCTCGTCCGCGAACTCATCGAGGACCACACCATTGGCTAGGCGGCCGGCGAGGGGCAGGCGATGATCGAGGTCAACCGGCGAGGCGAGGTCTGGGTGTTCGCGGAGCAGGAGGGGGGCGCGCTCGCCGAGGTGTCGCTCGAGCTGCTGGGCAAGGGCCGCGAGTTGGCGGACACGCTCGGCGTGCCGCTCGGGGCGGTGCTGCTGACCGTCGCGGATGGCGAGACGACCGCGACCCGGCTCGGCCAGTACGGGGCGGATAAGATCTACCTCGTCGAGCACGACCTCCTGCGCCACTACCAGACCGCGGCGTATGCCCGCGCGGTGTGCGAGCTCGTCACGGCGTGGTCGCCGCAGGTCGTCCTGTACGGCGCCACCGCGCTCGGGCGCGACCTCGCGCCGACCGTGGCGAGCGCCCTGAGGTGCGGGCTGACCGCCGACTGCACCGACCTGCAGATCGGCGACCACACGCCCCCGGGGAGCAAGGAGCTGCAGAAGAACCTACTCCTGCAGATCCGCCCGGCGTTCGGCGGCAGCATCATCGCCACGATCGTGAACTACGACCGCTGGCCGCAGATGGCCACGGTCCGCGAGGGCGTGATGGTGATGCCGCAGCCAGACGGGCGCCGGCGGGCCGTGCTGGTGCGCCACGCCGCCGCCTTCGACGGCTTTCGCCCGCCGCTCGCGATCCTGGAGTCGGAGCGCCGGCCGAAGAAGGTCAACCTCAAGGCGGCCCGCGTCATCGTCGCCGGCGGGGCCGGCGTCGGGGACAAGGCGAGCTTCCGCCTCATCTGGGAGTTGGCGAACTGCCTCGGCGGCGCGGTGGGGGCCAGCCGGGCGGCGATCGACCTCGGCTTCGTGGACAAGGACCATCAGGTCGGTCAGACCGGCACCACCGTCCGCCCCGCGCTGTACATCGCTTGCGGCATCTCCGGCGCGGTCCAGCACCGCGCCGGCATGGAGGAGTCCGCCAAGATCCTGGCGATCAACACCGACCCCTCCGCCCCGATCTTCGCCGTCGCCCACTACGGCATCGTGGGCGACCTCAGGGTCGTGATCCCCAAGCTCATCCGCGCCGTCCGCAGCGGGGCGAAGGCCGAGGAGCTCGGCGAGCCGCTCGCGCCGCCGGCGGCCGAGGCCGGCGGGGCGGGGGGCTAGAGGGACGACGATGGCCAACTTCTTCCTCGACAACTCCGATGTCCAGTTTCTCTTCGAGCACATGGACCTGCGCCTCCTCTCCGAACTCTTCGAGGAGGGGTTCCGCTTCCACGCCGAGTTCGACTTCGCCCCCGAGGACGCCACCGATGCGCTTGACAACTACCGCCGCATCCTGACCTCCCTGGGCGAGCTCGCCGCCGACGTGATCGCGCCCACCGCCGCCGAGACCGACCGCGTCGGCAACGTCCTCCACGACGACGGCAGCGTGAGCTACGCCCCCGGCATCGCCGACGCGATGCTGCGCCTGAGCCAGGCCGACCTCATGGGGTTCATCCTCCCGTACCGCTTCGGCGGCCTCAACGCCCCGCTGCTCGCCTACACCATGGCGACCGAGGTCGTCAGCCGCGCCGACGCCTCCCTGATGAACCTCTTCGGCCTGCAGGGGATCGCCGAGACGATCAACGCCTTCGCCAGCGAGGAGATCAAGGCGGCGGTGCTGCCGGACATGGCGGCGGGGCGGAAGAACGGCGCGATGGTGCTCACCGAGCCCGACGCCGGCAGCGACCTGCAGGCGATCAAGGTGCGCGCCTTCCAGGACGGGGCGGGCCACTGGTTCGTCCAGGGCGTCAAGCGCTTCATCACCAACGGGTGCGGCGAGATCCTGCTGGTACTCGCCCGCAGCGAGCCGGGGATCGCCGACGCCCGCGGCCTGTCGCTGTTCCTCGTCGAGCGCGGGCCGCGCGTGCGCGTCCGCCGCCTCGAGGACAAGCTCGGCATCCACGGCAGCCCGACCTGCGAGCTTTTCTTCGACGACGCGCCGGCGCTGCTCGTCGGAGCGCGCCAGCGCGGTCTCGTCACCTACGTCATGAGCCTGATGAACGGCGCCCGCATCGGCATCGCGGCGCAAGCGCTCGGCATCGCCGAGGCCGCGTACCGGGTGGCGCGCGAGTACGCCGCCAAGCGCAAGCAGTTCGGCGCCGCGATCGACACGCTCCCCGCCGTCCGCGAGCTCCTCGTCGACATGAGCGTGGAGCTGCAGGCGGCGCGCGCCCTGACCTACTACGCCAGCTTCTGCGTCGACCTCGAGACCGGCACGTCCCGCCGGCTCGAGGGCGGGGTCGCCGGGGACGAGACCAAGGCGCTGCAGCAGGAGCTGCGCCGGCTCAAGCGCGTCAACGCGATGCTCACGCCGATGAGCAAGTACGTCGCCTCGGAGATGTCGATGCGGGTGGCCAACAGCGCCGTCGCCGTCCTCGGCGGCAGCGGCTACATGAAGGACTACGCCGTCGAGCGCCACCTGCGCGACAGCCGCATCACCACCATCTACGAGGGCACGAGCCAGCTCCAGGTCGTCGCCGCGATGGGCGGCGTCGCCGCGGGCATTGCGCGCTCCGTCGTGGAGAGCCTCCTCGACCGGGAGTGGCCGGAGGCGGTGCGGCCGCTGGCTGCGCAGGTCCGTGAAGGCCTCGCGCTCCTCGACGAGGCGGTCGCGTTCGCAAAGGCGCAGCCGGGCGCGGGCTACGCCGCGCTCTACAGCCGCAAGATCGTGGACATGGCGTGCGCCCTCGTGATCGCCGCCCTGCTCTGCGGCCAGGCGGCCGCGAGCGAGCGCAAGCTCGCCGTCGCCGGCCGGTGGCTGGCCGTCAAGCTCCCCGAGCTGCGCATGAACCGCGACCTCGTCTGCTCCGGCGACGAGCGCCCCATCGCCGAGTTCGAAGCCCTCGCAACCTCCTGACCTCGCTTCGGACCGCATCAAGGGTCGCGTGTGGTGGGGGTCCGCCCGGGGGTCGAGTTCCACCGGATTGAAATGTAGGGACGGCCCTTGCGGCCACCCGCGGGCAGGTAGGGGCCATGCGTTGGCTGCGGCGGGCGGGGACAAGCCCCGCCCCTACACCTGCCTGGATTTCCACGGAGCGGAAATCAGCTAACGATTGGGGCTGGCCTCAAGTGTGAGGCGAGCACCGTTCCACCAGGGTACGGAAGGTGTTTCGGTGAGCAGGTCGGAGGCGAGCAAGATCGGGATGTGGGCGCGGCGGTGGAAGGTGACGCGGACCTCGGCGGGCGTCACCCTGACCGTAGCGGGCAGATCGACGAGGTCGCGAAAGATCTGGCGGGCCTGGGCGTCGGCGTAGCCGCGCATGCGGCGGGCAAAGCGGCGGTAGAGTGCGCTCGCCACCACCAGGAGTGCGAGATCAAAGTCCACCTTGAGGGCGACGGCCGAGGAGAGCGCGTTGTGGCGAACGACACGATTTTGCTGCGCACCGAGGTGCGCCTCGTCGAGCTGATCCCGAAGGGCGCCGGACTGCCGTTTCCCGTCGAGGGGTTGGCGAGGAAAGACTGCCTCACGGTGCCGGTGACGAGCCCGAAGCGGCCGGTGGAGTTGCGGGTGGAGCTAATCGCGGGCGAGGGCGCCGACCTGATGGCGGAGCTCGGGCATCGCGAGCGGGCGTTCGCGCAACTCAAGAAGGTGCTCGCGAGCCGGAACGCCCGCGATGGCGGGATCCTCAACCGGATGGGGATGCTCGCGGCAGAGATCGGCGACGCCGAGCGCGCGGTGAAGCTGTACGGCGAGGCGGCGGCCGCCGAACCTTCGTGGGGCGGCCCGCTGTTCAACCTGGCGCTGCTGCTCCAGCGGCGCGGCGACCCTGCCGGGGCGCTCGAGGCGCTCGACGGCGCGCTCGAGCGCGAGATCCTGCCGCCGTACCTGTGCTGCGGGCGGGGCTCGCCTCCACACTCGGCCGCGAGGCGGAGGCCGCGCGGGATCTCGCCGCCGCGGTCGATGCGTTTGGGCCGCCGGTGCGGTTGTCCGAATGGATCCTGGGCTGGCTGATCAAAGCCGCGGCGATTGTCGGCGACACGGCGTTACAGGAAAAGGGGCGGGCCGAGCTGAAGCTGCGCCGGCGCGGGACCGGCGGCGAGGACGTCGGCGGGTTGCTCCCCAGCCTGCGCCGCCGGAACGTGACGCTGCCCGAGGCGTTCCGCTGCTGCCCGTACATCGCCGAGCTGGCCTCGCAGTTCGTGGCCGAGCCCGAGGAACGCGCCGCGTGCCTCGCGCAGGTGCGCACGACGCAGACCGAGCGCGAGCAGCCGGTCGTGCTCGTGGCGCCCAGTGCCGGTGTCGAGATGGTGATGCTCGCCGACGCGCTGCGGACCCGCCTCGCGCGCTCCGAGCGGGTGGGTATCCTGGTGCCGAAGCGCCGGGTGATGGCCGAGGTCGCCGCCGCGATGCGGGAGGCCGGGATCGCGGTCGAGGCCTCCGAGCGGATGGACTTCGCGAGCGACCTGCCGAAGGTGATGCCCTACCACAGCGCCAAGGGGATCACGCTGGATTCGGTGCTGCTGCCGGGGCTGCAGACGGAGAACTTCCAGCGCTACAGCCCGGAGCGGATTGAGCGGCTGCTGTTCGTGGCGATCACGCGGGCGCAAGGCTGGGCCTACCTCTCGACGGTGGCCGGGGGGAAAGCGATGTTCGCGCCGCTGGAGCGCCTCCTCACGCGCCCAAAGGGGCACAACTGGGCCGTCCAGGACTGGCGAAAGATCCCGCCGGTCTACGAGGTGGCGGCGTCCGTTGCACCGCTTCCGGACGACGACCTCACGAGCCTGCTGTAGCGGGTGGGGTGGCCATGGCCGGGACGGAACTCCAGACTCCTGCCCGCCTCGGGGAGGGCGATTCGGCGAGGGGTGATTGACACGTGTGCCTCCTTGGGGCACTCTTTCCTAGTACAAGCAGGCTTCATGTTAGGAACCAGCCAAGTGAACCTTGGAGAAAGGGGTGGTAAAGATGGCGGCAAAGAAGGTCGTGAAGAAGGCAGCGAAGAAGGTCGTGAAGAAGGCGGCGGCGAAGAAGGTCGTGAAGAAGGCGCCGAAGAAGGTGGCCAAGAAAGTCGTCAAGAAGGCGCCGAAGAAGGTCGTGAAGAAGGTGGCGAAGAAGAAGGTCGCCAAGAAGGCCGTCAAGAAGGCCGTGAAGAAGGTGGCGAAGAAGGTGAAGAAGGTGAAGAAGGTGGTGGTGAAGAAGCCTCACGTCAAGCGCACGCCGAATCCGGCGTTCATGAAGCCGATGACACCGAGTGCCGCGCTTGCCGCGGTCATCGGATCGGCGCCCATGCCGCGCACCGAGGTCACGAAGAAGCTGTGGGAGTACATCAAGAAGAACAAGCTGCAGGACCCGGTGAACAAGCGCATGATCAACGCCGACGCCGCCCTCTTCGCCGTGTTCGGCGGCAAGAGGCAGGTGTCGATGTTCGAGATGACGAAGCTGGTCGGCCAGCACCTGAAGTAGGCGACCCGCCCGCTGCGCCCTGTCTCTTCGAGACCGGGACGAGAAGCCCGGCTGTCTAGCCGGGCTCTCTCTTTGCGTCGCGCCCCTGCTCCCGTGTAGCGGCCGATGCTCGCATCGGCCGAGAGGCTGAGGTTCACGTTGGGAAGACCGGCGTTTGCTCGCAAACGCCGCTACAGGAGCAACGACCGCGCATCTCAGCGTCCCGCGGCGACCATCACGAGGTTCTCGCGGCGCGCAACGACCGCGCGCGCGACCAGGGGCATCGCTGCGACCGCGGCACCCCCGGCGAAACGCCGGGGAAGATGACAAAGAGCGGCAGGAGCGCGATCGTCACCGAGGCTGCGAACAGCACGGTCGAACCGGCGAGCTTTCCGAGGAGGAGGTCGCGCTCCTCGAGCGGCTGCAAGAACTCGAGGACGAGGGCGCTGTCGTCGGTGGCGAGCTGGTTGCATGTGACCGAGGCAAGGTTCGCCAGGGCGATGAGGACGGCGATGCCGGCGATCGCCACCGGCTGCGCGAGGAACGCGGCGTGCCGGCCGTCCGCTCGGGTGAAGGCGACGGCGAACAGCGTCGTGGTGAACAGCGGGCTGAGCAGGAGCATCTTGCCGCGCACGGTGCGCAGCAGCGCCAGGAGTTGCGCGGCGGCCGTGGCGGCCGCGGTGGCCGACAGGCCGGGGAACCACGCAGCCCGCACGCGGATCGGCGCGCGCGAGTCGCGTGGCCCCGCGGTCTCCGGGGTCTCGAGCAGGCGGCAGTGAAGCGTGGCGGTGGCGGCGTAGCCGAGCGCAGCTAGAAGCGCGAGGAAGCCGAGGTCGAGACCCATTGCGGCGCCACGGCCCGCGCCGACGGCCGAGACGCCTGCAGCGTAGAGGCCGGACGGCAGGAACCTGAGCGCCGCGGGGATCTCGAGCGCGGGTTCCGGACCCGCGGGCCGGCCGCCCGGAGCGCGGGACCGGTGCCGGCGCAGTCGTAACCAAGAGCCGCGCACGCGCGGTTCGGTGCTCGTGGGCGAAGAACTGCGGCACCACGCCGGCGGCCGACAGCCCCAGGAATAGGAGGAGCGTCGCCAGCTCGCCGCGGCGGCCATCGCGCAGCAGCATCTGCATCCCGAGGGAAAGGAGCGCCGAAAAGCAGGCAAAGAACACCAGGAGGAAGATCGGGTCGAGCGCGGCGCGGAATAGCTCGACGCGGTGCAAGAAGGAGGTCAGACACTTGATCGTGGTGGACTTGCCGGCGCCGTTGGGGCCGATGAAACCGTACAAACTGCCGCGCGGCACCGCGAGGTCGATGCCGTTGACCGCCGTCAGCTCGCCGAACCGGCGCGTGAGGCCATGCGTTTCGACCGCGAGATCCATGGTGGGAAATTGTACCGGACTGTGGCCGGCGGGCTCTTGTCCCGGCGCTTGGCATGGCAACGCTGCAAACCGCGGGAAGAGCGGCCATGAAGGCGGGGTTGTCAGCCGGGGGCGGGAAGCGGTTTAGTTGGACAATGGTCTTGACTCCCATTATCATAGTATCCTTGACTAACGTGTTGTTTTCAGAAAGGAGTCGTATGCCAAATATCGCCAAGGTCCTGAAAGACGAGATGGCCCGGATCGCACGCCGGGAAGCGAACACCGTCGTCGCCCCTGCCCGCAAGCCGGCCGCGGGGCTCAAGCGCACGGCCGCCGATCTGAAGCGCAAGGTCGCCACGCTGGAGAAGGAGGTGCGGTCGTTGCAAAGGACGGTGGCCGGTCTCCGCCCGGCGGCGCAGGCCGCGGACACCGCGGCCGACAAGGCGCGCCTCACCGCGAAGGGGCTGCGGAGCCTGCGGCGGAAACTGCGGTTGTCGGGGCAAGAGTTCGCCCAGCTCGTGGGCGTGACGGGACAGGCCGTCTACGCCTGGGAGAAGGGGAACGGGCCTCTGAAGGTGCGGGCCAAGACCAGGGCGGCGATCGTTGCCATCCGCGGCATCGGGGCGCGGGAGGCGAAGCGGCGGCTCGCGGCGATGAACGATGCGCCGCAGCCGGCCAAGGCGAAGGCCCGGCGGAAGGCGGGGAAGCCGAAGGGACGTACCCGCGCCGCAGCGTCCAAGACGTCCGCGTAATCGCCCATCTCGCCGCCGCCGAGCGCCGGCTGTGCCGGCTTGGCGGCGGGATGCGCATGAACCGCGGCGCCACAACTGGGGGCGGGTATGGCAGACACTGAATCCCTCGCATTCGTCCTGGTTGGCGGCGTCGGCGAGCGCCTTCTCCCGCTGACGAACCATCGCGCGAAGCCTGCGATCCCGATCGCCGGCACCCAGCGCGTCATCGATTACGTCGTTTCCAACATCTGGAACTCGAAGATCCGGAACGTGATCCTGCCGACGCAGCACCTCCCGGGGTCGCTGAACCGCCAGATCAAGCTCGGCCACTCCGCCCGGTTCGGCGTCAGCGCCGAGCAGTACATCGACGACTCGCCGCCGATCCCCGCCAAGGGCAGCGATCTCGGGCGCTACCACGGCACCGCGAACGCGATTGCGCAGCACGCCTCTCTCATCCGCAAGGAGGCGCCGGACGTGGTCTTCGTCTTCGGCGGGGACCACGTCTACATGATGGATTACCGCAACTTCGAGCGCTTCCACCTCGAACACGACGCCGACCTGACGATCATGGCCGTCAGGTGGCCCGTCAGCGACGCGAGCCGGTACGGCGTGCTCGAGGTGGACCGGGAAGGGCGCGTCATCGGCTTCGAGGAGAAGCCGAAGGACCCCAGGCCCCTGCCCGAGGACCCGGAGCACTGTCTCGTCTCGATGGGGAACTATGCCTGGCGGTACCGGCCACTGCTCGAGGAGTTGGCGAGCGACGCGGCCAAGGAGCCGGTGGACGACGACCGCGACCGGCGGGAGCCCGACCGGTACACGAGGCAGGACTTCGGGCGCAACGTGATCCCCTCGACGCTGCACAACCCTGCCCGGCGTGTCTTCGTATGCGATTTCTCGCAGTTCCTCGTCAAGGGAGCAGCGGAAAAGGAACGCGGCTACTGGCGCGACATCGGGACGATCGAGAGCTACTACGACACCAACATGGAGTTACGGGCGACCGAACCGGCGATCAACCTGTACAACCCGCACTGGCCGATCTACACCCACGTCGAGAGCGGCCTGCCGGCAAAATTCATCCACAGCAGCACGCGTATCGTCGACTCGCTCGTCGCCAACGGCGTCATCGTCAGCGGCGCCACCGTCGAACGCAGCATCCTGTCGATGGTCGGCAAGATCGAGGATGGCGCAAGGATCCTCGACTCGCTGATCCTCGGACAGAACGTCATCGGCGCCGGCGCGCAGATCTGGCGCACCATCGTGGACAAGTGGGTGACGGTGACTCCCGGCGAGACGATCGGCCTGGATCACGAGAAGGACGTCGCGCGCGGGTTCACGCTCGTGGACGGCGGCCACGAGATCAAGCTCGAGATGCTCCGCGACGGCTATCGTTGCAGCGACGCCTGCATCACCGTCGTCCCGCGGGCGTACGATTTCGCGCGGTAGCGGACGATACTTGCATCGACGAACTTTCTCGAAAGGGAGGCTTTCATGCGGGGTTGCAGGCTCTTTGGTGTGGTGGCGGCGGCACTGCTCACGCTCGGCTCGGCTCCGGCGGACGAGCCCGGGCTCGCGGGTTTTTCCGATCAGTCGGCACGGGTCGAACGCGGGTGGGAGGCGAAGTTCCGCGCGATCCCGGACCCGGCGAACCTGCGCGCGTACGTGAAGCGACTCTCGGCGCGGCCGCACGCCGTCGGCTCGGCGTACGACAAGGACAACGCCGAGTGGATCCTGTCGCAGTTCAAGGCGTGGGGGCTCGAGGCCAAGATCGAGACGTTCGACGTGCTGTTCCCGACGCCGAAGGAACGCCGGTTGGAGATGGTCGCGCCGACGAGGTTCGTCGCGGCGCTGCAGGAGCCGGCCGTCGCGGTGGACCCGACCTCCGGGCAGACGAAGGAGCAGCTTCCGACCTACAACGCCTACTCGGCCGACGGCGACGTGACGGGACCGCTCATCTACGTCAACTACGGCGTGCCCGATGACTACGACCGCCTCCAGCGGCTGGGGGTCTCGGTCAAGGGCGCGGTGGTGATCGCGCGCTACGGCCACTCCTGGCGCGGCATCAAGCCCAAGGTCGCCGCCGAGCACGGGGCGGTGGGGTGCCTGATCTACTCCGACCCCCGCGACGACGGCTACTTCGAGGGCGCGACGTTCCCCGACGGCCCATTTCGCCCGAACGAGGGCGTGCAGCGGGGCAGCGTCATGGACACCTACTACGTCGGCGACCCGCTGACGCCCGGCGTGGGCGCCACCAAGGACGCCAAGCGCCTCCCGTTGAAGGACGTCACGGTCATCACGAAGATTCCCGTGCTGCCGATCTCGTACGGCGACGCCAGGCCACTGCTCGCGGCGCTAAGCGGCCCGATGGCGCCGGAGGCGTGGCGGGGCGCGCTCCCGTTCGCCTACCACGTCGGCCCGGGCGCGACCAGGGTCCACCTCGTGGTGAAGTCGAACTGGGATATCAAGGCGGTCTACGACGTCATCGCGACGATCCCCGGCTCGACAAAGGCGGGAGAGTGGGTGATCCGCGGCAACCACCACGACGCCTGGGTCAACGGCGCCGAGGACCCGGTCTCCGGCCAAGCCGCGCTGCTCGAGGAGGCACGCGCGTACGGCGAGCTGCTCAAGCAGGGTTGGCGGCCAAAGCGCACGATCGTCTACTGCGCCTGGGACGGCGAGGAACCGGGCCTCCTCGGCTCGACCGAGTGGGCCGAGACGCACGCCGCCGAGCTGTCGCAGCACGCCGTCGCGTACCTCAACTCCGACTCGAACGGCCGCGGCTACCTCGAGATGGAGGGCTCGCACACGCTCGAGGCGTTCTACAACGACGTGGCCCGCGACATCACCGACCCCGAGTCGGGCGTGTCGGTGTGGAAGCGGCTCCGGCTCCACCGCATCGAGGACGCCAAGACGGCCGAGGACCGCAAGGAGATCCGGGAACGCCCCGACCTGCGCATCGGCGCCCTGGGCTTCGGCTCCGACTACACGGTGTTCCTCGACCACCTCGGTATCCCCTGCATCTCGCTCGGGTTCGGCGGGGAGGACGAGGGCGGCATCTACCACTCGATCTACGACGACTTCTACTGGTACACCCACTTCGGCGACACCACGTTCGTCTACGGCCGCGCGCTCGCGCAGACGACGGGCACCGCGGTCATGCGCCTGGCCGACGCCGAACTCCTCCCGTTCCGGTTCACCAACCTCGCCGACACCGTCGACCTCTACGTCGGCCAGCTCCAGAAGCTGCTGCAGAAGGAGCGGGACGAGGCGCGCGAGCGCAACCTCGAGCTCGAGGAAGGCGTCTTCGCGGCGACCGTGGATCCGCGTGCGCCATTGCTGCCGCCGCCGGCCGAGGCGGTCCCACCGCACCTCAACTTCGCGCCGCTCGAGAACGCCGCCGAGGCGCTGGCGCACAGCGCCGAGCGCTACGATAAGGCGGTCGCGAAGGCACGGGCGAACGGCGGCGCCGGCCTTGCCGGCGAGAGCGTCCAAGCCGTGAACGCGACGCTCATGGGCATAGAGCGCGCGATGCTCGACCCGGCGGGTCTTCCGGACCGTCCGTGGTTCGAGAACCTGCTGTACGCGCCCGGCATGTACACCGGCTACGGCGTCAAGACGGTGCCGATGGTGCGCGAGGCCATCGAGCTCATGAGGTGGCAGGAGGCCGACGAGGGGATCGTTCGCACCGCAAAGGTACTCGCAGGCGTGGCGGCGGTCATTGACCGGGCGACGGCCGCACTCGAGAAGACGGACATGTAGCGACCGACGCTCGCATCGGTCGATGCGCCGCGGTTGAGGTGACAGGCCAGGTCAGCGCCGGGGACGGCCCTGGCGATCCGCTACCCTGTCAGACGGATCCGCTGTACCATGGTGTCGGACAACCAACCAGAACCGCCGCCAGTTTCGGGACATCGGGCCGCAAACCGAGGAGGATGCCATGGTCACGAAAATAGATCTCAAGAAGGAGTTCAAGCAACTCTTTTCGCCCTCCGCGCGGAAGATCGAAGTGGTCACTGTTCCGAAGTTCAACTTTGTGATGGTCGACGGCTATATGGAACCGAACGAGCGGCCGGCGACGTCGGCTGCCTTCCAGAAAGCGATGGCCGGGCTGCTCGAGGTATCGCTCGCACTGAAGGTCGCGTCCAAACAACGCACCCGCAACCCTATCGACTACGTTGTCATGCCCCTCGAGGGGTTGTGGTGGGTTGATGCGGGCGATTTCGCCTTTCAGCTGACGTCGCGCTGGCGCTGGACGCTGATGATCATGCAGCCGAAACACATCACCGAAACGATGTTCGGCCGGGCCTTCGAGGGGCTGAAAGAGAAGTCGGGTCACCAGGTCGCGACGAAGATGCGCTTCGGCCCGTTCCATGAAGGCCTCACGATCCAGACGATGCACGTCGGCGGGTACCACGAGGAGCCGCAGACGGTGGTGCGGATGAAGGCGTTCGCGGCCGAGAACGGCTACCGCTACCGGGGCAAGCACCACGAAATCTACCTTCTTGGGGACCCGCGGCAGGCCAACCCCGAGAAGCTGCGCACGATCGTGCGCCACCCGGTGGAAAAGTAGCGGCCGATGCGCGCGTTGGCTAACGGACCCTGGTTCGCCTGGAGAAGGCGTGCGTTTGCGAGCAACCGCCGCGACAGACCAAAGGCCGCCCGCCGTTGGATCGTCACAGAGTGAGCTGTGGGTCGTTCTCGTAGGCCGAGCCGATGTGGCAGAGGGTGTTGAGGACCTCGGCGAAGAGGTCGAACAGACCCTTGAGGACCGCCACGTCGCGAATCACGCCGCCTACCTGGAAGTAGAGCTCGTCCACGTTCGCGGGGAACTTCGGCCCGAAGACGCCTTCGCTGTCCTTCACCTCGAGGTAGAACCCGGGCATGGCCAGCATCATCTGGCGGAGCCTGGGGGCCGCGAGCAGCGAGAGGACCTTGGAAGCCTCGTTACCCTGGACGATGAAGGCGTCGTCGAACTCCCGCTCGCCCACCTCGATGTCCTGCATCCCGAGCTTCTTCGCCAGCGCGGAAAAGAGCCCCTTGCGATAGATCTTGAAGCGGAAGCCGTCCGGGTTCACGTACGGCGCCCGCATCCTCGTGAACGTCGCCGAGCTCTTGCCGGTGGACACGGTGTAGGTGTCGAGGGTGACGGTCCACGCCTTGACCTTCGCTTCGACCTTGTCGCCGCGCCAGAAACCACCGTCGGTATACGTCGCGCCGATCTCCTGGGCGAGTTGCCGCCACACCTGCTCCCGGTTCGGCCCGAACATCTCTCGCAACTTGCCCATCGGACGGACCCTCCCTTGCCCCCGGGTTCAGCCGGTGCCGCCGGCCGGGGTGAGCTTCGCCTCGAGCTCGGCGATCGCCTGCATCGCTCGCGCCCGCAGCAGCGCACTCGGGCTGTCGAGGTAGGCGAAGAGCCCCGGCAGGTCGTCCTTGCCGCCGAGCTTGGCGACGAGCAGCAGCGCCTCGCCGCGCACGCCGTCGGACCACGCGGCATCCGCGGCGGTCGCGCGGGCGAATGCGAGCACACCGGCGTCCTGCTTGACGTTCATCGCGAGGAGCGCCTGCACGACGAGCGCCGGCAGGCCGGAGCCCTCCCCGGAGGCCACGCCGCCGGGCTCGGCTGTCCGCAGCGCCGATTCGGCTGCGTTCTCGCTCGCCTGGAGCCGCGCGAGCGCCGCGGCCTGCGCCGCCGGGTCGAGGTGCCGCGCTCCGATCTCGTGCTTCGCCGCCTCGAACCCGGGCGACAGGTAGCGCTCAAACAGGCCGCCGCCGGGTCCGGCCGCCGCCTTGCGGGCGGCGGGCCCGATCTCGGCGAGACGCTGCAGCAGCTTCGGCGCCGCCTGCGCGCCGAACGAGGCCAGCGCCTTGGCCAGGGCCAGGGAGACGGGGCCGCCGGCCAGCGCCGCCGGGTCGGTGTCCGCGATTCGGAGCAGCTGGTCGAACGCCGCGGGCGTGGCGGCCGCCTGCAGCGCCAGGATCCCCTCGACCTTGGCGGCCGGGTCGGAGGCGCGGAGGACGGCGGCGGCGAGCTTGCTCTCCCAGGGAAGTTCGGGCGCTGGCGCGCTGGCCGCGATCGCGAGCGCCATCGGGGTGCGGTGGCCGGGCAGTTCGACCCGGTTGGCGGCGACCAGCGCCGTGACCGGGACCACCACGCCCGCGAGGATGAACTTGACGAGGCGCGGCCACGGGCCGGCGCGGTTGAGGAGCTGGCTCGCCCCCGCCTTCCGGCGCCGCGCGAGCGTGAGGCCGTCCACCTTGATGCTCAAGAACACGCTGGCCGCGACGAGCAGGACGCCGAACACGACGAGTCCCGCAGTGGTGCGGAGGTCCCAGAGCGGGAGGTGGCTGGCCG
>Ga0075520_1000748_pt1 | contig 14832 bp, 12 predicted proteins | sample NGEPerB_FD_75100 | JGI IMG/M metagenome (GOLD analysis project Ga0075520, IMG submission 75100) | Arctic peat soil microbial communities from the Barrow Environmental Observatory site, Barrow, Alaska, USA - NGEE PermafrostAB12-B | ecosystem: Environmental > Terrestrial > Soil > Wetlands > Peat ... | reverse complement strand
GTTTTGGGGTGTTCGTTTCCGGCCTGCCGGGTGCGCTGTTCTGTCTGGTAATCGCCGCCGTCTGGGGCGTGGCGGGCTGGTGGTTATACCGGCTGGACGCGCGGGGGTGGTGGCTCATCCTAGTCGCAATGGTGCTGTTCACGGTTTCCGCGCTGCTGACGTATGCGCACCATGACATCAGCGAGCTGTATCAATTGCAGGGCCTGCCGCAGGCGCAGATTGACCAGATCCAAAAGATGGGCCTGTTCACGGGCAACCGGATGAGCTGGTTCATGGCGCTGTTCACGCTGCCGTTCGTGGGCTACCTGCTGTTCATCAAAAAGTATCTGCGCAAAGCCTGAAAATTAACGATTCAATCGCTGCTGTAAGCGGCAAAGCAAAACTATGACCATTGAAACTTCGCGTCTCCCTACACACTTGGCTTTTGTCGCGCGTAGGCTGAACGTTTGCAGCCCTGATGACCTTGCAGCCCGGTTTCTGGAAACTTCCTATTTCGCTGAAGCGTTCTTGAAAACGGTTGCGGTTGTCCTTTACGCCGGTCTTGTTAAGCCCGCCAGAGACATTGCTTATCGCCATTCATACCAACTTGTAAGGGGTGATGGCCTCGGAACTTGGGAGCAAGCCGTGCGGGATATTACGACGCAACCGACGGCCGGATACTTGCCACCCGAGTTCTTCCCGCTGCTTGCATGGATCTCGAAGAAGCGAACAAAACCCGAGGATGAATGGTTTCGCACCGCACTTGCCAATGCCCACGAGGTTTTGGTGCTCCTCGGAAGTGAAGAAAAAGAAATAAGCAAAGGCGTGACGGTTAAGGAGTTTATTACGGCCCTCGTTCAAATTCGCAACAAAACCAAAGCACATGGGGCAGTTGGCGAGGACTTCTACTCGGCTGCAAACAAGCCCTACTTGGAAGCGGTGACGGCACTCGCGGCGTCTTGCCCAGTTTGCGAATGGAAGTGGGTGCATCTCCTTCCCCGCGAATCAGGCAAGCTAAGAGGTGTTGCACTTGAAGGAACAGACCCGAAGCATCTACGCGACACTGATGTAGCCCAATTTTCAATTGAGTCGGGAGGCGTCCATTTTATCCCGCACCAGTCTAGTCGTGTATTCTTTTGTGGAGACCTACTCAAATCAAATCGCGAATGCACATCTTTTGCTCTATCAAATGGAGGACTCACCGAGGCTGGTGTCTGTGAATTTATAGATTACGGCACAGGCAAAACCACGAGGGAGTCAGCAGGAGGTTTTTTAGCTCCGCCTGCACCTTTGCCATCCAGCGAAACTGAGGGGCTAGATGGCTTTGACATCCAGAGCAACAGTTACGGAAATCTTCCTGAACTACCACCAACCTATGTAACGCGTCTCAAACTTGAGGGCGATCTGACCGCACGGCTTCTGGATACAAATCATCCAGTGATCACGCTGCATGGCGGCGGTGGCATGGGTAAAACAAGTCTGGCACTTGCAGTAGCGCACCAACTGGCGGCCGACTCAAATCCTCGATTTGAGCATATTGTTTGGTTCAGCGCACGAGATGTTGACTTGCGTCCAGCCGGACCTTCGGAAGTTCGACCGGAGGTTTTTGATCTGCAATCCGTGAGCAAAAAATTTGGCCGTCTTTTTTCGGATTGGGGCGGTAAAGGAAACACGGAAACACTTGCCAAAGCCTTGCAGTCACCTGATGGCGTGTCATCAAAAGGCATTCTTTTTGTTTTTGATAACTTTGAGACAATGGCTGATGTGCGAGGCTTTCACAAATTTCTCGATGAGCACACGCACTTGCCGAACAAGGTGTTGATCACTAGCCGCGAACGAGCGTTCGTCGCCGATTATCCAATAGAAGTGCGAGGGATGGAACGCGACGAGGCAGAGCAGTTGCTTTTGCGCGCAGCACAATTACTTGGCGTTGAGCAATTGATGACAGGCGAGGTGATTGACCGGATTTATTCTTATACAGGCGGTCATGCCTACATGATGCGCGTGGTTGTGGGTGAAATGGCGAAGGATGGGAGATATTCCCCGCCTCCACAGGTCATGGGACGGCGGCAAGACATCGTGGACGCGGTGTTCGAACGATCTTTTAATAAACTTTCGGAAGCGGGCAGGAATGTATTTCTACTCGTTGCGAACTGGAAAGCGAATGTCCCAGAATTGGGATTGATAGTTATCTTGGGAGTCAGAGGCTTCGATGCAATGGCGGGATTAGATGAGTGTCGCAGGTTGTCTCTGGTATATTAGGTAGAATTGCCGGGAGATCAAATATTTTACTCCGTTCCAACACTGGCTCGAAGTTTTGCACATAAAAAATTGCAGGGCGATCCAGACCGTTTGGTAATTCAGCAGGATCTAACAACGCTTCAGAAATTTGGCGTCGTTCTACCCATGCTTGGTGGCGCAGATTCAGAATCTAAGCTGATTGCACAATTTGTGAACGCGTGTTTTCAAGAAGTCACCAAGGGTAGCGAGAACATTCTGAGAGCAGATAAACTTTTGGAAGCGCTCGCAACGGCTTGGCCTCCGGGTTGGCGCAAATTGGCTCAATTTCGGAGGCAATCTGGGGCTTCACGTGACGACATTGGTTACGCGTTAAGGCGCGCGGTAGAGGAAGAGCCGTTCTTGAAAGATGCTTGGCTTGATCGAGCACAGTTTGCGCATGAAACCAATGATGAATCGGTCAGAATTGCATCATTGGTGAGCGCGGTCGACGCTGACCCAAAAGATGTAGATCTCATCAAGGAAGTTGCGTTTCAGCTTTGTCGTTATGTGACCAGCCACATTTACGAGATACCGACAGCACGGCGTGGCGTTTATGTCGCAAGTGTGCGAGCACATATGCAACGCGTCGCGCACAAGCTGGATGCGACAGCGTTGAGCAGGCTTGCATGGTTGTTTCTTCTCGAAGAGAACGTCATAAAAGCCCGAGAATATGCGAATAGGGGTTGCGAGCTTGAACCTTTGAACAGGTATTGCCTCAAAATCCTTGAACGACTCGATGGGCAGACAGGTGGCGGATTTGAGGAATGAAACATGGCGAAATCAATTTCACAACAACCCACCACCGCCCAATCCCTTGGTGCGCTCCTGAAATCCGCGCGCGACATTATTTATGACAACTACACTTCCCCCATTGCCCCGCGACCAGCTCAAGATTGATGCGGATCATCTGAACCTGCCCGCCAGCTTCCATTTCGTCGGCGCCGGGCGCGCTGTCGTTTGTGGGCTATCTTCTGTTCATCAAAAAGTATCTGCGCAAAAGCTGAAACGATTGGACACGAATTACACGAATGAACACGAATTCAATTCAGGCAACAATTGGAAAACCAATGAACTTCGAGCACCAGCAAAATAATTCTCTCACAAGAAGTGCCTTCGGGTTTAATGCATACTTCGTTATCCTGTGTCTTTGGCAATTATTTGCCTTGGCCCTGCCAGCAGCAGCGCAGACGTTCACCAACCTGCACAGTTTCACTGGCAGCGATGGAGCTAATCCGTGGTGCAGTCTGATCCTATCGGGTCATACGTTATATGGAACCACATCTACGGGCGGCAGTTCCACTAATGGCACGGTGTTCGCCATTAACACCGACGGTTCGAGTTTTACAAATTTGCATAATTTTACCCCAGTGGTTCAGGTTTACGAAGGCAGTTTTCCCATCCCCCCAGGCAGCATTCTTTATCCGGTATATGCTTACACCAACACTGATGGAGCCAATCCAACTGCCAATTTAATTTCATCAGGCAACACCTTGTATGGGACGGCGTCCGCCGGCGGCAATTTTGGCAATGGAACAATATTCGCCATTCATACAGACGGCACGGGTTTCACGAACCTGTATAATTTTACAGCCTTTAATCCTGCGAATGCTAAAATCAATAGCGACGGGGCTGGCCCCCAAGCTGGCTTGATTCTATCGGGTAACACATTGTATGGGACAACATCTGCAGGCGGCAATTTTGGCAATGGCACAGTATTCGCCATCCATACGGACGGCATGGGGTTTTCGAACTTGCACAGTTTTACGAAGGGTGGATTTTACCCACCTATAGGCAGCACCAACAGCGACGGAGCCAGTCCGGTTGCCGGATTGATTTTATCGGGTGACACCCTGTATGGGACTGCGTCTGCGGGTGGCATGGGCGGCGGGACCGTATTCGCTGTCAAAACAAATGGTCTAGGGTTTATGAACCTGCATAGTTTTATCGGTGGCAATGAAGGAAGTGATCCGCGCGCAGGTTTGATTTTATCTGGCTATACCCTTTATGGAACCACAAGGAATAGCGGCAGTGGTGGTAATGGAACGGTTTTTGCCGTCAACACCGATGGCCTGGGGTTCACGAATCTTTATAGTTTCACTGCGGCCTACAGTATAAATTTTCTTCCAAACACAGACGGGGCTAACCCGCTCGGCACCTTGATTTTGCTGGGCGACACTCTTTATGGCACGACCAGTTGGGACGGTAATCCGGGTGTTGGCACGGTGTTCGCCATCAACACGAACGGCACCGGTCTCACAATTCCATATCGTTTCACTGGTAATGGTGGCACCGGATGGGAGCCGGTTGACGGCTTGCTTTTGTCAGGCAACACTCTTTACGGAACGACTCTTAATGGTGGTGCCTCGGGTAATGGCACGGTCTTTGGCCTGTCATTGCCACTGCCTCAACTGACCATAACCCCTTCAGGAACCAATGTTCTCTTGACGTGGCCGACCAATTTTAGTGGGTTCAACCTGCAATTTACCACGAACCTAATTCCGCCGGAGATTTGGAATTCCGTTCAGCCGAATCCCGCCCTCGTCAACGGATTGAACACGGTGACCAATCCCATTTCAGTCTCGCAAAAGTTTTACAGGTTGAAACAGTGAGCACCTAAATGGAGTGTTATTTATGAAAAAATCATTGGCATGGATCACCCCGTTGGGGTTGAAACCATTTTGGACTGAGGTCTTAGGTAGCTCATGCCGCGCAACCTTGGGCTGATTGACCTGACCCCGTTGGGATAAACCGGACCAACGCATAATTTATGATAACTCCACTCCCCCCATTGCCGCGCGACCAGCGCAAGATTGATGCGGACCATCTGAACCTGCCCGCCAGCTTCCATTTCGTCGGCATCGGCGTATCAAGTTTATGAAATATGTTCCGCTCATCCTATTGGCGGGGATGCTGGTCTTCTTCATTTGGGTCGTAGAGGTGCGAGGTGTCATGGCGTTGGTGCGCCAATATGAAGCCGAGTCATTTCGCCAGGTCCAGGGCGAGGTGACGTCCAGCGAGGTGACGGTGACGTATGGTTCCAAGGGGTCGGTGTATCATCATGTGCATATCACCTACCGGTATTCGGTGGATGGCTTGGATCATTACACGGGGCGGCGCTACCGCTATGACGGGCATCCGACCGATGAGGCTGGGGCCAACGCGGTGGTGCAGGCGCATCCGCCGCATTCGGCGGTGACGGTCTATTATAATCCCGCCAACCTGGCCGATGCGTTGCTGGCACCGGGCGTGGATAACCGCGATGTGTCGCTGTTGTTTTTGATGACGCCCATCTGCCTGTTTTTCATGTGGCTGCTGTGGCGCGCCGGCAAACAAACGGGCTGGCCGTGGAGCGGCGAAGCCGTGGCCGGCGGCGTAAAACTCATCGAGGAGAACCGCATGGTGACGCGCTTGCGATTGCCCCGCTACGATGCGATTTCGATCGGGCTGTTGACCATGGCGGGGTTGCTGCTGCTGGCGGGCATATTGCTGGTGTCGGCCTTTGAAAATGCACCGCCGCTGGCGGCGGGCGCGTGGTTTCTGGTGGGAGTGCTCACGCTGGGCGGTGTGGTCTATGCTTGGTTCGCCGTGCCGGCACATTCCGGCCGGCAGGATTTGGTGGTGGATGAAGCAAGCCGGACGTTGCAGTTGCCTATGACGTATGGCCGGCAACCGGAGCCGCCGCTGGGTTTTGGCGAAATCACCGGCGTGGCCTTGGACAAGATCAAGCATTCTGGCAAGCGCGGCCCTTATTATACCTACCGGGTGACGTTGCAACGGAAAAACGGGGGGTTGGAAAAACTGGTAGAACTCAACCAATCCCGTGCCGAGGGGTTGGCGGGATGGTTGCGGGCAAAGCTGGGACTGGCCGGTGAGTCGATCATCCTCAACGCGGAATCGTGATTTATGGCCAGGAATTGAACCGTCCAAAATGATGAACACACTACTGCCTACCTTATCTCCATTACCGCGCGACCAGCGCAAGATTGATGCGGAACATCTGAACCTGCCCGCCAGCTTCCATTTCGTCGGCGTCGGGCTGGCGGGAGTGGAGCGCGAGTTGTCCCAACTCGCAGCGGGTGTCAGAGTGGGTGGCGGGTGGAATCATTTCACACGACCTGGTCTGGCGGGAGTGCTGCGGATTGGAGACAATCCGCGCTCCGGTCAAAGCCTGAATGGATGAGGCCACTTATGAAAAAACGCGCATCGTTGATGATGTTTCAGGACACAGGGTTTGTGTTGTGGCTGATTTTGGTGGCGGGCTTGTTTTCGGCGCAGGCGGGCGATTACCAATGGCTGCGCACCGCCGGCGGCGAAGGCGCGGAGGTGAGCCGTCAGATCGTGGTGGATGATGCCGGCAGCAGCTACATCGTCGGCTCGTTCAATTCCAGCAATTGCCCGTTTAACAGCATCGTGCTCACCAATACGCTGCGGTCAGCCAGTCCAACTTGGGATGTTTTTTTGGTGAAGTATGACACGGCCGGCAGGCTGGCGTGGGCGATCAAATTCGGCGGCACGAATGATGACCGGCCCGGCGGCGTGGCCGTGGATGCGCAGCACTATTGTTTTGTCACGGGCTATTTTATATCCACCAACTTTTCCATTGGTGGCGTGACGCTGACCAACTTTGCGCCCAATGGGAATTCGTCGCTGTTCGTGGCGAAGTTTGATGCGGCGGCAAATCTGGTCTGGGCGCGCAGTCCGGGACCGAATTACAGCGCCAGCGGCGCACGAATTGTGGTGGACAGCGCCGGGAACAGTTATGTGGCCGGCAGTTTCAGCGGCACGAACACTTTTGGTAGCACGAACCTGGTCAGCCGGGGCTCTTCCGACGCATTGTTATTAAAGTATGATGCCACCGGCAATCTGCTGTGGGCACGATCGGCGGGTGGCAATTATGCGGATGGTTCGGCTGGTCTCGCGTTGGACAAGGCGGACAATGTTTATCTGCTGGCGAACATTCGCAGCACGAATGCGGCGTTCGGGAGCCAAGTTTTTTCGGTCAAGGGAACCAACACCTGCCAGAACATGGTCGTGGCGAAATACGATCCATCCGGCACCGTCTTGTGGGCGAAGCTGTATGGCGGGACGGACATTGATGCCGGGACAGACATCGCCATTGGCGCGAACACGAATTGCTACATCACGGGAACGATCCGCAGCACCAACATGGTCTTTGGCAGCACCACGCTGAGCGCTTTGGGCATGATTTTGTTCGGAGATATTTTTGTGGCGCACCTGAACAGTAGTGGCAATCCGGTGGCGGCCTGGACGGTGCAGGGAGAGGGCACGGATGGCAGTTTGGGCATCGCTGTGGATCAGTTTGGGGATTGTTACATCGCCGGTTTTTTCCAAAGCACGAACCTGGTGTTCAATTCCGGCTGGCTGGGTGCGGTGATACTCACGAACAGTGAATCGGATTTTTCTCCGGATGCCGATGCGTTTATTGCGGAGTTCGATGGTTACGGCAACGTGATGCACACGTTCCAGCCAATCGGCATACGGGATCAACGGGCTTTTTCCATCGCGTTAGATGTGGCGGCGACTCCGTATGTCACGGGCTGGACGATGGGAACGAATGTGGTGTTTGGTTCTTTCGCCACGACCAACGCCTACCTTGATATGTTCGTGACCAAGCTGGATCCGAACTATCCGGTGCCGCAGGTGGACGATGGCGACCATTCTTCATTAATGCCGGCACCCGGAAGAGTGTTGGTGTCCTGGCCGCTAAATCAAACCGGTTCAGATGCCGCCAACGTGGAAGCGTCCACCAATCTCATTACTTGGGGCGACCCGCCCGGGTATGTTGTGTCCATCTTGGGCGGAGGACGACGATGGCTCTTATTCGAAAAACCCGCCGGCCCGATGTTTTATCGGCTGCGATTTGGCAATTAGCATATATGAATAAGTCACCTGCTTTGACCCCCTTACCCCGCGACCAGCGCAAGATTGATGCGGACTATCTGAACCTACTCGCCATCTTCCTTTTCGTCAGCCATCGGGCTGGGCTGCATGAGCATGAGCTTCGGTTACGGCCCGGCGGGTGACCAGCAGGAGATGATTTCCCTGAACAGCTTGCCGACGACCCGGTGGCCAGTCCGGCACGGACCGTCCCGCGCGTTGCTGCGAGAATCAGTTTTTAATCCCGCCCAAGGATTAAAAGTTTTCCGCGCCAAATGAACGAAAATCAAACCGATGGGATTTTAAACTTTGCGCCTTGGAGCCTTGGTGGCTAAAAAACGATGGCAGTCTGCAAAGACCAAAGGCCGCTTTTGTAATCAAAAAATTCCCGACAAGATTTAGCAAAAGGCGTGGACAAAACGCCACGAGCGTTCATTTCTTGGCGGGAAGATGGCAGTCTGCGTCTAGTAGAAACCTCTGGATCTCGAAACACCTTCCCCTTATATCAAACACCCGGGTTTGAGTTAAACTTTAGATGTTAGGGAAGCCATGCAATGGCTGAACCAATTACGAACTGCGTGCACACCAGCATCACCTAAAACCAAAGGCATTTTATGAAAATCCGAATACCCATCATTATTGCGGGTGCGGTTCTACTCGCCGCACAGTCACCGGCACAAAGTGTCTTGTTTGATTTCGAGAACGCCTCCGCCGGTTCCGGCCTTCCGCTCAATCTCACTGTTTCCGGGATCACCGCCCAATTCTCGGGCGGCTACTACATCCAACAGCCGCAAAATACCATTCTCATGACGCCGGCCGGATTCTCCGGCAACGCCCTGATTCCCACCAGCGTCTATGGCTCCGATCTTCACATCGGATTCTCAAAGATGATCACCGGTTTCTCCATCCTGTATGCGCCGCAGGAACTCGCCTGCGACGCATCCGCCACCGTGCGGGTGACCGCATACAAGAACGGCACATCCGTAGGCACTGCCATCACCAATGCCGCCGCCGGCACCTGGCCATCCGAAACGCTCCAGTTCAGTTCCTTGCAAGGCTTCGACAGCGTCGTGGTTCACTATGACAAGGCGCCCGTGGGCGGCGGAGATTACGGCGTGATTTTTGTTGCTGACAACGTGAACGTGACACTCGCACCGGAACCGCCCGTCCTGCAGATTTGTTGTGTGACCAATCATGTCCATGTGTCATGGCCGACGAACACCGCCACCTTTACACTGCAATGGAATACCAATCTCCTGAACCCCGGCGCGTGGGTTGCGGTGACAAACCTGCCCTTGGTGCAGGACGGCAACGAAGTCGTCACCTTGCCGTGCGAAACCCTCAAATGTTTTTACCGGCTGACATGGCCGTGACCACAGGCAAATCTGGACTGATGAAATAAAACTCCGTTCCGGTGACTGCGTGCAAACGATGACCGTCTGTAAAGACCCTTTTATAAACAAAGGCCGCTGCGAGAATCAGTTTTGAATCCATGCCCAGGGATTAAAAGTTTTCCGTGTGAAAATCCCGGCTTTTTTATGCTGGCTTTTCCCCGTCAAACCTTTGGAATAGCTCCATGCGTTCCTACCATTCGCCGGCGAAACCGGCTGCGAGGCATAGGGCAACCACGCGGGTGATTTTCCCGTTGATGCTGCTGGTGTTCTTGTTGTCGGCGGCCACGACGGGCTATTCGTTCACCGCCTTGTATGCTTTTGGCGACAGCATCTCCGACACCGGACGCAACCCGGCTGGTCCGGCGCAGTCGTATTTTAACGGTCGTTACTCCAACGGCCCGCTCTGGGTGGAATATTTATCCACGAGCCTCGGGCTGTCCTACAACGCCGCGAACAATTTTGCCGTGTCCGGGAGCACCACGTCAGGTTTGCAGTCGCAGATCGCCGGTTTGACCGCGTCCTCAAACCTGCAGTCGGCGCTTTTCACGGTCGAGTCCGGTGGCAATGATTTTCTGCAGAACTCGGGTCTGGGCACGAACGATGCCGCCTGGGGCGTCGTGGTATCAAATGCCGTGGCGAATCTGACGAATGCCATCGCCACCCTTTACGCTGACGGCGCGCGCGAGATTCTGGTGCTGAACCTGTTCAATGTCGGGCAGGCCCCGTTTTTCAGCGCCTTCTCTGCCAATTATCGCATGTATGTGAATTCAAAAGTGGCTGCGTTCAACACCCGGTTCGCGTCTGCGGTCACCAATGTCATGCAACAGGTTCCGGCATTGCGTATTTATGTGGCGAATAACAATCAGATGAGCAGCAACATCATCAGCGCGCCGGTGGCCTATGGTTTTACGGTTTCCAACATCGGCGCACTGGAAGATCCGAGCCTGACGGATAAAAGTTTCGCCGGGCCCGGGGCGAATTACGTTTTCTGGGATCCGATCCACCCCACCACCAAGGGACATGCCATGATCGCCGCGCTGGCCTTCAGCTGCGTCGGCGTTCAATTGGATCTTGCGCGCAACGGCACCAATCTGAATCTGACCGTCAACAACCTGTATCCCAGCCTGCCCTACACCATTCAAAGCAGCGCGAACCTCACCACCTGGATAAATTACCTGACTTTCACCGCCACGAACACCAACGCGGTCACCGTCCTAACGAATGGACCGGGCACGATGTCATTTTATCGGGTGCGATATTAAGGCCCTGCCAGAACCGGGCCGGTTTGCCGTCCAGCGTCCCGCGTCGCTGCTTCGAGAATCAGTTTTTAATCCCGCCCAAGGATTAAAAGTTTTCCGCGCGAATTGAAGGAAAATCAAACGGGGCTTTGACACGACTTGAGCCGTTTGGGAAACGCCGAACGAATTCGGTTAAACCGGAGGCCGCAAGCCCGAGCGAGCGGGCGGGAGCGAGTCCATTTCACGAATTAACGCGAATTCAAATACGCTGAAAGTGCCAGTTGGCCATGTCATGCACCCGTTACGCAAATCATATGTGTGACAAGTTCACAGATTATCATTGACAACCGTCGCCCTATGTGTGATTATTTCACACATACCAATGAATTCGATGAATCAAAACGAACTGGAGGCGCTCCGCATCCTTTGGGAACGGGGCGAATCGAAGCCGGCGGAGATTCAGGCACATTTCTCCTGGCCGATTGAAAATGCCACCCTGCGCTCGGTGCTAGTCAACCTAGTTGCGAAGAAACACATCACCCGGCGGCTGCAGGGAAAGGCGTTTTTTTACGCGGCCCGTGTTCCAAAAGCCACCTTGCTCCAGACCGCAATGCAGACACTGGCGCGGGTTTTTGCGGGCGGTTCACATCGGGAACTCGTCGCTCAATTGATGGAAACCTCCGACATCAAACCGGCAGACCTTAAACTCATCCGCCAGACCGCCGCCGGGACACCAGCCAAAAAAACAAAAGGAAAATCAAAATGAATCCGCCCAGCTTCCTAGTCTCTCCGGGATATGCCCTCCTGTTCAAATGGACTTGCCTGCTCGCATTGGGTTGGGTGGTCCAGGGAATTTTACGGCACCGCCATGCCCGATGGCGGCTGATTCTCTGGCGCGGGATTCTATGTCTCGGTCTGACCCTGCCCTTTTTGCATTTTGTTCAATTTCCCGGCCTGAAGATTCCTGTCGCCATCGAATCTGCGGACACAACCGGGTTAATCGGATCAACTTCGGCGGCCACCACCGTTAATCCTAATCAGTCTGGGACATCACCGGTGGCGCAACCGGCGCGCACAACGCCGGCAACCAGCCTGGCTTCCAGCGGCGCCAATTCTCCGCCACAAGCGGTGTCGGCAAAGCGAATCCCGTGGGAAGGCGTGCTCATCGTGATTTGGGCATTGGGCTGTGTCGCCGGGACGCTCCGCCTTTTCAGGTTGCAACGCCAGCTTTCGCTTTTGCAAAAATCCTGCCGCCCGGCTCCCGGCCTTCGGCAACTGGCACAACAAATACGGGACCGGCTTGAAGTGCGGCGGGAAATTGATGTTCGGATTTCCGATACGGTCACTTCTCCGTTCGTTTGCGGCCTGTTGAAATCAGTGATAACCCTGCCGCAACCGCTGGCAGATCAGCTTTCGCCGGCAGAAATGTCCGCATTGTTGAGCCATGAAATCGCGCACTTGCGCGGGCACGATTTGTTCTGGTCGGTGGCATGGCGATGGATGAAGGCGGTTTGGTGGTTTCATCCTTTGGTATGGCAGGTTCCCACCGCTCACAGTCTCACGTGTGAACAGGAAGCCGACCGCATCGCCTCCGGACAATTGAAGGATGAGGATTCCTATTCCCGGTTGCTGGCGCGGCTTGCATTGCGGGTGCTGGCATCGCCCGCCGTGGAGACAAAACTGACTTTGAATGGCAGTTCCCAGATTGCGCGCCGGCTGAATCATCTGGCTCAAAAGGGAATGAGCGCCTGGAACTGGAAGCATACGGCGGCGGGATTTGGCTTGGTGGGGACGTTGTTCCTGATGACCGCCGGCTGCGATTTTTCAAAGACCAACCCGGACGGCTCAACCACTCCAGCAAAAGTCAAATTCAAGGAAGTCGCGGTAGTGGTTCAAGACGAAGATGGCAGGCCAATCGAGGGGGCAACAGTTTCGCCCGAAGGTTTCAGGGTCAAGGGGATTCATGGAGCCGATGGCTACGGCTGGAACAAGAAATTGTTCGGCGAGCCGGTGGCCGCCGTAACCGGTTCAGATGGCAACGCCATGGTGAAATATCCCGTGATGGGCATTCCGGAGGAAAAGGAACTTACCGGGGCGCTCTTCTTCTCCGTCACTCATCCCGAATATGCGACCGTCCGGGTGCAGGCTTATTACGTGGACCGCCCGGAAAAGCCGGTCCAACTGACCCGCGGCATCCATCTGGAAGTCTCGGCGTATTTCGGCAGTAACCATCAGCCGGTGACCGATCTTGTCCCGAATCTGAACGAAGAAGGAATAATACATACGAACGACTGGGAGAAATTGGATAATGGGGATCTTGCATTTCACAAGATGTCGCCGGGCGGGCATATTCTCCAACTCATGGGACGGCTGCCTTCGGGCGAAATTGTTTACACCGAAGAGCTCGCCTTCATCGCCGAAAAGGGCAAAGACTATAATTATGCGGTGAAGATGAAGCCCGGCATCCGGCTGGAAGGACGGCTGGACGACAATGTGCCGAGGCCGGTGAAGAACGGCCGCGTCTTGATCAGTGTGCGGGCCAAGGAATTTCCCGCGTGGAATAACTACGCGGATGTGGACGACATCTTGAAAAAATACCCGAACGTCTATCCTTGGAAAAGCTACCGTCCGATCGCCGAGGATGGGACCTTTGTCTTTGAATCCGTCCCGCCCGGGGGATTGGATGTGATTGTGCATGGTGACGGGTTTGTTTCCCAAAGCGGGGGTGATTTCTCACAGCGTAATGGTTCCAAACTGGTAAAGGTTCCGGGCTTTGCCCTGCCGCAGGCTTTTACTCTTGTGGCTCCGACAACAAAAATTGAAGTCGTGACCGAACCCACCGCCACTTTGGAAGTGACGGCCAAAACGAAGGCCGGAAAACCTGTCGAAGGTGCCACGGTTAATGTCAATCCAAACGTTGTGAGAATGGGTGGGATCTTTGGGAATATGAGAACATCCAGCGAAGAGCCTTTTCGAACGATGACACCTCTTCCCAACATTCCTTATTCCGCCATCACGGACAAAAATGGCTTCGCTGTTGTTCGGAATATTCCTGCCTCAGACCGAGGGATGGGAGCATATCACCCTAGATATCAGGTCCCGCTACAGGAGTCGCGCAGCCGGTATATACACATGACTTTCTCACCGGGAGAGACAAATAAGTATGAACTGACGCTTGAGCCCAAGGGCAAAGATTTTATCGGGAGCCGTTGAATTCCGCGTTTATTGCACTTGAAATAATTTTGTCACCTCGTCGAAATGGATTTGCGCGTCGCATCAAGTCCGGCAAATTTCCACCTCGGATGCACAGGGATCAGATACAAAGAAATCCGTTTCCGCCTTCATTTGATTTCAGCGGGACAAGTCGTATTTCGGCGCGACAAGTCAGCGCAGTTGAATTAAGTTCGCCTCAACATTTAACGGCAAGAAAGGATTCAATTATGCAAAAGCGCAAACTAGGCAATCTGGAAGTCTCGGCCATCGGGCTGGGCTGCATGAGCATGAGCTTCGGTTACGGCCCGGCGGGTGACAAGCAGGAGATGATTTCCCTGATCCGGTCGGCGGTCGAGCAGGGTGTCACGTTCTTCGACACCGCCGAGGTCTATGGCCCGTTTACGAATGAGGAACTCGTGGGCGAGGCGCTGGCTCCATTCCGCCAGCAGGTGGTCATCGCCACCAAGTTCGGCTTCGATTGCGACAGCGGCAAGCAGGCCGGCTTGAACAGTCAGCCCGCGCACATCAAACAGGTCGTCGAGGCCTCGCTCAAGCGGCTCCGGGTCGGGACGATTGATCTGCTCTACCAGCATCGGGTTGACCCGAACGTGCCCATCGAGGACGTGGCCGGGACGGTGAAGGAGTTGATCCGCGCGGGCAAGGTGAAGCATTTCGGGTTGTCGGAGGCCGGGGCGCAGACCATCCGCCGCGCGCACGCCGTCCAGCCGGTGACGGCGTTGCAAAGCGAATACTCGCTGTGGTGGCGCGAGCCGGAAGCGGAGGTGTTGCCGGTGCTGGAGGAATTGGGCATCGGCTTCGTGCCGTTCAGC
>Ga0075520_1000747_pt1 | contig 14836 bp, 15 predicted proteins | sample NGEPerB_FD_75100 | JGI IMG/M metagenome (GOLD analysis project Ga0075520, IMG submission 75100) | Arctic peat soil microbial communities from the Barrow Environmental Observatory site, Barrow, Alaska, USA - NGEE PermafrostAB12-B | ecosystem: Environmental > Terrestrial > Soil > Wetlands > Peat ... | reverse complement strand
TGGATTAAAATGTTTGTGTCGTTGCTCACGCTGTATTTGATTGTGCGCCGTTTGGGTTTGAAAGTCAAAATGTTCCCGCGCTACCCGCGCGACGGGAAAAATGGGCGGGCTGTGAAGCCCGCCCAAGCCGGTTGAATGAAAGGCAATTTGGCCGCGCGTAAAGCTCTTCCAGGCATCCGTCACAAGCGGATCACGGAAGATGAATTCAACCGCTATCTGGGTGCCAACAGCATCCAGAGCGGCGGCGCTTTCGCATCGGTCCCGGCCAAGCCGATGTGCAACCAAACGGCCACTCCGCCCGCCCGTCCAGCGGGATTGGAGACAGCAACGGACAAATCGTTGGTAAAACCAACGGCGAAGGTTGTGGCGTCACCTGTCGCGTTAGCAAGCCAAAGGAAAAGCAGATGGAACAACAACAAGCAGTGGAAAACTTCCTGGCGGGCCGCCGCGTGGTCCTCGCCAAGTTTGTAGCGCATCACTACAAAGAAGTGTCGAACAAAGCCAAAAAGGTCGTCGGCATCCTGCCAAGTGCGGGCTGACAAAGTCGGGTCGCTATGCTGCAAATAAACCTGCGCGATTTGTAGATTCATTTCCGCGTGCTGCACCGCTTCATTCTTAATGTCTAGGAGGCGCTGGGCTTCGTCGGTGTTGTTGGTGCCCAAGCTCTCACGTTTCTTGGTGTGGATGTCAAAACTGTAATAGGCATCGCGGAGGCCGCGATAAACTAAACGATAGCGCTTCATAACGTTTTAAGCGTAATGAAGTGCGGGCTGTTCGCGTTAGCGGCTTGTCGCGGGATTCTGACAGAATTGTGAACGCATTCTGGCATCCTTGCCGAAATGGTGTCCATTCTGGTGTCCGCGGCTTCCGTTTTCCTCTCAAACCCTTGTGTTCCAAGCACAAGAAAATGGAGCCAATGGTCGGGATTGAACCGACGACCTACGGTTTACGAATACGTTAAAGCATTGCGCGACGAGAGCGCGAACTTGCACGACACCCGCGTAAAGACAACATCAAACAGCGGTTTCAATGGTTTTATGAATCTCACGCGAAAGCGCACAGTTACGCAGCTTCCGTGTTGCAAATTGTTGCAAACATTGTGGGCTAAAAAAAATCAGAAAACCGAGCGTCTTTCCGCACCTGCGTTTTAAGCGCGTTGTCGCGCATTTTTGCGCAACGGTGCTGGGGCTTGCGCCCGCTCTGCTGTGCAGTGGAAGCCAGCAACCCGGAAAGGTGCTAGGCACGCTGTTGCGGCGCGCTGCCTTGCGGTTTAACGCGCGCTTGCGTTGTAGACGGGGAAAACAAAATGCGCTTTGGACTGCCAGCGCGCCAAATCGCAGCCTAGAGCGGGTCGCCAAGAGAAAACCGTGGCTGGTTGCGCGCCCGTTGGTTTTGAGCGCGGCGCGGCGCAAAGCGCGAACTGAAATTTCTCCCCGCTTGCGGCAAAGTGACACCGGTCGGCTATCGCATCGCCCGCAATAAATTTTTTGGATGCACTGGATGCACCGGCACAAGATCGGCTTCGTTGAAGGCCAGCAGCAAGGCGTCCTCGTCCATGTCCAACAGATGCTTGTCGGAAGTCACCAGCAGGGGGATGTTCGCCAGCGACGTTTCGGCCAGAATCAGGCCGTCGTTAAATTCATCATCGGGCAGCAGGCGTTGCTGAAGCAGGCCACGCACGAATTGACCGCAAATCGCTTCCGCTGTCGAGTCCTGGTCAAAGGGACGGATGCCCCATTGCAGCAAGTGAGTCAACGCCGTCCGCGCCAGTTCCCGTTCCGCTGCGCTGTCGCCATGCGTGAAAATTAAATGCAACTCGTGCGCCGCCGTGGGCGGCAAAACCAAGGCGTAACCTTTGCTCTGGAAAATCTCCCGAAACTCGTGGGCGAAGTCTTTGTCTCCGGCGAGATCGAAGACGAAATTAGTGTCGAGCGAGAGTTGCTTCTTTTGCGCCGCCATAAATCATCGCCATTGCCCCGTTGAAATGTTCCCGGCGCTGTTCCGGCGTGAGCTTGTTGGCCAGCTTGCGCGCTTTGGCGGCCAGACGGCTGCCGGGCGTTTCTGCCGGGTAGTCGGGCTTCTTTGGCGCGGCGCGTTGTGGCTGTCTCATAATGGGTTTAATCTCCCGCTTCCCGCTGGCGATTGCAAGAAATATGTTGCCATTCACGGCAGTCAAATTTTCCGTTGCCGGCAGGTGTTGCCGCTGGCGAACTGATTCAGCGGGTTTCGCCAAACAGCCACGCGACGGAAACTTTCAAGGCGCGAGCGATAGGGGACGACAACAGTAAGGGAATCAAAGTGGCTGTATTCGAATCCTAGCGTGTTTTCTTGGACTGATGGCGGGGTGATGGCTTGGCTTCCTGACACTGCCGCAAACATATCTTGACGCTAATAGCGCTCAGACATAATCTCGCCACATGAGGACAGTTGAGATGAAATGTTCCGAAAATCACACAGCGGTAAGAATGGAAACTTCTTTCTGGTTGACTACATTCCTAATTGGCGCGTTATGCGCGTTGCCTTGCGCCACTTTTTCTCAGTCAGAATCGGCTGACGAACGCGCTGCCAACCTTAAACAACAGTTGCAAAACGCTCAGACAGAACTTCTGGATACAAAAAGAACAGTTTGTCTAGAGCTATATCAAAAGTGGGGTTACTTTGAATATGAAAAGCTTACTGTGCTTCTTCCTAAACAGATCAACCAACTTCGCTCCAATTTGGAGGATGAAACGAAAGCAAAGTCAGAGTATAAGGATGCAGCCGATAATGCCCAAAAAACCATCAAGGAAGATTCGCTACGCGACAAATCTGCCAAGTCCTACTCCTTAGTAGACACAAATGTGGCGGAAGCGGTTAAGAAGCCGTATGCTATACTTCACAAATATGTTGATGGTAACTCGCAATTGGCTGAACTGCGTCAAAGGCTCAAGGATGCGGAATATAAATGTGGGCAGATGAGAGGGAATGCGCCCGCAATTATTGCTGCCGATAGGCGGGTCATAAACGCAGAAGTAAAGAAGGCTGCAATTGCTCAAAAATACCAGTTTGCTCTGGGTGAAGTGGCGAGGGTTGAGCAACAGAAGGCGGAATCTGAACGTCAAACAATGCTGCTCGATGAGCAGAACAAAAAACTAGAGGACCAAAAAGCGAAAATGGATGAGCAGAACAGGTTGCTACAAGAGCAAGATAAATATTATCGCAACCGGAATAGCGGAGCTAGATAACTGGCTAGAAATTTTACCACTGCCGTTCGTTGAACACGTTCACAACAACGGGCGGCGGTTGCTTCCGTGCGGTCTAAACGGATGGTCTGACGGCAGGATTGCTTTTCAGTCGGGCTTCCCGCACTCGTGCGCCAATGATGTTTCGTCTGGCCGCTTTGATGGTCTTTTTCATCGCGTGTGTTTTCCACACGCTTGACTTTTAGCGGATTCGGGCGTCGAATGTGTGTGAAGTTCACACGATTTAGGCGGGTTGGATAACCATAATGACGTGCTATGAAAACCGAGCCGGACGAAATTCATTTTGGCTGTCCTAAAGGCAACGTATGTTTCTGAAATATCTATGCCCAGCCTGCAACCGCTATGTGGAATTGGGTGATGACATTTCCCCAGTAGATGCCCGCTGTCCACATTGCGGCGGTGAAGTCCACAGATCACAAGCTCCCAGTCGCCGTATCGCGGAATTTTCAATGCCCCGTTACATCAAATGGCTGGCACTTCCGCTGGTTTTGCTGTTCGGTGTCGGATTCTATTTTGCGAGTGGCTTGGCTGTCGGCGTGGCTGGAATCGTGATTTATTTTCTTCCTTCTATCATTGCCATAGAAATGAAGCATCGCAATTTCCCCGCCTTGTTCGCGCTGAATTTGCTTCTTGGTTGGACGATTCTGGGGTGGGTTGGCGCGTTGGTCTGGGCTTTGTATAAAACCGAGAAGTAGATTAAGTTTTTTCAATCGTTAGCGACCTGTGGACATTGCTTTCAATTGCACCAGTTGCGGCACGCCTATCGTGATTGATGAGGCGGGCGCGGGAATGTCCGTCCAATGCCCCAAGTGCGGCCAATCGCTGACTGTTCCAACGGCAGACCCAATAAATTCGCCCGTTGGTTTTGAGCGCGGCGCGGCGCAAAGCGCGGACTGAAATTGCCGTCCAGAATCTTTCGATTCCGCGATTGTCGAGCAACAATGAACGAAGTAATCTCGGCGCAGTCCTATGGCAACACTGCGAGCAATCCAAGCAGCCGAACGACGCCGGGAACGCTGGGCTGCAAAAGCGCTGCGCGAACGGGAGCGTCAGGCCAAAGACAATGCCAAGCATTCGGCAATCGAACAGGCGAGGCTGGCGGTTGAGACCTATGAAAACCGGGTCGAATTGCTTCGGTCGGTTCACAAAGAACAGGGTGAAGTTTGGGACTGGCGAGCGATCGCCGCATCGTTGCCCCCACCTCGTCCGCAAAATGTTTCGCATCACGAGCAGAAAGCAAATCAACGATTCGCAGTCATTCAACCCGAAAGAAAAGAAGCCGCGCAATCCATGCTTGAACAAGCCCGGTTGCAGGACGAGCGGGATTTTCAGGCGGCGATGCAATCCTATTCCGAACAAATGGCGGAATGGGAAAAGCTCAAAAACATGGCGCGGCGGATTCTTGCCGGGGAACACAAGGCATACGTCGAGGCTTTGGTTGAATTTAATCCGTTCGCTGATATTTCTGATCTTGGCTCATCCATCAATTTTACAGTTCACAACGCCAAGCTGGTCGAGTGCGTGCTGAAAGTGAGCGGCAAGCAGATTATTCCTGCCGAGGTCAAGACGCTGACGGCGAGTGAAAAGGTTTCCGTCAAGCCGATGCCCAAAGGACTCTTTCACGACATCTATCTGGATTATCTGTGCGGTTGCGTGCTGCGGGTGACGCGTGAGATTTTTGCGCTGTTGCCGGTGGACACGGTTTTGGTGACAGCGGCGGCGGACTCGCTGGATTCGCGCACGGGACACGCGGTGGAGCAGCCGGTCGTGTCAGTTGCCCTGCCACGGGCTGATGTCGCCCTGCTCAATTTCGAGCAGCTCGTTCCCGCTGACGCGATGGACATTTTCCAATGTCGCGGCGACTTCAAGGCTTCCCGCAAGTCGGAAGCGTTCCAACCCATTGCTCCACTCACGCCGGCAGACATCGCACATTCGTCCGGTCAGGAATTGAGTTTGCAAAATCTCCTCGCCAGCGTTCAAAAGCTGCGCGACGAGTTGAAAACTAAAATTGCCGAATTGAATCCAGCTTTGTCCGCGCCAATTCCAGAAACCAATCCGACGTTATGACTCTCTTATTTGCCATCATTGCCGTTGCTTGTATCGGCCTGCTCATTGCGGTGATGTTTTTCAACAAGAAACTTGAGGGACAGGTCGCGGCCGCAAATCAGGAATCCGAACGCCTGAAGCAGTATTGCGAATCGGAAACTCAGCGTGTTTATCGTGAGGCGCAGACCACCGTCGGTGAAGCTCAAAAGCATTACGAATCGGAAACCCAGCGGGTTTATGGTGAGGCACAGGTCGCCGTTGCGGATGCTCAAAAGCAGATTGACCAGCAATTCACCGAACTGAAACAAGAATCCGAACGGCTCCGGCAACACTACGAAACCGAAACTCGCAAATCACAGGATGCCGCTGACGCGCTGGTTGCCAAAACCATTCAGGAATTTGAACCGCTGCGGAAATTTGAAAAATTCCGGGATGCCGAAACCGAGGTGCAACGCCAGCTTGCCGACGCGCTGAAGGAGGCGACCAGCCTGCGGGCGGAGGCGCAAAGTTTGATGGAGCAAGCCAAGAATGCCTCTGCCGATGAGCGTTCTGCCGCGCATGAGAAAGCCAAAGATATTCACGACCAGGCTGATGCTCGACTCAACCAAGCATTGCATGATGCTGGCCGCATCATGGCCGAGGCGGAAAAGCGTGCGGAGCAGATTGGCGGCGATGCCTACCGCGCCTTGCGCGATAAGGAAATGCTGGAGCAGGCAGCCGAGGCCATGCGCAACGTCATCGAAGGTTACGGTGATCGGTATCTCGTTCCGACGCACAGCTTGCTTGATAACCTAGCGGCAGATTTTGGCCGCACAGCAGTCGGTCAAGCCTTCGCCGCCGCTCGCGCACAATCCAAACGCATGGTTGAACAAGGTGAGGCCGCGACCTGTGACTATGCGGAAGCCAACCGCCGGAATACTGCAATCCAATTTGTGATTCACGCTTTCAATGGCGGTGTGGATGCGATTTTGACGCGCATAAAAGCTGACAACTATGGAATGCTTGAACAGAAAATCCGAGATGCTTTCAGCATCGTAAATAAGGATGGCAGCGCCTTCAGGAACGCACGCATCTTGCCAGCGTATCGCGACGCGCGGCTGGCCGAATTAAAGTGGGGAGCGGCTGTTCAGGAATTAAATCGGCAATGGCAAGACGAACAGCGTAGTCGGCGGGATGAGCTTCGAGCTGCACAGAGGGATGCGGAGGAGATTATGCGGGCGCAGCGCGAAGCAGCGAGAGACACAGAACTGAAAAAGCAGGCCGTAGCAGAAGCAGAAAAACAATTTGCCAATGCGTCCGCCGAAATGAAGGCGCAATATGAGCAAAAACTAGAAGAAGCACGCCAAAAATTTATCGAAGCAACCACGCGAGAACTAACCGCCGCGCAGTTGGGTAAAGTAGGCTGCATTTATATTATTTCCAATATCGGCTCTTTTAATTATGAAGGGGCAAATCCAACGATATTCAAAATCGGTATGACTCGCCGGCCTATTCGGCAGGAACGAATTGATGAGCTTAGTAATGCTTCCGTGCCATTTGCGTTCGATATTCACGCGCTGATCAAAAGTGAAAATGCTCCTAAACTTGAGACAAAGCTTCACCACATATTTAGGGACAATCAGGTCAACAAAAACAACTTTCGCAAAGAGTTTTTTCGCGTGACTCTCGCGGAAATTCGCCAAGCTATTGAAAAAATGAAGCAGCAAGGTGAAATATTTGTGATGGAAGGAGATTGGATTGAGAAGGCCAGTGCTGAAGACTTCTATCGTAGCCGCACTATTGAAAATAATCCTCAAGAATTGGAGAAATGGCACAAGGAGCAAGAAAAACGAGCAGTTCGCCTTGAGCGGGAAGCGTTGAGGCCGTCAGTTGTCAACGACGACGCGGACAGCCAAGAGACTTGACGTTTTTATCATCAGCCGTTCCGCCGCGTGCGTGTTGTGATATAACCGCTCGGCCAACGTGAAAAGCCTGTCAACGTTCGCGCTCAAAATCTTGAAAGCGGTCCGCGCCGTTTTGAACACGTCAGAACCTTTACAGACGAGGATCTGGTCACCGTAACTCAAGTAGCCCTGCTGTTTGCCATAATGAAACCGGTAAAGCATCACGGCACACCAGTCGGTCAAATTCGCTTTCGCAAGCGGCACGCGGTTGCTGAGTGGAAATGGAGCCGAGATGCCCGGCGAGCGCGCACCCGTCATTGCTTCAGCCATCGCACCCGCCCATGCGACTGCCGAACGCTCGTCGGGCGTGCCGTCAAAATGTTCCCACGCCAATTCGCCCTCGTATGCGCCATCGGCTTTCCTTTTGATATGCGGTTCTGACGGGATGCGAAGTTCCGTGACGACAAGAAAATGTCCGGCCTCGTGAACTGCCAATGCCCAAAGTTCGTCATCCGCGATTTCTTCCAAGCGGCTCAAGGCAACTCCTCTGGCGAGATGAAAACCTTAAAATCAACCTCCCCGTCACGCACCAAAGAAACTGATTCCTTGCCACCGGCAACAACATCCGCTGCCGCTACGTTGAGCTTGGCTATCTGACGCAGTTGTTCAGAGGTGCAATACGCCAAAGGCCGGTTGGAATCTGCGTCGCCCGGCTCCGCGATCTCAAATGCCACGGCGACGCCGGGCGTTACATGGTCGGTTTGGCCGCACTTCGCAAACTGGACTGCGCTGCCGTTCGCCGGCACGAACATGACGCTGTTCGCTCGCGCCTTTCGTGCCCGCGAAATTGCGCGGTTGAGATTTGGAACGCCAAAGAGCGTGCAAAAAAATCGGGTTGCCTTGTCGTCGGTGGGCAGGTGCAAGCCGTCCTGAATGCGGTGAAGCCGTTTGAGGTAATGGTGCTTTTTCATTTTTAGGTGTGGGTGGCTGTTGTTCAAGTTTTTGCTCCAGCTCGAAAATGCGCTGCTCAATGTCCACTGTGTCGAGGCGATCAAATAAAAGCTTCAAGGCAGGCACGTCGCCATCCTTGGCCAACGAAATGAGTTTCCGGCAAATTGCGCGGGCGTCTTGCCGTGTCAGGCTTCGCGCCAGCGCCGCCGCAAGGCTGACGGTGCCTTTACGCTTGCCGCTGGGGTTGCCGGAATGACCGGGACGGAAACCTTTGCCGGTGACGCCACCGTGCAACTTCCCGTTGCTGTCGCGTTGCAAAGCAACGGCGTCGGAAGCCATTTCGTTTTCGCTCATGGTTTGATTCTCCTTCGGTTGCGCGGTTCACAGTTCACTGGCGGCGGCGGATTTTCGGCGGGTAATAGTTCACGCAAATTCCATCCAACTCGCTGGACACGGGCAATACTAACGTCACGTTTCAAGCCGCAGACAGCCCGTGACTTGCGCCCTTGCTGATACGTCAAAATTGCGTCGTTCTGAAATTCCGTCGGCAGCGTGGCGATGATTTCAGCCGTCGAATGTTTTCGCGCCTCCGGCAGTTGGATGGACGATAATTTCAAAACCTCCGCCCGGAACACGCGGTAAAGCTCGGCAAAATTCAGGGGTGCATCGGCGTCAATTCGCTGCCGCAATTGCTTACCCGCCAGCCGCAGTTCTACACGCAAGACGCCTTCGGCCTTCCGATAAAACTTCAACCCCAGCCGCGAACCGCGCCAACTGATTTCTTTCCCGCCACAGAACAATGAAGGCAGACTGCGCACGCCGGGAAATCGCTGCCACTGGTGAGCTAGAATTACTTCTGCCGTGCGCGTTTGGAATTGCCACACGAGGTCAACCAATACCAATTGCCACGCCGCAAATTTCACCTGTTGCGAAAGAACGGCACGAAACCGCGCGACACTTGCATCAAGTTCCGCCTGATTTGAAACCAAATGTCCATTGTGCCCCCAGAGCAGCTTTGGCAATTCGACCTCCGCTTTGCAGGTTCCAAGTCCATCGTGATAAAACCGCACGCCGTCGGCCAACGTCAACCGCCTGCGCGTAGGCACGTCGGTATGAGGCGTGCCGGTGAACATGACTTTGATCGTGTCAACCACGCCACGCCTTTCTGCTATGAAGCAAAAAAACAACATGAAACAACTCTTGATAGACATTCGCATCGCAAGCGGTCTTGGAATCAATGTTTTCATCTGGCGCGGATGTGTGATAAAATTTCACAAGTTACACGCCGTTCGCGCTTGTTTTTGAAAGGCAGCGCGGGCGGCGATTCTTTTTCAATCGCCGATTATTTTGAACCAGCCTTGCCGATGCGTTGCACCGAATACTGCGACTTGAACCAAGCAAATACTTCGGGCAAGTCAAAGCGGCAACGTCTCAACCCCAGCTTGCAGTGTGGCATTCCGCTCGAAATGAGATTGTCTATCGAGCGGACGGACAGTTGAAGCATGGCGGCAACGTCGCGCTTGGTTCCGAACCGGGGCGAATTGTTTTCTACCGACAACTTTGTGCTCGTGTCGGCGTCGGGCGTTTGATTGCTATTATGTTGCATATACAACGTAACATTTACGTTGTTTATGCAATTGTTAAACTAATCGTGCCTGCAATTATTCCAAGGAGTTAGCTGCACAGTTATGCCGTCCATGAGTTTCTTATACGGGATGTAGTGGTTGCTGAAGTCTTTTTCGGCGTGGTTAGCTGACAAAACCGTATTTTCAAATGCCTCGATTAACGCGAACCACGTCCCTTTTCCATAACGAAATCGCTGGGCCTTGATTTTATTTTGCTTCTGATGACTGAGGTAAAGCGTCTTAAAAAGAGTTGTGGCGTCTTCCGCTTTTAAGTCGGGAAATATGCCGATGATCAGGTAGCCTTTGGAGGAAAACTCTAAAGCATGATCGCCAACATCTAAGACCCTTATTTTTGACCTCCACCCCGTAGTGGGTTTGAAGGACATTTGTGAGCCTATTGTTGTGCTTATGTTAACGATTCTGTCCGTCCTGTAATCCACACCTTTGAGAGTCAACTCGTCTTTGAGCAACTCCCGGTGATCGGTAGAAATTTGCGGCCAACTTTTGAAAGCTAACTGACTTACAATTCGTATTCTGGCATCAGGTTCTAGTTTGCGCCTCGCAGCTTCGCTTGATTCGCTCAATGCGATCAAGTCGCCAACACGAGGGTGTCGTCGGACGAGTTCAAACAGTGCTCCAAGAGGAGTGAATTTGGCTTGATTGGTTTTCCACCAATGCGTGCGATCAAATTCATTTTTGAAAGGCGGACGCAGATGCCATGTGTAACGCGCTCGCTCGGCTTCCCATAATTCTTTGGATGATTTTGCTTTCATGGTTTTGTGTCAGTTAGCGGCGGCTGTTCCTGCGCGGGGCATCCGCGCGACATTTTCACGCGGCTGGCGATGGCTGACGATTGGAATTTTCGCGGTCGTCACCGGCGCGCGTTCGCCTTCCGGCAATACGCTGAACCATTGGAGCGCGGCGGCTGGCTTCACCAGTTCGCGGTAGTGCTTGTGAATCACGCTCGCCGAATTTCCGCACTCACCAGACACGCGCCCGGCGTCCGCCGTTATCGCGAAGCGGTAGCTGGCGTAACTGTGGCGGAGGGCGTTGGCTTTCCACTTCACGCCCGCAGCCGTTGCCGTGACTTGCTGCGCTTCGTAAAACTCCTCGTGTCCGTCTTTCCAAATCTTGCCTTGCTTGTTCGCGCACTGCGTGAGCCACGCGGCAAGGTTGTCGTGAATCGGCACGACGCGACGCGACGCCGTTTTCGCCTTGTCCACGCCGACGATGATATGTCCGCTTTCGAGGTCAACGTCGCTCCATTCCAGCCGCTCAATCTCTGCGCTGCGCAGTCCGGCGAAAGCACCAATGGCGATGCACGGCATAAATTCCGGCGAAACAGCGGTGAGCAGTTTTTCAATTTCCTTCGGCGTGAAAATCTGCGTTGCGCCGTGCTTCACTTTCACCTTCTCAACTGCGGCAGCGGGATTGTCCACGGCGTAGCCGCGCGCGATGGCGAACTTGAAAAACAAATGGATGGTGCGGCGGAAGCCCATGAAGTTCTGCGCCCCCAATTTCTTTTCATCAAACCACGACTGAATGTCCGCCGTGGTGACGGCGCACGCGTCTTTCTTGAACGCGTCCGCGAAACGATTAAGCCGACTGCGCAAGTCCTCCATGTATCGCTTCGACGCGCCGCGTGATTCCTTGATCGAAAGAAGCTCCGCAACCACGTCGGCCACCGCCTTGCGCGTCGTGCGCTTGTTTCGCGCCCTGAAGAACCTGCAAGCCTCGATGACATGCTCCACGTCGCCGACAATCTCGACGGCTTCCAGCAACTTTTCAACCGCGCGACCGAGCGAAAGATTCAGCGGCTTGGCGGCGTCCATTGCGGTGACGCACGCGCGGAGATCGTCGTCTGTCAGTTGAGCCGCCTTCGTGCCGAGCGTGGACAACTGTTTCACCTTCGTGTTGGCTTCCTGAATGGCGGTTGTTTCGTCGGGGTAAGAATCAAACTTGCGCTTGCCGTCCTGCCTGTAGGCGAGCATGAAGCCCGTCTTGCCGTTGGGCGTCGTGCGCCGATAAATCGTGATTGTGACGTTGCCGAGCGTGATTTGCTTCGGCCATTTCGGTTTGCGCGAAGATGCTGTTTTCATGCGCGAAGTGTTGCAAACATGTTGCAAATATGCAACTAAAACGCGTTGAAAACGCCATCGGAAAACAAAAATAGCGTATTAACACTTGTCTATACGCTATTTAAAAGTGGAGCCAATGAGTGGGATTGAACCACCGACCTACGGTTTACGAAACCGTTGCTCTACCACTGAGCTACATTGGCTTAAACTATTGAAAATAAAGCGTTTTACGTTTTCCCTCCTACGGGCTTTTTAGGTGATTATAGGCTCAATTTGTATATGGTATGTTCTTTCTACCATGAAAACACATTGCCATCACCAACCAAGCGCAAAGGGGATGTGGAATGGGTCAAAACATCGTATCCCAATCTCATCCGCTACAAACCTGACGGCAATTATTGTGGGCGTGTCTCCGGGTCAATGGCAAGCTAATTCGTCGCTCGCTGGAGACGCACGTTTTGACCGTTGCCAAGCTCAAGCCCTCCGATTTTCTCCAAGATCACCGACGGCTGGCCGTCAACAAAGGTCAATCCGTCAACGGTGAAGTCATCATCGAAATGTTCAAAACGGAAATCGAAGATGACCATAAAAACAAGCCACGCACCAAACTTTACAAGCGGGAAGTGCTGACGGCGTTGAAAAAATCGTGGCCGGATTTGTATTGGAAAGATATTGCAAAAATTAGTCAGAAAGATTGTAACGATTGGGCAACTCGTTACGGCAAGGAATATATCCTCTGGCACGTTTTTGTCATTGGCATAAACGAACGACCAAATTTCATCGCACTGAATCCGTTTGCAATTCAGGTTGCGAAAAATTTTGTCCTGATACGCGGAGCAGGCCGCGCCAAGCTCCACCAGCAACTTTTGAATCGTCGTGCGATGGATGCCCGTCATGCGGACAGTGGCGCGGAGCGACATCATTTGGGGACTTCTCAAAGCGAAGGACATTGATGGAAACCAACCTCGAATACCGGCTTGGCGCAATAGATGAAGTAATTGGACTTCAGCGGCCCTGCTACCGAAGGGCAGTTGAGGAAAATGTGATTGACGAAAAGCCTACTTCTTTGACCACCGCGCAATCGCCGCCTTCCGACGAGAAGAAAGAGATTCAGTCCTAGCTACTCCGCCTTTCAACCCGCCGAGCCTGCCCAGCACGACGGCGGCGGGATTCTTGGGCGGCGCGGCCCGCCCGGTGGATTGCTGGACGATGCTGAGAGCCGTTTGATTTAAGTCTATGCTTGAGCGTTTAGGCATGACGCAACTTTGACCACCAGCCGGAAAGATTCAAGCCCAAAGTGAGATTTCCGATTTCAAACTATACCACTACCGAATTTCTTTCGTGTTCGCGATTTTGTCACCGGTTGTCCATGTTCGGGCTTTTGCGTCTGTCAGTCGAGTTGCAGGCCTTCGATTTCAAGAAATCCGTTCAACTGCTTGAGCCGCGTGGGATGGCGCATCTTGCGGAGCGCCTTGGCCTCGATCTGCCGGATGCGCTCGCGCGTCAGGCGGAATTGCTGGCCGACTTCCTCCAGCGTCCGCGCGTTGCCGTCGCCGATGCCGAAGCGCAGTTTCAGCACCTGCCGCTCGCGCTCGGTGAGGCTGCACAGCACGTCGCCCAGCTTGTCTTTGAGCAGGTTGAAGCTGGTGAGGTCCAGCGGACTTTCCACCGCCTTGTCCTCGATGAAATCGCCAAAGCTCGCCTCGTCGCCGTCGCCCACGGGTGTCTGGAGTGAAATCGGCTGCTGCGCCATCTTCAAAACCGCCTGCACGCGCGAGCCGGTCATCTGCATTTCCTCGGCAATCTCCTCCGGCAACGCTTCGCGGCCCAGCTCCTGCAACAATTTTTTCTGCGCCCGCATCAGTTTATTGATGATCTCGATCATGTGGACCGGGATGCGGATGGTGCGCGCCTGGTCGGCGATGCTGCGCGTGATGGCCTGGCGGATCCACCACGTCGAGTAGGTGGAAAATTTGTAGCCGCGCTTGTATTCAAATTTTTCGACGGCCTTCATCAACCCCATGTTGCCTTCCTGGATCAAGTCCAGGAACGACAGTCCCCGGTTCGTGTATTTTTTGGCGATGGAAATGACCAGCCGCAGGTTGGCCTCGACCATTTCCGTTTTAGCCTGGAGCGCGCGGGCGGCGGCATCGCGCATCTGGTCGAACGCCGCCAGAAATTCCGCGGGCGGCAGCCGCACAAACTCCTCCAGCGCGCGGACGGTCTGTTCCTCGGCGGCGACCAGGTGTTTTTGCGCGGAAGATTCGCGCTGATGCTGCGCGTCGCCCAGCGCCCGCAGGCTGTATTGCAGCCGGTCGTGGATGTTCTCCGCCACCAGCATCATTTCTTCGACGACCTTCTGCTTGAAACAAAACTGGGCAAAACTCGCCTGCAATTTCCGGTCAAATTTTTTGAATTCCCCCTGTTCACGGCTGCGTTTGGCGCCCTGGTGCGCGTCGCGCCAGAAGTTGAAGTGCCGGTCCACCTGCTGGTCAAGTTTCCGCACGCGCCCGGCCAGCTTCTGCAACGTTTTCAGATGTTCTTCGCGGCTGTCCACCTTTTTGTCCAGCACCACGCGGTCGAACCGCTCGCGCGGCGGGTTGGCCAGAAGTTTTTCAGCGATGGCGATGTGTTCCTTGCCGGCAAAACCGAAGTTGAAAATAATTTTGCGGACTTCGTTCTCCGCCACCTCGATGCGCTTGGAAATTTCCACTTCCTGCTCGCGCGTGAGCAACGGCACCGCCCCCATCTGCTTGAGATACATCCGCACCGGGTCATCCAGCGCATCGAGGTGGCGCGTGTCCAACTCTTCCTCCTCGGCCGGCTTGGCATGATCCACTTCCGCCGGATCCACGACTTCAATCTCCAGTTCGCGGAGCTTGACCAGAATTTCATCCAGAGAATCCGGCGACGAAAGATGTGCCGGCAGCGCCTCGTTGATGTCGTCGAAAGTCAGGTGGCCCTGTTCCTTGGCCAGCCGGACGAATTCCTTGACCTTTTCGGCCAGTTCC
>Ga0075520_1000744_pt1 | contig 14861 bp, 13 predicted proteins | sample NGEPerB_FD_75100 | JGI IMG/M metagenome (GOLD analysis project Ga0075520, IMG submission 75100) | Arctic peat soil microbial communities from the Barrow Environmental Observatory site, Barrow, Alaska, USA - NGEE PermafrostAB12-B | ecosystem: Environmental > Terrestrial > Soil > Wetlands > Peat ... | reverse complement strand
TCGCCGTCGCCGTCGCCGTCGCCGTCGGTGACGGCGACGATCCCGGGCTCGACGATGCGCCCCCAGCCCTCGATGACCGTGATGGAGCGACTTGCGAGCAGTCCGCCGAGGCCGCGGTGCAGGTGGTCGACCACCCGGTCTCGGAACTGGCCGGCGGTGACGACGTCGACCCCGGGGGCAGCAACGGCGAGGCCGAACTCGACGAGCTGCGGCACGGTGTCGGCCAGGTGGGCGACGTGCAGCAGTGCCTTGGAGGGGATGCAGCCGCGGTGCAGACAGGTCCCGCCAACCCGATCGGCCTCCACGAGGGCCACCCGCAGACCGTGGCCCGCCGCACGGAGTGCGGTGGCGTAGCCACCGGGTCCGCCACCGAGGACGACGATGTCGTACGTGTCGCTCACGCGAGCAGCAGTGCCAGGTCAGGGGCCTCGACCAGCTCGCGCAACCTACCGAGGAACCGGCCGGCCTCGACTCCGTCGCACACCCGGTGGTCGAACGCAAGCGTGAGCGCAGCAGTGGGACGGGCGACGACGGCTCCGTCGACGACGTGTGGTCGGGGCCGGATCGAGCCGACCCCGAGGATCGCCGCTTCGGGGTAGTTGATGATCGGGATGCCTTCGTCGAGACCGAGGGCCCCGAAGTTCGAGATCGTGAACGTCGAGCCCTGGAGGTCCGATGGACCGAGGGTGCCGGCACGGGCACCGTCCGCGAGCCGGGCCATCTCGGAGGACAGGTCGTAGAGCGTGAGTTGCGCCGCACTCCTGACGACGGTGACGACAAGTCCGCGCTCGGTGGCCGTGCCGATCCCCAGATTCACCGTGTCGTGGACTCGGATCTCGGGAACGTCTTCGACGAAGGTGGCGTTGAGTACCGGGTTCGCCCCTAACGCCTGGACGACGAGGCGAGACAGGAGCGAGAACGGCGTGACGACCGGGTCGAGGCCCTGTCGGGCGGCATGGTCGTTCAGGGCGGCCCGGACCTCGAGGAGCCTCGTGCAGTCGGCGGTGACGCCGCACGTGGCATCCGGGATGTGCGAACGGGAGGCGGTCATGCGATCGGCGATGAGCGCGCGCACACCGCGCACGGGGATGACGGTGTCCACCGCCCGGACGGCCGCTCCGGTGCCGGTGGGCACTCCGCCGGTCTGAGGCGCCGCGGCCTCCACATCGGCCCTGGTGACGATGCCGCCGGGTCCCGATCCTGGTGCGACCTGGCTGAGATCCACGCCGAGGCGACGGGCGAGGAGTCGGACGGGCGGTTTGCTGAGCGGTCGGTCGGTCCGAGCCTGAGTAGGGGCTGATGGGGGTGCGGGCACCTCGGCCCCGGCGGCCCCACCTCTTGTGCGACGGCTGCGATCGATTGCGCCGTCGTGCCCGTAGCCGACCAGGGTCGGCTCAGGTCGGGTGTCGACACCCACCGCGTGCACCGGAGTATCGGGGCCGGCAGAAAGGACGTCGGCACCTGATGCTGTCTCGAACCGGGCGAGGAGCGTGCCCACCGCCAATGTCTCCCCTTCGTCACCACCCAGGGCCACGACTGCTCCCTCGTAGGGTGAAGGCACCTCGACCACTGCCTTGGCCGTCTCGACGAAGCACAGCGGCTGGTTGAGGACAACACGGTCCCCGACACCGACCAGCCAGTCCGCGATGATCACCTCCTCGAGGCCTTCGCCGAGGTCCGGGACGAGGAAGTCCCGCTCCGTCGTCTCAGGCATGGTCGTAGGCGAGCGAACGCCCGACCGTGTCGAGGAGGCGATCGACACCGGGAAGCCAGGCGGACTCGAGGCGGGCCGGGGGGTAGGGGGTGTCGAACCCTGTGGCACGGAGGACCGGCGCCTCCAGGTTCCAGAAGAGCTCCTCCTGCACCCGCGCAGCGAGCTCGGCTCCCATGCCCAGTGTGCGAGGTCCCTCGTGGAGCACCACGCAGCGGCCCGTCTTGACCACCGAGGAGGCCACCGTGTCGAAGTCAAGGGGGACCAGAGAGCGGAGATCGATGACTTCGAGGTCCCAGTGGAACTCGTCGAACGCCACCGTTGCCGCCTCCAGTGCGGTACCGACCAGGCCTCCGTACGTCACCACCGTGACGGTCTCTCCCGGTCGGCGCACCACCGCCGTCCCGATCGGCTCCGTCCGCCCGCCACGCTCGATGTCCTGGCGCGCCCAGTACCGACGCTTCGGCTCGAGGAAGATCACCGGATCATCGAGCTCGATGCTGTCGCGCAGGAGTGAGTACGCGTCAGCCGGAGACGACGGCACCACGACCTTGAGCCCGGCAGTATGGGCCCAGTAGGTCTCGGTCGACTCCGAGTGGTGCTCCGGTGAGCCGATTCCCCCGAACGACGGCACCCGAATGGTGACCGGCATGCTCACCAGACCCCGGGAGCGGGTCCGGTACTTCGCCAGATGGGTGACGATCTGGTCGAACGCGGGATAGGTGAACCCGTCGAACTGGATCTCGGGGACCGGCCGGAACCCACGAATCGCCATCCCGACCGCGGTACCCACGATGGCGGACTCCGCCAGCGGGGTATCGAAGCAGCGCTGCTTCCCGAATGCCGATTGCAGCCCTTCGGTCACCCGGAACACGCCGCCCGTGCGACCGACGTCCTCACCGAAGACGACCACCTTGTCGTCAGCTTCCATGGCGTCGTGCAGCGCGGCTCCGATCGCCTGCACCATGGTCATCGTGGCCACGTCAGACCTCGCGCCCGAGCTCGGCCACCAGTTCGGCCCGTTGGGCCGTCAGCACCGGAGTCGGCTCGACGAAGACGTGATCGAACATCTCCTCGACCGGCCCGTCCGGTGCGTCGAACACAGCGTCGCGCAGTGAGGTCCTCAGAGCGGAGGCCGTGGCACGGACCCGTTCCTCGTCTGCATCGTCCCAGAGCCCGGATTGCCGGAGGTAGATCCGACACCGCTCGATCGGATCGAGGGCCCGCCAGGCGTCGACCTCGTCATCACTCCGATACAGCGTCGGGTCGTCGGATGTCGTGTGTGGTCCCAGCCGATAGGTGATCGCCTCGATCAGTGTCGGACCTTCGCCCCCCCGGGCCCGCTCGGCTGCTTCGGTGACCACCTGGTAACAGGCGGCGACGTCGTTGCCGTCGACCCGGACGCCAGGCATGCCGTACCCGATTGCCTTGTGGGCAAGCGACTGTGCCCGGTATTGGTCCGAAGGTGGGGTGGAAATGGCCCACCCGTTGTTCTGCACGTAGAAGATGCACGGTGCCCGGGTGACGGCAGCCAGGTTCATTGCCTCGTGGACGTCACCCTCGCTCGTCGCTCCGTCGCCGATGAATGCCACCGTCACCCCGTCGTCGCCGAGCCACGTCGATGCCATCGCGGCTCCCGCGGCGTGCAAGGCGTGGGTGCCGATCGCGATCGAGATCGGCGCGACGTGCCGCTCGACGAAGCCCAACCCACCGTGCCATGTGCCCCGCCACGCCATTCCGATGCCACCGGGTTCGATGCCTCGCACCAAGAACACGCCGAGCTCGCGGTACTGGGGGAAGAGCCAGTCAGTGTGGCGCAGGGCGGAGGCGCACCCCACCTGGGCCGCCTCCTGGCCGTGGCACGAAGGGAAGAGGGCAAGCTGGCCTTGCCGCTGGAGATTGACGAACTCCTCGTCGAGTTCGCGTGTGGCGACCATCGTTTCGTACATGGTGGGCAGGCGATCGTGGAGCGCCGCCGGGTCCGATCCGGCCATGCCCGTCGCCGTCCCATCCGGCGCGACCAGTTGGAGGGGTTCGAGACTCAGTCCCTGGATCAGGAGATCCGCCATCACTGCCCCTCCCACTACGTGGCCAACACGGATGAACGTGACCAATGGTGAACCAGAGACGAAGATAGCGCAAGAGAACCGCATGATATTCTAGGAATCATGGAAAAATCGAATATCAGCGCGTCCGACGCAGTGCTCCTACGCCTTCTTCAGAAGAACGCACGGACCACCAACAAAGAGCTGGCGCGGGCTGCGGGCATCGCCGAGTCAACCTGCCTCGAACGCGTGCGGTCACTGCAGCAGCGTGGCGTGATCCGCGGTTGGCACGCCGAGGTCGACCTGGCGGCGATCGGCAGACCCATTCGGGCGCTGATCAGCATCCGGCTGCAGCCCAAGACCACCTCCTCCATCAAGGCGTTCCAGGCCAGCGTTCTCGAGGCACACGAGACGATCAGCCTGACCAGCCTGACCGGCGCCGACGACTTCATCGTCGAGGTCGCGGTGGCCGATGTCGACCATCTCCGGACCTTCGTGATCGACCACATCGACAGTCGACCGAATGTCGCCGACACCCGTACGTCATTTGTCTATGAGCATCATCGCAAGGCCGTCCTGGAGCCGATCGTGTCTGACGGCTGATGAGGTCGGAACGAGTAGGGCCTCACCGGCCCATCTGCCTCACACGTTCGGCGGCGACGTCGGCAATATGGTCGAGAGCAGTGAGGTCCCGGAGGGCCCCGCGGCTGGCAACTGCATCGGGCTGCGCGCCGAGCAAGATCTTCTTCACCGGGATCTCGAGTCTCTTTCCCGAGAGCGTCGTCGGGACACTCGGAATCTGGTAGAGCTCGTCGGGGACGTGGCGTGGCGAGAGTTCGGAGCGAATCGTGGTTCGAATGATGGCCTCGAGGTCATCGTCGAGGATGACGCCGATGCCGCAGGCGACGAACAGCACGAGCGTGCCTGGGCCGTTGCCACTCGGGTCCTCGAGGTGGACGACGAGGCTGTCGGCCACTCCGTCGATGTCGTTGACGACACGGTAGAGCTCGGCCGTGCCCATCCGGATACCGCCTCGGTTGAGCGTGGCGTCGGATCGACCGGAGATGACGCAGGAGCCGCGCGTGGTGATCGTGATCCAATCGCCGTGGCACCACACGCCTGGGAACCGGGCGAAATACGCCTCGTGGTAGCGCGACCCGTCAGGGTCGCCCAGGAATCCGGTGGGCATGGACGGCATCGGGGCAGTCAGCACCAGTTCGCCCTGTTCGTCGATCACCGACCGACCCGACTCGTCGTACGCCTCCACGGCAGCACCCAGATAGCGGCAGGGGATCTCCCCTGCCCAGACCGGGGTGAGCGGGCTGCCACCGACGAATGCAGAGCAGACGTCGGTGCCGCCACTGATCGACGACAACATCACGTCGGGCTTGACGGCATCGTAGACCCAGTGGAATTCGTCGATCGGCAGCGGTGCGCCGGTCGATCCCACCGTGCGAAGGCGCGAGAGATCGAGGGCGTCACATGGGCGCAGCCCGGCGCGGCGGCACGCGCTCAGGTACGGAGCGCCCACCCCGAACCAGGTGACGCCCAGCTCCGATACGACATTCCAGAGCGTTGCCGGACCGTCGGCGTTGGGGTCGCCGTCGAAGGTGACCAGGCCGGCACCCGTCAGCAGGCCGGCGACGAGGAAGTTCCACATCATCCACCCGGTCGTGGTGAACCACAGGAACACGTCCTCCTCGCCCATGTCTGCATGCAAGCCGATGACCTTCAGGTGCTCGAGGAGCATCCCCCCATGGGCGTGGACGATCGCCTTGGGCAGACCGGTGGTGCCCGAGGAGAAGAGCACGTAGAGCGGATGATCCGGTGCGACCTGAACGAACTCGAGGTTTCCCGGCTCACTCGTGAACTGTTCCCAGCTGATGACCGCGTCAGCTGGTTGCACCGGCCGGAGGTACGGCAGCATCACTGTGGAGCGAACTGTGGGGAGTCCGGCGCGGATCTCCGCCAGCTCGTCGACCCTGTGCACGTCACGGGAACCGTACCGGTATCCGTCTACCGCCAGCAGGACCGCCGGCTCGACCTGACCGAACCGGTCGAGCACGGCGCGGACACCGAACTCCGGGGCACACGAGGTCCAGACCGCTCCCAGGCTCGCAGTGGCGAGGAAGGCGGCGATCGCCTCGGGGACATTGGGCAGGTAGGCAGCTACCCGGTCGCCGCTCCCCACACCGAGACGCTGAAGGCCGGCCCGGACACGGGCCACCTGGTCGCGTAGGTCGTCGCGCGACCAGACCGTCGCCTCGACGGTCTGTGACCGGCCGATCACCGCTGGTCGGTCACCATCATGGGCGAGCGCGTGCTCCGCGTAGTTCAGCCGGGCGCCCTCGAACCAACGGGCACCCGGCATTTCGTGGCCGGACAGCACCCGTGTGTACGGAACGCTCGCCCGGACTCCGAAGAACTCCCACACGTCCGCCCAGAATCCGTCGAGGTCGTCGATCGACCAGCGCCACAACTCCTCGTAGTCGGCGAACGTCCGTCCGGCGCGCTGCTCCGCAAAGTCCATGAACCGGCCGAGCCGGGTGGTCCGACGGGCGTCGACCGGGGGGGACCACAGGACCTCCGGATTGGGGGCGTCCGGTGGGTTCACCCGACCGGCAACCCGAGGCCCCGGGCCAGCACCAGTCGCTGGATCTCGCTCGTACCCTCACCGATCTCGAGGATCTTGGCGTCGCGGTAGAAGCGCGCGATCGGCAGCTCCTCGATGAAGCCGGCCCCCCCGAGCACCTGGGTGGCAACCCGGGTCGCGGTGACGGCGGTCTCGGTGGAGTACAGCTTGGCCATTGCCGCGGCTTGCCCGATGGGACGGCCCTGGTCCTTGAGCCAGGCGGCCTTGTAGGTCAGGTTCCTGGCGTTCTCCACCGCTACGGCGAGGTCGGAGAGCTGGAAGGCGAGTCCCTGATAGCGGCCGATCGGGCCTCCGAAGGCATTGCGGTGCTTGGCGTAGTCGACGGCGTACTCCAGGCACGCGCGTGCACAGCCCAGCGCGAGTGCCGAGATCGCGATCCGGCCATCGTCGAGAATCGAGAGGAAGTTGCGGAAACCGTGACCAGGCCGGCCGAGCAGGTTGCCCTCGGGGACTCGACAGCCGTCGAGCGCGAGGCCGTGTGTATCACTGGCGTGCCAGCCCAGCTTGTTGTAGGCGGGCTCCACGACGAGGCCCGGGGTTCCCGCCGGAACGACGAACGCCGAGATCCCCGCCTCGGTGCGAGCGGTCACCGTGATGATCGAGGTGATCTCCGTGCCGCAGTTGGTGATGAATGCCTTGCTGCCGTCGATGATCCACTCGCCGTCCTCGAGGCGGGCCCGGCTCTGGGTGGCACCGGCGTCGCTGCCACCTTCGGGCTCGGTCAGACCGAATGCGCCGAGCGAGCGACCAGCGACGAGGTCCGGCAACCAGCGATCCTGCTGTTCCTCGTCGCCGAACCGGTGGATCGGGTTGGCGCCCAGGCCGACCCCTGCAGACAGGGTGATCCCCATCGATTGATCGATGCGGCCGATCTCCTCGATCGCCACGCAGAGTGACGCGAAGTCGCCCCCGCTCCCTCCCCATCGTTCGGGGAAGACGAGTCCGAACAGGCCGAGCTCACCCATCGCCCGGGCGATGTGCACAGGGAAGTGGTGGTCGCGGTCCCACTGGGCCGCGAACGGCGCGATCTCCGACTGGGCGAAGTCGCGTACGACGTTTCGGAACATCTCGTGCTCGTTGCTCAGTTCCCAACCGGTCATCAGGGCTCCTCGGGTTCGTCGTGACTGGCGCCGTCAGCGGGCACATCTACGGCGGAGATCGTGACCACCGGGTCGTCGAGGCCGATGGACTGTCCTTGGCGGCAGTGCACGGCGGTGACCCTGCCATCGGACGACGCCCTCAAGGTGTGTTCCATCTTCATCGCCTCGATGATCGCCACGGTCTGTCCGGCCGCGACCACGTCCCCCTCCGCCACCAGCACCGCGGTTGCCGTGCCGGGCATGGGGCTGCAGATCGTGCCATGACCCGCTGCGTCGACGTCGGGACGGAGGCGATCGGCGCCGGGGTCATGGTCACGGATGGGCCAGGCGGATCCGCCGATCCCGATCCACGTCACGCCGTCGTCACGGCACACGGTCATCGGCGTGGTGACGCCGTCGAGCACGACCCGGACCGTTCCTGCGGCTTCGTGAGCGACCGACGCCGTGTACGGCGTCCGGTCGTCGACGAGGGCGTCGAACCTGGGACCGGCGGCGAAGCGGACCGCCACGGACACCGTGCCGCGGCCGGGCACGTCGAGGCGTCGGCTCACCCACGACGGTCCTCCGTGGCGCCACCCCACGGCGGCCTGCCACGGATCCTCCGCCGAACTGGCGGTGAGTAGTGGGAGCACGGCTGCGGCGACGACGGCGGTATCGGGAATGCCATCGGCGACGATGGTCGGCCCACGTCGTTCGACGAGTCCGGTATCGAGGTGACCGTCGCGTACCGCCTCGTCCGCGAGCAGCCGACGCAGGAACCCGACATTGGTCGTGATGCCCAGCACGGCTGTGGACGACAGCGCGGTGTCGAGGCGGCGCAGTGCCTCGCTCCGGTCCGCTCCGTGGGCGATCACCTTGGCCAGCATCGGGTCGTAGTCGGTCCCGACGACCGTGCCGACGGAGATGCCCGAATCGACGCGGATGCCTTCGCCGGCGGGCTCGACCAGCCGGCACACGGTCCCGACGGTCGGGAGGAAGTCCCGAGCCGGATCTTCGGCGTAGATCCGGGCCTCGACGGCGTGACCGACCGACGAGAGCTCGGCCTGGGTGAACGGCAGTGGCTCGCCGGCAGCGATGCGGAGCTGCACCTCGACGAGATCGATGCCGTAGACCGATTCGGTCACCGGGTGCTCCACCTGCAGGCGGTTGTTCATCTCCATGAAGAAGAACTCGTCTGCTCGGTCACCCGACATGATGAACTCGACCGTCCCGACACCCGCATACCCGCAGGCTCGGGCCGTCTCGATCGCCTGTGCGCCCATTGCCGCTCGAACCTCGGGAGTGACGAACGGCGATGGAGCCTCCTCCATGATCTTCTGGTGACGGCGCTGGAGGCTGCACTCCCGTTCGCCGAGGTGAACCACATTGCCGTGGTTGTCGGCCACCACCTGGATCTCGACGTGCCGGGGGTTGGCCACGAAGCGTTCGACAAGGAGGGTGTCGTCGCCGAAGGCGTTGCGAGCCTCGCGCCGTGCGGACTCGATCTGCGGGCGCAGTTCGGCTTCCTCGCGCACCAGGCGCATGCCCTTGCCACCACCACCCGCCGACGGTTTGATCAATACCGGCAGCCCCACAGCGAGCGCCGCTGTCGCGAGAGCCTCGTCATCCAGATCCGACGGATCGCTCCCCGGCACAACGCGCACGCCGGCGGCAGTCACCGTGCGCTTCGCTGCGATCTTGTCGCCCATCGCTCTGATCGCATCGACGGGCGGCCCGATGAACACGATTCCGTTGGCCGTGCATTCGCTGGCAAGATCCGGGTTCTCCGACAAGAAGCCGTATCCGGGGTGGACAGCATCGGCCCCGGACTTCAGTGCGGCCGCCACCACCCGCTCAACATCCAGATAGCTCTCGCTCGGGGCTGCAGGGCCGAGGCGCACCGCGGCGTCGGCGGTGCGCACGTGGAGAGCGCCGGCATCGGCGTCGCTGTACACGGCGACCGAGGCGACTCCGAGGGAGCGAAGCGTGCGCATCACCCGCACGGCGATCTCGCCGCGATTGGCCACGAGGACCTTCGAGAACATTGGGCGGGACTCGTTCGGCATGCCGATCACATCCGGAAGATTCCGTAGGCGATCGGGTCGAGCTCCGCGCCCCCGACAGTGCCGAGCGCCAGTCCGAGCACCGTGCGCGTGTCGCCCGGCTCGATGATGCCGTCGTCCCACAGTCGCGCGGTCGCGTAGTAGGGGTTTCCCTGGTGCTCGTACTGTTCGCGGATCGGCGCCTTGAACGCCTCCTCTGCCTCGGTGGACCATGAGTCGCCGCTGGCCTCGATCTGGTCGCGTCGCACGGTCGCCAACACGCTTGCCGCTTGCTCGCCACCCATCACCGAGATGCGGGCACTCGGCCACGTCCAGAGGAATCGGGGCGAGTACGCCCGCCCACACATCGAGTAGTTGCCTGCCCCGAAAGACCCGCCGAGCACGACGGTGAGCTTGGGCACCCTTGCGCAGGCGACTGCAGTCACCATCTTGGCGCCGTGCTTGGCGATGCCGCCTGCCTCGTAGTCGCGCCCCACCATGAACCCGGTGATGTTCTGCAGGAACAGCAGCGGGATCCGGCGCTGGTCGCACAGTTCGACGAAGTGCGCGCCCTTCAGGGCCGACTCGGAGAACAGCACACCGTTGTTGGCCACGATGCCGACCGGGTACCCCCAGATGCGGGCGAACCCGGTGACCAGCGTCGAGCCGTAGTCGTGCTTGAACTCCGAGAACTGGCTGCCATCCACGATGCGTGCGATGACCTCGCGCACGTCGTACGGCGTCCTGCTGTCGGCCGGCACGATCCCATGGAGCTCGCCGGGATCGACAACCGGCTCGACCGGCCTCGCTACCGCAGGAGTCGCTCCGGGAGTCGGTGGCAGCGTGGCCATGATGTCGCGCAGGAGTCGTAGTGCGTGCGCGTCGTCATCCGCGAGGTGGTCGACCACCCCGGAAACGTGCGCATGCACGTAGCCGCCACCCAGCTCCTCGGCGGACACGACCTCACCGGTGGCCGCCTTCACCAGAGGGGGCCCGCCGAGGAAGATCGTGCCCTGGTCGCGCACGATCACCGCCTCCTCGCTCATCGCCGGCACATACGCTCCTCCGGCCGTGCACGACCCGAGCACCGCCGCGATCTGGGGGATGCCCAGCGAGGACATGCGCGCCTGGTTGTAGAAGATGCGTCCGAAGTGCTCACGATCGGGGAACACCTCGTCCTGCGCCGGGAGGAACGCGCCACCCGAATCGACGAGATAGACGCACGGCAGGTGGTTCTCCAGCGCTACCTCCTGGGCCCGCAGGTGCTTCTTCACCGTCATCGGGTAGTAGGTCCCGCCCTTCACGGTGGCATCGTTGGCGACGACCATGCACGACCGCCCCGACACCCGTCCGATGCCGGTCACGATGCCCGCCGCCGGTGCCTCGTCTCCGTACATGCCGTTGGCCGCGAGGGGCGACAACTCGAGGAACGGCGATCCCGGATCGAGCAACGTCTCCACCCGGTCACGCGGCAGGAGCTTCCCGCGCGAGATGTGACGCTCGCGTGACGAGGTCGGTCCGCCCAGTGCGGCCTTGGCCCGAGCCTCACGCAGCGTAGCGACGAGGCCGTCCATGACCTCCGCATTGCGGAGGAACGCATCCGATCCCGGGTCACATGCCGTGCGCAGCCGAGGCCAGCTCACGTGGGTCCCGTCCGTCATGACTGCACCTTAACCGCGACTAAGGTCTCCACTGCAACTGCGCCAGCCGGTGGGCGGGAAGGAGCACGATGACGGACCAGGTGACGACAGTGAGCATCCGCGACGTCACGCCGCGCGATGGGCTGCAGGCCGGCTCGCCCGTCTCCGTCGCTGCACGCGCCGAATTGGCGGTCGCACTCGCCGACGCCGGACTGGCCCACGTGGAGGCGGTCTCGTTCGTGTCCGCCGAGGCGGTCCCTTCGATGGCCGGTGCGGACGAGGTCTTCAGACTGCTCCCGGGAGGGAGGACGGTGTGGTGGGCGCTGGTCCCGAACGCCCGGGGGGCCCGAGCCGCACTGGCAGCCGGGGCCGGGAGCGTCACCGTCACCGTGTCGGCGTCCAGCGCCTACAGCGAGAAGAACGTTCGGCGGACCACGGTCGAGGCGCTCGCCGGTCTCGCGGAGATCGCCGGGGTCCCCGGGGCGTCCGGCGCCGCCTTCGACATCGTGGTGTCCTGCGCATTCGGATCCCCGTTCGACGATGTGCGGAGTCCAGCACCCGTGATCGAAGTCGTCGAGGAAGCGTTGCGGGTGATACCTGAGGCACGCATCACCCTGGCCGACACGACAGGGACTGCGACCCCACGTCGGATCGCTGCTGTGCTGGCCGAGCTTGACGCCAAGGCGACGAGCGATCTCGGACTCCACCTGCACGACACACGGGGAACCGCACTGGCCAATGCGCTCTGGGCTCTCGAACAGGGGATCCTCCGCTTCGACACGGCAACCGGTGGGCTGGGAGGATCGCCCTTCGCACCTGGTGCGGGCGGCAACCTGGCGACCGAGGATCTCGTCCTCATGCTCGAGGATCTCGGCGTCTCCACCGGCATCGACCTGGACGCTCTCCTGCGGATCGCCGGTTCCCTACCAGCGCTGACCGGACATGCTGTCCCGGGACGGACGGCGTTGGCCGGCCCGCTCCCGACCTTCGACAGCCGACTCCCCTCGGAATGACGTCACCCAGTGGGCGCCGCCACGAGCTGCTCGCGATCGCTGCCGACCTCTTCGCCGCCCACGGATTCCACAACGTGACGGTCGACGACATCGGCGAGGCCGCCGGCGTGTCCGGGCCGGCGCTTTATCATCACTTCGCCGGCAAGGAGGCTCTGCTCGGTGAAATGTTGATCGCCATCAGCCAGCAACTGGTCGATGGTGGAGCCTCACTGGCCAAAGACCGGTCCCACGATCTGCTCGAACGTCTGATCCTGTTCCACAGTGAGTTCGCCGTCGACAACAAGTCGCTGATCGCAGTCCACTTCCGGGATCTGATCCATGCCACTGCTGAAGACCAACGCCGGATTCGACGATTGCAGGCACGGTACGCGTCGTTCTGGATCGACGCGGTGCTCGCCCGGGGCCATGGCCTCGACCCGCGCCAGGCCCGTGCTGCCGTCCACGCCGCGTTCGGGCTGATGAACTCCACCCCGTTCAGCAGCACCCTGCCGCGGGCTCGCATGATCGACCTGCTGTCGGCGATGGCGGGGAGCGGGATCGGCGCGGCGTTGACGGTATGAGCGGCCAGCCGGCCGGTCCCAGGGTCCCCGGGGTCGTTGGCAGTCTTCCTGGCTCCCTGGCCCCAGGTTTGGCGGCCGGCCCAGGGAACGACGCCGAGCGAGGGCTCGGAGGGACGCCGTCGTGGTGGTCGGGACGATCCTGGACGAGCCGACTGACTCCGAGTTGATCGATCTCCACGTGCACGAATGCCCTGAGGAGGAGGTCGTGCTCGACGTCTCCTGGGTCCGCACGTCGGAGCCGATCACGCGCCGGCTCGCTCATCGCGACCCGCTCGCTCGACCGGACCGTGATCTCGGACGCCTCCGGAGGCGACGGGGCGTATCCGGGATCCAGGAACGAGGGCGGTACTGGCTCACGTCGGAGTCAGGGTAGGTTCGAGCGCCGTGGAACAGTGCATGGTAATCGTCGGGTCCGGTGTCGCAGGGGGAACGGCGGCCCTGACTCTTCGATCATCAGGCTTTGGAGGCAGGACTGTGCTCGTCGGCGACGAGAACCACCCTCCGTACTCTCGGCCCCCGCTGTCCAAGGGAGTCCTGAGGGGGACCGAAGCTCTGTAGAAGTGCTTCCTGCGGCCTCCGAGCTGGTTCATCGATCGACAGATCGAGCTACGGGCGGGTTGCGCGGCCGAGACCGTCGATCTGATCGCACACACGCTGACGATGGCCGACGGTGAGGTCTTGCCCTACGACAGACTGCTCCTGGCCATGGGGGGGCGGGCGAGGACGCTGGCCGGACCACAGTCGGATCGAGTGCTCACCCTGCGGACGATCGATGACGCGGTGGCCCTCGGCGAGCATCTCCGGTCGAGGGATTCGCTGCTGGTGGTGGGCGCTGGTTTCATCGGAGCCGAGGTCGCGGCAGTCGCCCGAGGGCTCGGATGCGCGGTAACCATGTTGGAAGGGGACGAGCGACCGCTCGGCAGGCTCCTCCCTCCTGCGGTGAGCGATTGCTACGCGGGGGTCCACCGCGAGCAGGGCGTGGACCTCCACACGAACGTGAGCGTCCTCGGGATCGCCGACGAGGGAACAGGCGTGCGGGCGCTCGGTGCTGACGGCAAGTCGTTCGAGGCCGAGGTGGCCGTGGTCGGGATCGGGATGATCCCGAATGTCGAGCTCGCGGAGCGTTCGGGGCTCCAGGTGAGCGACGGCATGGACGTAGACGAATACTGCCTGACCAGCGCTCCTGACGTCTTCGCTGCAGGTGACGTGGCGAATCAGCCCAATCATCTGATCGGTAGGCGGATACGGGTGGAACACTGGCAGAACGCACAGCATCAGGCGGCGACGGCGGCCCGCAACATGCTCGGGGACCGAGAGGTGTTCGCCGAAGTTCCCTGGGTGTGGTCTGAACAGTACGGGATGAGCCTCCAGATCACCGGTGACCCCAGCTCCACCGACGAGGTCCGGTTCCGCGGGGAGCACGAGACGCGGAGCTTCAGCGCCATGCTCTTCCGAGACGGTCGGCTCAGCGCGGCGGTGGCGGTGGATCGGCCTGAGGACGTCCGCGCGGTGCGCCGCCTCATCGCTGGGGGTCATCAGGTCGATTCGGACGTCCTGTGTGATCCCGCGGTCGACCTCGGCGAACTCGAGAAGTCGCTCGAACGACGAGCAGATGGCTGACCGCCCGTGTCGAGTCGCCGGACGCAACCCGCGCATCCCGGCACGGCTCCCGATCCGACGGCGCAGGGGAAGGCGTAGATGGCGCTCTTCGCAGCGCTCGACGAGGTGCTGGCGGTGTCGGCAGGTCACGACGCGGTCACACGTGACCACGCAGCCTCACTCTGGATCCGGATCTGGCTGCTCCGGGCCAATTTCCAGCGCATGCTCGCTTCAGGACGGCCGGTCAGCGACCCGCAGTACTCGCTGCTGAAGCTCACCGCCTCGGAGCTCGGCCGTGACCTCTCCCGATTTGCGATGGGCGTCATGGGCGCTGCAGGACTTGCCGGGATCGATGACCTGCCGGCACGGTCGCTCTGGTTCCTGTCGCAGCCCGGACAGACGCTGGCGGGTGGCACTTGGGAGATCCAGCGGAACATCCTGGCCGAGCGCGTCCTCGGACTGCCCCGCTAGGTGGTTCCTTCACCGCCGGCGCCTACGGCTACGAGATCACCGCGGCGA
>Ga0075520_1000743_pt1 | contig 14865 bp, 7 predicted proteins | sample NGEPerB_FD_75100 | JGI IMG/M metagenome (GOLD analysis project Ga0075520, IMG submission 75100) | Arctic peat soil microbial communities from the Barrow Environmental Observatory site, Barrow, Alaska, USA - NGEE PermafrostAB12-B | ecosystem: Environmental > Terrestrial > Soil > Wetlands > Peat ... | reverse complement strand
GTGCAGCGCAGGCGACTGGGTGCCCATCCTCGTGGCCATGCTCATCGTGTCTCCATCTGTTGGGCGGGGCCGCCTTTCGCGGTCTACGTCGGTGTGGCCTGGCTCGATCCAACCAGCTTCGCGCAGGTAATTCTGGGTCCCCTTCGTCGGCGCGGTCACGGCAACGGCCGCTGCTACCGTATCGGCGGTGTCGGTCGGCCTGGCGCAAAGCCCGTCCGGCTGACGCTGGCTGGGGTGGCGCTCAGGGCAAGAACCAGGCATCCACGCCGCTTCGGCCCGTGGAGCCTCGGGCCCCGGCCACGCGGCGTGTCCGGCCGAGGCGTCAGACCAACCAGCAGCCGTCGCGCATCAGCTCGCAGTCGGGCATGTTGTTCATCTCGTGCCAAGCCTGGGTGCGGCGCGGGGAGATGCGGAACCAACGGTGCGGCGTCGCCAGCGCACGCGGGTCGAAACCGGTGCGCGCGACGGACCGGTCACCCCGCTCCTGCGGCAGGTCGATCTCGAGGACCTCGACTTCGCCCTCGATCATGGACACGTCGTGGGTGTGGCCCAGCCCAGCCGATCCAGAGACGATGGACGTGCCGGGCTGGTCGGCGGGGCCGGCCGTGATCCAGCGCCTGCCGTCGTATCGGACCTCGTGAGGGTGTCGCGGTAGAAGGCCAGGGAGGCGTCCGGGTCGTTGCCTCGGCGCGGGCCGGAAACCCCAACAGGTGGCGTCGGCTGTGACAGAGTTTGCAACATGACTACCAAAGCCGCCGCCTGGGACGCCGTATTAGATGCCAAGCTCACCTGGGACGCCTGCGTGGCCGCCAACGATGCAGCGTGGGGCGCCTGCGTGGCAGCCAATGAGGCCAACGATGACGAAGCCAGGTTCGCGGCCTTGGCCGCTTTCTCAGCGACGGGGGAAGCCGTGACTGCCGCCGCACTGGACGTGGCCGAAGCCCAAGCCAAACTCGAGGCCATCCTCGACACGCCGTAGAGGCCTCAGGCAGAACGATGGGGCTGCCAAGACCCTCTGACATGCCTTTCGCGACCTCAGCGTGCGCATGAAGACGGGCTTCAGACGGCCGAATCGCGCGCCACGACTTTCGGCTCTCAGCCCCGCGGCCACAGTGGTCCAGGCGTCTGCGGGAAGCCACCTCCGGTAGGCGTCCGGCCCGCTCAGCAAGTGGCCAGTGGAAGCCCACCAGCACTAACAAAGACCTCTGAACAGTCGGAAACGCGACTCAGATTCCGTTTGTAACAGCCACTGTAGTGGCCGCTTCTCGGTCGAAGACTGCCCCTGCTTGATTACCAGCGTGACCACGAGCCACCGTGTCCGAGGAGGAAGGCTCCCTCTGCGTCCGTGGGGGTGTCCATGAATGTCGCCCACCTCCGGCGCTGCGACTTGGTCCCAACTCGTCTCGGAACGGATCCGGAACAAGTGCTCACGCAAAGTGACTCGTGTGATCCGTTGTTCTGAAACGGATGGGGCGACGACGACGAGCACGCCCTCCTGCCTTCGCGACACTGGCGCATCGAGCTCGTCAACTGCGGGCGGTACCGGGAAGCCGGCGGCGGGTCCGCCGACTCAGACCTTCTCGCCGTCTCGCTGAAGGCGCTGGGCCACACTGTCTGCCTCGCACCAGGTCCGCGCAGAAGCCATACCCTGTCCGGTTCGCCAGGTTCGACCGTTGGCGTCACCACAGCGACTTGGGAGCAATCGCCGTGGTGGCCCCAGCAGCGAACCAGTCGTTCTGCTCAATCAGCGGGCGGGTGAGACGAACTCGGGTTGGTCGAGCAGACGTAGCCAGGTGCCATCGGGTTGCCTGCGAGCCACCTGCGCGCGGGCGCCGGCTCCATCCTTGGGCGGGGTGGAGGTGAGCGCAATGTCGCCGCTGACAAGGGTCGGCAGTGGTGGCTCCTGCTCAAAGTGGGGCGCGTTCGCCAGCACTTTCTCCCACAAGGCACATATGGCGTCGCGGCCCACTGTTTGGCTGCCCGGTGGGTACGCCATCACGGCGTGTTCTTCATAAAGTGCCGCGATACCGGCTGCGTCCCCGCTATTGGCACGCTCGACGAACAAACGGGTGAGGTCTTCGGGCTGTCGAGCTTTGTCGTCTTCCGACACAGGGGTCCTTTCGTTCAGGGCTGACTTACCACACTGTGCAGTCTGAACGACACCGCACTAGAAGTCCAACAAATCGTTGTACTTACGGCTAGAATCTCTGGTTATGGAACTGAGGCAACTTGAGTACTTCATCGCGGTAGCCGAGGAAGCAAACTTCACCCGCGCGGCTGAGCGCGTTCACATCAGCCAATCAGGGGTCAGCGCTCAGATCCGGCAGCTCGAACACGATCTCGGCGCAACCTTGATCGACAGGTCAGGCCGCGCCGCCACATTGACCACTGCCGGGTCCGCGGCGCTTGAGCACGCCCGCACCGTACTCGCATCTGTGGACGCCTTGCGGAATGCCGTGGACGACGTGACCGGACTGGTCCGGGGTCGGCTCGTGGTCGGAATGGTCACCGCATGTACGGTCACCGGCCTGTTCGACGCCCTCGCCGCGTTCCATCACGTCCACCCCAGCGTCGAGATCATCCTGGTGGAGGACAACTCTGAGCGACTCATAGAGGGCGTGCGCAACGGCACAACCGACCTGGCCCTTGTCGGAGCGGCCGGCGGGCCGCCCCCCGGGCTGGACGCGCTGACGATCGTCAGCGAACAACTCATTGCAGCGGTACCTGTGGGTCATCAGCTGGCTCAACGTCGACACGCAACCCTGGCCGACATCAGCGCCTTCCCGATCGTGTGCCTACCCCAAGGGACAGGCATCCGAAGCGTGTTCGACCAAGCCTGCGAGGCCAAAGGCATCCGGCCCGACATCGCTTTGCAAGCCAGCGCGACAGCTGCCGTCGCGGACCTTGCCATCCGCGGACTCGGCGTTGCCATCCTGAGTGAGTCCATGGCCGTCAACTACGACGGCCGGTTGACGGCCCTGGCCATCGACGACATCGAGACACCCGCGGTGCTAGCCCTGATCTGGACAAAGACCAAGAGCCCAGCACTCCAAGAACTCCTCGGGCTCAGTCGCGCGGTCTTCACCGATCCACAAGCCGGCCAGGTGCCACCCGCAAGTGGTCGGGCAGCCCTGTAGGGTGCTCACCGGACTCCGATCGCCCTGAGGTGCCGACGCCCGCTGTCGGGTGCTCCGAGCTGGTCGTCCTTCGCCTTGAACTGAATTCAGAATACGCGTTCATGTGGAGAAGAGTTTGTCTGTGAACATTTGTCTAAACACGGCATTGGCGACGCGACGCCGAAACACCCTCGAAGCCGAGCGTCTAAGACGCTGCCCGCGACATTCACCGAGGCCAGGCCCGCACAGTGAGGTGAACAAACGCATGCTGTGCCGCCTCAGGGAGTGCGGGCCCATCAATGCCATCAGTGCGGCCTGTGCCGGTAAGCACACGCCGAGCTCGCCGACACCGAACTTGTTCCGGTCACTGTTAGGGCGCCCGAGCCACCTCTGTATGTCAGCTCATAGACGGACTGAGCGTTGAGCCGTCGGACCCGCACACGAGCATCCGGCCCTGACGTGGCCTTGTTGTGGCATGAATGCGGTCAAGGTCACTGGACGTTGGAGACCATACGTCTTGGGTCGTGGTCCCAGATCGCTTTCGGGTAACGGAGCGGGGTGCTCGCCGACACCAGAATGCCTAAGACGAAACCGCCCGGGATCGTGAGAGGGTCTGGTCCTCGCACGCTGCCGGGAGATACGTTGTCAGTTTCAGGCGCCGAGACTGCAGGGGGACGTGACATGCGGCATGAATGTATCGACGGGAACGAGGCAGCGGCCGGTGTCGCCTACGCCCTGAGCGAGTTGGTGACCCTTTACCCGATCACTCCCTCATCACCGATGGGGGAGCACGCCGATGCCTGGGCGTCGACCGGCCGGACCAACATTTGGGGCGTGGTGCCTCGAGTAGTTCAGATGCAAAGCGAAGGCGGTGCCGCCGGCGCGCTGCACGGTGCGCTGCAGACCGGCTCGCTAGCCACGACCTTCACCTCGTCTCAGGGTCTACTGCTCATGCTGCCCAACATGTTCAAGATCGCCGGTGAACTGACTTCGGCGGTCATCCACATCGCCGCACGCACGGTTGCCACGCACGCCCTGTCGATCTTTGGTGACCACTCCGATGTGATGGCTGCACGAAGCACCGGATTTGCCATGCTGGCGTCCAGCTCGGTGCAGGAGGCACAGGACCTGGCCTTTGTCGCCCACGTTGCCACGCTGAAGACCCGCGTCCCCTTCTTGCACTTCTTCGACGGGTTCCGCACCTCCCACGAGATGAACAGGGTGGCCTTACTTGAGCAGGACGACATGCGGGCCCTCTTGGACGACACCGGCGTCTTGGCGCACCGTGAACGGGGGCTGACCCCCCAGCACCCGGTATTGCGGGGATCGGCACAGAACCCGGACGTGTTCTTCCAGTCCAGTGAGGCGGTCAACCCTTTCTACAACGCCGTGCCGGCCGCGGTGCAAGAGGCGATGGACCGGCTGGCCGAGCGCACCGGGCGCGCATACCGCCTGGTGGAGTACGACGGGCACCCACAGGCCGACCGGGTCATTGTGATCATGGGCTCCGGAGTGGGTGCCGTCCATGAGACCGTCGAAGAGCTCAACCGCCGAGGCGAGCGGGTTGGGGTGCTCACCGTGCGGTTGTACCGGCCGTTCCCCGCCGCCGAGCTGGTTGCCGTGCTGCCCCTCAACGCACGCCGGATCGCGGTGCTCGACCGCACCAAGGAACCAGGCTCGCATGGAGAGCCACTCTTCCTCGACGTCATCGCCACGCTTGCCGAAGCCGCCATCGGCGGGCAGCGCGACTGGGGCCCAATGCCGCAGGTGATCGGCGGCCGCTACGGGCTCTCGTCGAAGGAGTTCACCCCGGCCATGGTCAAGGGCGTTTTCGACGAGCTTCGGTCCGAGGCGCCGCGGCCCCGGTTCACCGTCGGCATCGTCGACGACGTGACCCACCTGTCGGTGCGCCCCGACCCTGAATTCGTGCTACCCACGCCCGTTGGCGACGTCCACGCGGTGTTCTACGGACTGGGCTCTGACGGCACCGTCGGCGCCAACAAGAACACGGTCAAGATCGTGAGTGAGCACAGCAACCTGCACGCCCAGGGTTACTTCGTCTACGACTCGAAGAAGGCAGGAGCGATGACCGTCTCGCACCTGCGGTTCTCTCGTCAGCCCGTCCGCTCCACCTACCTGATCGAGCAGGCCGACCTTGTCGCCTGCCACCAGTTCGGGTTCCTGTCGACCCAGGACGTCCTCGCTGTGGCGAAGCCGGGAGCGACCGTACTGCTCAACGCGCCGTACCCTCCCGATGAGGTGTGGGACGCACTGCCCGAACATGTTCAGCGAGCCATCATCGAGAAGAACCTGACAGTGCACGTCATCGACGCGCACCGGGTGGCCCGCGACCTCGGTCTTCGTGGGCGCATCAACACCGTCATGCAGCCTTGCTTCTTCGCTCTTTCGGGGATCTTGCCCCAGGAGGAGGCCATCGATGCCATCCGGCGCGCGGTGGAGAAGAGCTACGGCCGGCGCGGGCGCCAGGTCGTCGAGCGCAATCTCGCCGCCGTCGAGCAGTCCCTGGCCGAGCTCCACGAGCTTCCGGTGCCGGCGGCGGTGACCTCGACCACCCCCCTGCGCGAGGTGGTGCCGGCGGGGTCACCGGACTTCGTGACCAGGGTCACCGCGCGTATCCTCGCCGGCGAGGGGCACCTGCTTCCGGTGAGCGCGCTGCCCGTGGACGGAACCTTTCCGACCGGCACCACGCAATACGAGAAGCGGGCACTCGCCCAGGAGATCCCGATCTGGGACCCTGACATCTGCATCGACTGCGGTAAGTGCGCGATCGTGTGCCCGCACAATGCCATGGGGATGAGGGTGCTGGCCCCTGACAAACTGGACGGTGCGCCAGACACCTTTGCGTCCAAGTCCTTCAAGGCACGGGAGCTGGAGACCCCGCATCTGCTGAGTATCCAGGTTGCTCCTGACGATTGCACCGGGTGCGGGGTGTGCGTGGAACAGTGCCCGGCGAACAGCAAGACCGTGGTCGGGCACAAGGCCCTCAACATGGAACCGGTTGCCGAGCACCGGGACCGCGAACGAGCCAACTACGCCTTCGCCGAAACCATCCCCCCGCTGGACCGCGGACTGCTCCCGCACGACAGCATCAAGGGCTCGCAGGTGCTGCAGCCGCTGTTCGAGTTCTCGAGCGCCTGCGAGGGGTGTGGCGAGACGCCATACCTGCGTCTGCTCACGCAGCTCTTCGGCGACCGGATGATCGTGGCAAACGCCACGGGATGTTCTTCGATCTACGGCGGGAACCTGCCCACCACCCCCTGGAGCCGCAACGCCGAAGGCCGAGGGCCTGCGTGGTCCAACAGCCTGTTCGAGGACAACGCAGAGTTCGGCCTGGGCATGCGTCTGGGCATCGAAAAGGGCATGTCGACCGCACAGGCACTGGTGAGCACCCTCGCCGCTGCGCTCGGTCCTGAGCTGGCCCGCGAGATCCTCGATGCGGACCAGTCCACCGAGTCGGGGGTCAGCGCCCAACGGGAACGGGTGGTACGGCTGCGCGAGCGGCTGGACGCTCTCGAAGCTGACTCAACGGTGCGACACCTGTCGAGCCTGGCCGACGACCTGGTGCGCAGCGACGTGTGGATCATCGGTGGCGACGGGTGGGCATATGACATCGGGTACGGGGGACTCGACCACGTGCTCGCCTCCGGGCAGAATGTCAACGTGCTGGTGCTCGACACCGAGGTCTACTCCAACACCGGCGGCCAGGCGTCGAAGGCGACCCCGAGGGGAGCGGTGGCGAAGTTCGCCACCTCAGGCAAGGAGACCCCGAAGAAGGACCTGGGCGCCCTGGCTATGCAGTACGGCAACGTCTATGTCGCGCAGATCGCCCTCGGGGCCAACGAGGTACAGACGGTGCGTGCCCTTGTCGAGGCTGCCACGTGGCCCGGCCCGTCGCTGGTGCTCGCGTACTCCACGTGCATCGCGCACGGCATAGACATGAAGAACTCGATGACGCACATGCGCGACGCAGTCAAGAGCGGGCACTGGCCCCTCTTCCGGTTCCACCCCGGAACTGACGAGGACACCAAGCCGTTCCGGCTCGACTCCCGCAAACCGGCGATGGCGCTCCGCGAGTTCGCGCGCGTGGAGGCCCGTTTCGCCATGCTGGAGCGCTCCGACCCCGAGCGTGCACACCACCTCATGACCCTGGCCCAGGCGGACGTCGACGAACGCTGGCACTACTACGAGCAGCTAGCCGGAGTCGAACGGAGCGTGCCGCACGAGCCCGGAGCGATTGTCGATCCCGAGGGTGCAGCTACCGAAGAGGTGCCATCGTGACCGCCGAACCGACTACCGCCCCGGAGTTCGACCTGACCACGACGTATCTGGGACTGCGTCTGCGCAGCCCGCTGGTCGCCTCTTCCGGACCCCTGACCGCCCGGATCGACTCACTGCGCGCCCTGGAGCAAGCAGGCATCGCCGCAGTCGTGCTGCCCTCACTGTTCGAGGAGCAGGTCGAGCATGAGGACATGGAGGCCGACCGCCTGGGCGACCTCGGGGCGAACAGCAATCCGGAAGCCACGGGCTACTTCCCGGACCTGGCGGATTACGAGTCGATCGGCGAGCGGTACCTGCGTCATGTCGAGGAGGCCAAGAAGGCCCTGTCGATCCCCGTGGTGGCGAGCCTGAACGGGGTGACCCCGGGCGGCTGGGTGAGGTATGCCCGACTGCTCGAGCGTGCCGGCGCCGACGCGCTCGAGCTAAACCTCTACGGGATCATTGCCGACATCTGGATGACGGGACGCCAGGTCGAGGACGACGAGGTCGAGCTCGTCGCCCAGGTCAAGAAGTCGATCTCGATCCCGCTCGCGGTCAAGATCGGCCCCTACTACAGCGCGCTGGGGCACCAGGCCGCGCGGCTTGTGGAAGCGGGGGCAGACGGCCTGGTGCTGTTTAATCGTTTCTACCAGCCCGACATCGACCCCCAGACCCGAAAAGTGGCACCGGCGCTGGTGCTGTCGTCGTCGACGGAGCTGCGGCTGCCGCTGCGCTGGACCGCCATCCTTTCCGGGCGGGTCGAGGCGTCGCTCGCCGTCACGACCGGGGTCCACACGGGTGCCGACGTTGCCCGCTGCCTGCTCGCCGGGGCCGAGGTGGCAATGATGACCTCCGCGCTGCTGGTGAACGGCCCCGAGCATGTCGCCGCGGTTGAGCGCGAGCTCGTCGCGTGGGCTGTGGAGTCAGGCTTTGAGTCGGTTGCACAGCTCAGGGGCAGTGTCAGCCAGCGCCACGTCGGCGACCCTTCGGCTTTCGAACGGGCGAACTACATGGCCACTCTGATCGGCTTCACCAACTCGTTCCGGTGACCCTCAGGATTCGCCACGTTCGTTCCTGACTGTTGACTGGCCCCACGCCTCCATTCCGCGCTCCGGGTCCTTGTCGAGCCGGGTGGCGTCCTTCGGGACCGCGTTGCGCCGGTACTTGCCGGTGACCCCGCCGTCCGCCAGCGGCGACGGCCTGTGCCCTCAAGGCGTTTCTCGATGCACGGGCGGCCTGCCTGTTCGATGTGCCCGTGCCCCGTGAAGGGTGTCCCTGTGACTAGGCCGTTCGCCGACCCTTGCCCACCCGTTTGAGACTGCCAGGGGAGAGGCTTTACTTGACCCCATGACCGACACGGTGAGCCCCCCGTCAAGCATCGCAGTACTTACCAGCGGCGGGGACGCCGGTGGGATGAATGCCGCGGTCAGGGCAGTGGTTCGGACGGCGTTGTTCCGCGGAGTCGACGCCTATGTGATCTGCCACGGGTATCAGGGTCTAGTCGACGGGGGTGAGGACATTCGGCGCGTGTCGTCCCCGGACGTCGGGGGGATCCTTCACCGCGGTGGAACGGTGTTTGGTACCGCGCGGTGCAACGAGTTCCGCACTCAAGAGGGTCGGCGCAAGGCTGTTCGCAACCTGCTGGAACGCGGGATCGATGCCCTTGTCGTCATCGGCGGCGACGGCAGTCTGACCGCGGCGAACCTGTTCCGAGAAGAGTGGGCCGACGCGGTTGCTAAGCTTGTCGGGGCCGGTGAGGTACCTGTCGAGGTCGCAGCCTCGCATCCGTTCCTGCGGTTAGTGGGTTTGGTGGGGTCGATCGACAACGATATGTCGGGGACCGACATGACGATCGGTGCGGACACAGCGCTCCACCGGATCACCGAGGCGCTGGACTCGATCCGGAGCACTGCGTCAAGCCATCAGCGCACATTCGTCGTCGAGGTGATGGGCAGACACTGCGGTTACCTAGCGTTGACGGCTGGGCTTGCGACGGCGGCGAACTGGCTGTTGATTCCCGAGCGCCCACCAGAGGGCGAAGACTGGGCACAGAACATGTGCACAGCCATGCGGGCAGGACACGAGATCGGCCGTACGCAGAGCCTGGTGCTGGTCGCCGAGGGAGCGCAAAGCCGTGATGGCGAGCCGATCACTGTGGAGCGCGTCAAAGAAGTGTTGGATGAGCAACTTGGCGAGGACGCCCGCGTCACCATCCTGGGCCATGTCCAGCGAGGCGGGGCACCCAGTGCGTTCGACCGGTGCCTGGCCACTCTGCTCGGACATGCGGCGGTCGAACGGCTGCTCGCCGACCCACCTGACGCAACACCTCAACTGATAGGAATTCGGGGCAACCAGGTCGCCAGCTCACCACTGATGGAATGCGTGGAGCGGACCCGCGAGACTGCCGAACGCATCGCGCAACAGGACTACGACGGAGCCGTACTGTTGCGCGGTGGCAGCTTCTCCAAGTCTGAAGCCATGCTGAGCACCATGCAGCAGGCCGCGCCCCGACCAACCGCGCATGGACGCCGACGGTTCAGGCTTGCCGTGTTGCACGGCGGCGGGCCAGCGCCGGGCATGAACACCGCGGTCCGGGCCGCGGTCCGGCTGGGCCTCAACCACGGCTACAGCGTGTTGGCCGTGAAGAATGGCTTCCTCGGCCTGCACAACGGCGATGTCCATGAGATGGACTGGATGAGCGTCAGCGGCTGGGCCTCGCGCGGCGGAGCCGACATCGGCACCAATAGGTACCTACCAGACGGACCGGCGGTGGCCCAGATCGCCAAGCAGCTCGCGGCGTATCGCATCGACGGCCTGTTGATGGCTGGGGGGTGGGCCGGCTACCAGGTCGCACATCTGCTCCACACTCATCGCCGTACCTACGGGTCTTTGGATATCCCGATCGTCTGCATGCCAATGACCATCAACAACGACATCCCAGGCACCGAGCTGACGATCGGCAGCGACACAGCCTTGAACAGCATCGTCGCCGATGTCGACAAGATCCGGCAGTCAGCTGTGGCGTCGCGGCGGGTCTTCGTGGTCGAGGTGATGGGCCACGACTGCGGCTACCTGGCTCTGATGAGTGGACTGGCGACCGGCGCCGAGCGGATCTACCTGCCTGAGGAGGACATTACGCTGAACGATCTCGTCTTCGATGTCCACAACCTTTCCGAGGGTTTCCGTTCAGGCAAGCGCCTGGGCCTGGTGATTCGCAGCGAGAACGCGGACCCGGTCTATACCACTGGATTCATCACCTCCGTGTTCGAGAAGGAGGGAGGAGAGCTGTTCGATGCCCGACCGGCCATCCTCGGACATGTCCAGGAGGGAGGGGACCCATCGCCATTCGACCGCGTCCAGGCCACGCGGCTGACCGCGCGCTGTATCGAGTACCTCGCCGAACAGCTGGAGTCCGGCAGTCGGGCAAGTGCAATGATCGGATTCCAGTCCGGGCGTCTCCAATTCACCGACCTGACCTCCTACCCCAATCTCATCGAAGAGAAGGCCCAGCGCCCGCGGGAACAACGTTGGATGACCCAGCTCCCCATGGCCCAGATCATGACGATCTGAGCCACTGCGCGGGACGGTGTTGCCTGAAGGGGTCCCAGGTTTCGATTTGGGCTGACGTGCTCGGTCAGGCCCGTATTGTCAGTCGTTGGTGAGCTTCGTCCAACACGCGGTGGCCGGTTGATTCGGATGCATCCACGACAGGCCGGCGAACATCTCAGCGTTCCCGCTGATTCTGGCTATTGATAGAACTAACAATGAGTGACTCTCCGGCGCGGATTGTCTGAACGGGCTGGTAACCCCATCTGCTGCAAGAGCAGCCATGCGCGTGCCAAGCACCGCGCGAGGCTGGTCGGACCCAGCCGGAGCGCGCAGATGGGCTGGCGGCGGCGCTGGTTCGCCTCGGCGCGGTGGATGGGGGGACCGACCAGGGCGCGGCTGGCGATGTGGAGCCGCTGCTGGCCATAAAGGCTGCCCGACGTGTGCGGCACAAAGGAACGTGCCGGGCGACCGTGACCAGATGCTCGACGGGCAGGTGTGACCGCAGAGCCGGAGTTCCCATGGCGTCGATCCCGCCGGGCGATCGCCTGCAACATCTTGATGGATGCACGTCGGGCGTTCCTGGGTGATCTGGCGTGCACACCCGCAGCAGCGCTCCCGGGCTCTCGCCTCCGGGCGGAAACGAAGCTCCAACGGCCGCGCTTTGCAGGCTCTGTCGTCAGGTCGCAAAGGAGGTTCAGCCACGAGCCGTCGCTGTTGCTCAGTGAGCCGCCGTGGCAGGTCAGTCGGGTTGTCTGTGTTGAGTTGGCTGCACAGCAGGGTGATTCTTGAAGCAGGACGGGTCTCATCCAGTGCAACACAGCACCACAGTTGGCGTGTCCTGCTGGCGATCAGCGGCAGTGCCACCCGGACAACGCGCCACCCATCCCCCGGAGTGTCGCTTCCTGGGATACGTCACAAGCTGTGCCACGCTTAGAACAGTGGCAGCGGCGGTAAACACTTCTTTCCCACAAGTCTCGTAAGGGAGCCCCGACCAGAACGAGATGACGGGTGAGCGTGGGGCGCCGCACCCACGGACGACTGCCATCGTCGATGACTGTCGGCATGGAACGTCCCGGCCACAACGACAGCCCCGAACGATACTTCGGCCGAACCCCCCAAGGAGGATCATGCGAACAGGTCTAGCGCTCAGGGTCCTCGTGGTCGACGACACTCGGACGGTACGCGAGCTTCTGGCGTTCACGATCGACAACGATGACCGGTTCAGCGTGGTTGGTTGCGCGGCCGACGGCGAACAAGCGATCCGTCTCGTCGAAGAGCACCCGGTTGATGCCATCATCCTCGACCTGCAGATGGAGCGCATGGATGGTCTGACGGCGCTGCCCCGACTGCGGCAGCTCTGCCCCGACGCCGTCATCGCCGCACACAGTCTCGACTGCGACGCCCTGCAGCGGGCCGTTGTTCTCGGCGCTGACCTGTCGGTGGTCAAAGGGACCGGACTCGATGAGCTTATGGATGCCATTGCGGCAACCCGAGAACGCCACGCTGGTTCCGACCCGAGGCAGAAGACCAGCGCCGCTTGAACAGCCATACTCCAACTGCCTGACGGGGGCACCCGTGGGTGCCTGGCAATTGCCAAGGACCTCGAAGTCGCTCACTGTGACTTATTTCAAGAGATCCCCTCCGGGATGCATGGAGCGGGGTTTGTCCTGGCCCGTCAATGCCATCTTGAGGAAGATCTGGGTGAGGGCTAGCTCGTGGGTGTCTGTGTCGACCGGGCAGCCCCAAACGTTCCGCAGGAACCGTTGTTATGCCCAACTGGGCCGCTGCCCGAATGGGTGGCCGCAGTGTCTGTCGCGTTCTTATGACGAGCTCGCGCCGTTCTTGCAGCTCGGGATCTTCACATGGAGCCGCGCGTCCCGATTGACGTGTAGCCCCCTCAGACGAAGGTCGCCACGTCCGGCGTCCGGACTATCAGCAAGGAGGAGGAAGACATGCCTGAGTTCATGGATGTTCACCGGGGAATGATCGGTAATTACCGCCGACGGTCTGACAGAGGCTCACCACGCCGACCTTGCCATTCAGGATGAGGAAGGGGTCGTTTTCAAGCAGCCTTGGGCGGACCCTGACAGCAGGTTTGTCTACTGCTTGTCCGAGGCAAGCTCTGCCGACGCTGTTCAACGTGTTCACGAGAGGGCCGGCCACCCTGCTGACGAAATCCACGCCGTGCCGCTGAAGGTGTGACCTGGCGAAGGATACGACGCCTCGGTTGATCCGGTGCTGACACCTTTCCGGGCAAGACGTTCGGCGAGGGCCCCAACCAACCGATTGTGGGCAGCGCCGTCCACACGGCAGGGGACCAGGCAAGTGCTGGCTCTGGCAGTCGCTGCAGCGCGCTGATGGCGGTTCCATTGCCGCCGAACAGATCAAACGGCCACGGTTCTGGCGCTGGCCTTGAACGTCTTGTTCTTGGAGTGGCCGCCCGGAGCCTCGGGATGGCTCGGGTTGGCCCTGATCTTGTGGTGGGCCAAGGCCCGAGCCGCTCCTGCAGCGTCTTTGGCGCACGTCGCATCTGCCCGTGGTAGGCGGGTCCCGGCTCTCCGCTGCTGCCGGTGACTTGGCAGGCCGCTCAGGGGCGCCACCATGCCAGGGGTGCGCTGGGCGGCCGTCAAGGTCCGCGCGCTGAAGACCTTGACCCCTGTTTGACGCCTTTGCTGTCCGCCGACGGGCGCCCGATCTTCGCAGCGCTGGCCGCGCTGACACTTCTGCCGAGCACGGCCCCGGTCTGGTTCTCGAGGCCGGCGAAGGCACCGGTCGTGTTGATGTGCGCGTCCCGCATTTCGATCGTCAGCTCATCTCGGCCACCGAGTGCCGGCCCGCGACCGTGGGGGCGTTCCGGTCGTGCATCAGCGTGAGTGCGCGTCCGTCGTCATGGCGAGCGACCGGGGCGCGGGCAGCAGTGGAACACCTGGTGGCGCACGTCCCCGGTGCGGACGAGGAGGATGTCCTCATGACAATGATCGACAGTGCCGAGAGCGGGCGTCGCCTGCGATGTGCCCTCTTCGTGGATTTCGACAACGTGTACATCGGGCTCCAGCGCCTTGACCCACGAGCCGCCGAGGCGTTTGCCAGCGCCCCGACTCACTGGCTCACTGCCCTGGAGACCGGCAACGACGAGGATGGCGAGTTCTCTAGGCGGTTCCTGATCCGAGCCTGCTACCTAAACCCTTCGGTCTTCTCGCAGTTCCGCCCGAACTTCACGCGCGCAGGTTTCAGCGTCGTCGACTGCCCCTCGTTGACCCAGCAAGGCAAGAGCAGCGCTGACATCAACCTGGTGCTCGATGCCGTGGACGCTTTGAGCGCAGAGACCCGGTACGACGAGTTCGTGATCCTGTCGGCCGATGCCGACTTCACACCCCTAGCGCTCCGTTGCCGTGCGGCCGATCGACGCGTCACGATCATCACCGCTGGGCCGGCAGCCAGCGCCTACCGGGCGGTGGCGGACACCGTGGTCACCGCGGACGAGCTTGCCGAGCTGGTGAAGCATCCCGAACCTGAAGCATTGGAGGAACCTCCGGTGCCGACCATCGAAAAGGGGCGAACGTCACCCCGGACCTCGCCGCCGAGCACCCCGGCGAAGGCTGGACCGTCCCCGAACAGCCCAGCGCGCAAAGCCGTCCTGCGCCTCGTGCGTTCGGCCGATCGCCCGTTGGCCGGCAGTGTGGTGGCCCAAACGGCCCATAAAGCGGACCCAGCACTGTCCATGTCGGGATGGGAGGGGGCCGGCGCCTTCTTCCCATGGCTCGCCCAAGCGGTCCAGGAGCTCGGGGCCGCGTCACGTCCCGCACCTGGGTTCGTGTGTGGGATGCCAAGCGATTCAGCGAGGCGGACCTTCCGAGTGCGAGCGCTGTTGACATGCCGCCCCTGCAGCGACAGGTGGTCGATGTTACGGACATCCCCAACC
>Ga0075520_1000742_pt1 | contig 14866 bp, 14 predicted proteins | sample NGEPerB_FD_75100 | JGI IMG/M metagenome (GOLD analysis project Ga0075520, IMG submission 75100) | Arctic peat soil microbial communities from the Barrow Environmental Observatory site, Barrow, Alaska, USA - NGEE PermafrostAB12-B | ecosystem: Environmental > Terrestrial > Soil > Wetlands > Peat ... | reverse complement strand
GTCACGCACCTCACGCCGCCCAGCTGCGGCCATCACCTTATTCAGCGCAAGGTCAACCGGGTGCAGAACGTAGCCGAAAGTCTCATCCCGCATTGTCGGGAAGAACCGGAAATCGCTGTCAACAATCCATTCCAGGCGTGTGCTGGCATCCTGCCACGTGACTTCGGCGGTATAGATCAGGGGCAGTTGCCGCAACCACCTGACACTGTAACCTCCCGCTTCGAGTGCCTTCGCGTCGTTAATGGCGGCGGACGCAACTCGTTCCTCGCGATCGTGGAAAACGTCGATGTCGCTAGAATAGCGTGCCGCATCACGGTTCAACGGGGTTGCTCACGCGACGTAGCTTTCCGGGTCCCGCTGTGCCGCGAGCAGCCGGAGAACCTCGGTTTGAATCTTAGAGAGGGGCACGGCAGGCCTGCTCGATCTATTCCGCCAGACGCCGTGCTTCACGATCACCCTCGATGCGCAAGGCACGCGCCACCACGAGGGCGTCCTCTTGCGTCGGTGCGTCAAGCAGGCGCTTATTCCAGAGAGCCTGGGTTCCGTATTCCGCAAAGGCTCGACGGTAAAGGCTTATGAAACCTGCCGCTTCTGTCGTCTGGTCGTTCATCGTGCTTTACTTTCCGGGCAACTTGTCTCCTGGGATCGGTTTTCCAAGGTCCTTTGTTGGTCTCCTCAGCGATCCAAAGCAGCCTGCCTGATACACCACATAGACCTGGCGCCAGACAAGATCGAGGCTGTGACGGCGGTCACACTGGCTCGCGTGGCGGGAAGGTGAAATGGGCCTGGCGCACAGCATCACCGCCGCGGCCAAATTGTTGAGCGGTTTGCTCAGCAGAACTGATTGTTCTTCGAATCAAGGACTCACTTTGAAGGGGTTGAACGCTTGGACGTTTAGCTGCTTGAAATCATCCTCGTTTCTTGTAGCTACGATCAGATCGTGCTTACGAGCCGTAGCGGCAATCATTCCATCCTCTACAAGCTCGTCTGATTTGCCGTGCATCAGTCGGCCCCATTCACGAAACGAAGCCGTATCCATAGGAAGAATCTGGTACGAGGCTTCCAGTTCATCAACCCATCGTTCGATCTCCGTGGCCTTTTCTGGATCCTGGCGGCGTATAAGCTCAATCCCTGCTTGCAATTCGCCCATAGTGACCGCGGAAAGAAACACTTGCTCATCTCGCAAATCCGTAAGCCAGGCGACAACAGCGCCGTGAGGCTTCTGCTTGCGCATTTCCGAAACCACATTGGTGTCCAACAGGTACTTTTTCACTTGAAGTTCACAAGCTTCCGCCGCCGAAGCTTATGCCTGTCAGGAACTAGGTTTTCAAAGCGTGGGCCCGGACCAAGAAGCAATGCCCTGAGACTTGGCCGCGCGGATTTCTGCAGCCGATGCCATTCTTCGATCGGGACGAGCACCGCAGCCTCAACTCCGCGACGGGTAACGACTTGGGGACCCTTTTTGAGGGTGATTTCGAGCATCTCGCTAAACCGAGCTTTTGCGTCTTGCACCTGCCATGTGGCCAAATTGCACCTCCACCCGTTGTTACTTCAGCATATGACTAGTCAGAACACTAGTCAAGGTCTCTATCGCCCCTCGAGACGCTGGTTGCGGGTTGCCAGGGCCGAGCCCTACAGCAGGCACGCGCAAATGCAAGTTACGATTTCGTGACGCTTTCGCGCGCCGCCTTGAAATCCGGCATTCCTCAGGCAGATATGCGAGCCTTTAAGCGCTAGACAATCCGAGGCTAGGGTAGGGACAATAGCTAGCAAGCCATCAGCCGTCACACTTGAAGTCGCCATTTGCAACTTCACACCGCGGGTGCGTCAGGCGGCGCTACCTGTCCTTCGTATTCACCCAGCACGCGCCATCATGGCTGCCAGCCTGCGCCCTGGGGACTGTCTCACCGTGGCTCGATCACCTTTAGCCCTCTTATTTGGGCAAAATGATGTTTGTTGAAGGTGGCTACGTCACTGCCGCGTTCTAAAGCCGTCGCTCCGACGATGAGGTCGTAGAAGCCAATCATTTTGCCGGAGGACTCCAAGGCAGCCCAAATGCGCGCATGTTCATATGCCGTCTGCTCGGTATAGGCGATGATCGGCAAAGCCGCCAAAATGGTGCGAAGATAATGCTCGCGCTTGGCCTTATGTGATCCGGCAGCCCGTTCCACCCCATGCCAAAGCTCCGCAACCGTGATGGCCGCAATTTCAAATTGATCGTTGGGGCGCGACGCCACCCAGTTCTTGAGGTCGAAGGTCCCTTTTTCGCCGCGAATCACAACGTCAGCGTCAAGAATTATCGCCATTTATCACCTGGGACTTTGAGGGTCTGGCGAGCGGCCTGCAAATCACGACGCCATGCCCTGGCTTCGTCCTCCGGCAACTGGGTGTCGCCCAAAACCAGGGCCAAGTCCCGGCCGGAACACACCTTCTCATCATCCGGCACCAGCCGGGCAACCGGAGAACCATTCCTGAGCAGTACAAACGTGACGTTTTGATAGTGGGCGCGGTTGACGCAATCGGCAAAATTTCGCGCCGCCTCCGTCACGCTGATGGTGGTTGTTTTCATAGAATAAGATTATCAGATTATTTGCAGATTAAGGTAGCGATTCGCTCCGATCTCAAGAAGAAGCTGGAGTTGCCAGGGGCATGGGGACGGGTTCGTTTAAGGTGGATCTCCACTACGAAATCACGATCCAGCGTCGGCTGGTCTACGCCATTAACTAGATGGAGCGTTTGCAACGGGCATGCAAAGGGGAGCATGCACCGGCACCCGTGAGCGTTCAGGTTTCAAGCGATCAGTAGGGTTTTGTACAACGAGGCTCGACTCGCCGCAGCGTTGCCGGCACTTCAAGAAGTGAACGCGCACCTGCGCGAAGACATCCTGCGTATCTTCTCCACGCATTTGATACTGGAGTGCATCCGGTGACCAGGGCCCCCCGCGGCCTATCATTTGCAGCAAGGTTTCGTTTTGGAATCCCGTCGTAGACAGATAGACTGAGAACTCTCTCCTATCTAAGGCCTTCGGAATGAACCGGATCTTTGTCTTCTTTTTCGTTTCAGGCTTCTGCAGTATTCTCTACGAATTGGTGTGGCTGCGGTTGGCCATGGCCAAGTTCGGCGTCACCACCGCGCTGGTTTCGATCGTGCTCTCCGTCTTTATGGCGGGATTGGGCGCCGGTTCCTGGCTCGCGGGTACACTAGCTCGCCGGTACGGCGATCGCATAAAGTTCCTGCCTCTACGCCTCTACGCCCTTAGCGAACTCTTGATTGGCGTTTCCGCCCTGGTTGTGCCCTGGCAACTGGCTTGGGGCAATCGCCTGCTGGAAACCATCGCCGATCGCGCTCCGCTCTCGTCGGCGACCTACTATTTGGTTTCAGGCGCGTGGCTGGCGGTGACGCTGCTTCCCTGGTGCGCGTGCATGGGCGCGACCATACCGTTGGCGATGTTTGCTATCCGCAGCCTGGAACTTGATTCCTCGCAGCGCTCCTTCAGCTTTCTCTATCTTGCGAATGTGCTCGGAGCCGTCGCGGGCGCTACCATTCCTTTGTTCCTGATTGAGTTGTATGGTTTTCGCGGAACGCTGCGCATTGGCGCGGCGCTCAATCTGCTGATTGCTGCGGCTGCTTGCATGTTAACGCTGGCGCCGGCAAAGCGTGCCGCAGCGGATGCTGCCCAGCCTAGCAAGCTGTCTTCGTCGCGACCGGAGCACAGCCGGGCCATCCTGCTTCTCCTCTTCGCCACTGGTTTGGCGACCATGGGCATGGAGGTCATCTGGATCAGGCTATTTACACCCTATGTTGGGCCGGTGGTGTACTCCTTCGCCAAAATTCTCGCGGCGTATCTGCTGGCGACCTTCGCCGGTTCGCAGGTGTATCGCTTCTGGAGCCGCCACCATTATCACGAGAACGAACTGCTGTGGGTTACCTTGGCGCCTCTCGCCTTGCTGGCGCTGCTGACCTCCGACGGGCGGCTGAGGATGGACGTCAACTTGCGAGTTCTACTGGGCGTTGCACCCATTGCTGGGATGATTGGTTTCCTCACCCCCATGCTGGTGGACCGATGGTCGGCGGGCGCCCCCGACCGCGCGGGCCGAGCTTACGCGGTCAATGTGGCGGGCTGCATTGCCGGACCGCTGCTGTCAGGCTTCTTTCTGTTGCCGTGGTTGGGCGAGCGCCAAGCGATGCTCCTGTTGGCGCTGCCGTGGTTCGTAATGGGATTGCCAGCTTTTCTGCCGATGCGAAAGCGCCACTTGCGGATGGCGCCGGTCGCCAGCCTGTTGGCTGCCGCATTGGCTGTGTTCTTCGTCACCAGGGACTACGAAACGCAATATGCAAGTCCGCCCATTGTGCTGCGCGACAGCACGGCCACCGTGATTGCCTTTGGCACCGGGATGAACAAGTGGCTCCTGGTAAACGGCCATGGAATGACGAGCCTCACACCCGTGACCAAGATGATGGCCCACCTAACACTGGCCTCGCTGCCTTCTCCGCCGCGTAACGTGCTGGTTATCTGCTTCGGCATGGGCACTACGTTTCGTTCCGTCATTTCCTGGGGCGTTCCGGCGACGGCGGTGGAACTTGTCCCCAGCATCCCTAAACTGTTTTCGTTCTACCACGCCGATGGCGACAAGGTGCTGGCGTCACCCTTGGCGCACGTTGTGATTGACGATGGCCGGCGATACCTTGAGCGGTCGCCGCAACAATATGACGCCATCCTTATCGATCCTCCGCCCCCTATAGACGCAGCGGGATCCAGTCTGCTTTATTCCCGTGACTTTTACCTGGTGGCGCGGCAGCGCCTCCGGCCCGGCGGCATTCTCCAGCAGTGGATCTATGGAGGCGACAAAGCGGATTTGTCAGCCGCTACGCGCGCGCTGAAAGAGGTTTTTCCCTACGTGAATGTTTATTTCGATACCGACCCGAGGTTCACCCCACAACCCGGGGCTTTCTATGGTACTGCGGGGATTCACTATCTGGCCAGCATGCGTCCCATCCCAGAGCGCAGTGCGCAGCAATTGCTGGATCGTATGCCCGCGAGCGCGGTAGCCGACATGATGGAATGGGGACCGGAGAAAACGCCGCTGGACCAATTGCAATATATCGTGTCACGACCTGCCTCGGTCGATAGGCTCAGTTCCCTGTCGGCCGGCGCTCCCACTCTCGATGACGACCGGCCCATCAACGAATACAACCAGCTTCGTACACTCTTTCCGGAGCATATGGTTTCATTCGACGCCCAGCCTATGGGGTCAGTGATCCGCTAACAAGAGCTAACGGAGATGGCTCGACACCCGAAGGCGAAGCCCAGTATAGTTGCCTCTTGTCTTAAGCAACCGGGACCATGCATGGCTAATGCCGTAGAACTGCGCCGCATTCATAAGACCTTCGATCACTTTACTGCCGTCGACCATCTGTCCCTTAACATTCGCGCAGGCAGCGTGTATGGGCTGCTGGGGCCGAATGGGGCCGGCAAGACTTCTTCCATCCGCATGATGATCGGGATCACCATGCCCGACGATGGGGAAGTCTGGCTTTTTGGCGAGAGATTCCACCGCGAACAGTTACAGCGCGTCGGTTATCTGCCAGAAGAGCGGGGGCTCTACAAGAGAATGAAGGTGCTTGACCACCTGATCTTCCTCGGCCGCCTGCATGGACTCCCGGAGCACGAGGCCCGCAAGCGTTCGCTGGCCTGGTGCGAGCGGCTTCAGCTCAACGAATGGACACACCAGAAGGTGGAAGAGCTGTCCAAGGGCATGCAGCAGAAAGTGCAATTCATCGCTGCCCTGCTGCATGATCCCGATCTGGTCATCATGGACGAGCCCTTCGCCGGCCTCGATCCCGGCAATGCCGTCATGTTGAAGGACGTCTTACTGGAGTTGAAGAAGGATGGAAAAACCATACTGTTCTCCACCCATCGTATGGACCAGGTCGAGCGACTATGCGATGCCATCTGCCTGATTGACCATGGCCGGTCCATCCTGGAAGGCGATCTGAAAAAAGTCAAGGCGAGCTATGGTAAGAACCACGTGCAGATGCAATATGAGGGGGATCCCCAACTGGAAGGTAACGATCTGGTGGAGTCGTTCAACAATTACGGGAACTATGTAGAAGTCCGCCTGAAACCCGGAGCGGACGCCCAACAGTTGCTGCACCGGGCCGCCGACCGCGCGCGCATCACCCGTTTTGAGCTGCTCGAACCTTCGCTGGAAGAGATTTTTATCGACGTGGTCGGGAAAAATGCATAAGGTCTGGCTCATCGTCCATCGCGAATACCTGGAGCGCATCCGCTCCAAGACGTTTCTCCTCTTTACGCTGCTGATACCTGCCTTGATGGCCGGCGGCATCCTGGTCCCTGCGAAACTGGCGGAAATCAAATCGGGCACCGCCCGGCACATTGTCGTCGTGACTGCGAATGCGGATTTGGCGGCGGCGGTAAAGCAGGAATTGCTCGCTCCACCATCCGCCGGGTCCTCCGCGGGCCCGCCTGAGGGAGCCGCACCGAGAGACACCTTCGTAGTGCAGGTTAGCACTACGCCGACGGCGAAATTGCACGACTTCCTGGGCCAGCAGGTAAGTGCGGGAACCATCGACGGCTTCCTATGGCTGGACGAGGATGACCTGGCGAATCACCAGGCGACCTACAGCGCCCGGGATGTTGCCGACTTTCAGACCAATGCGGCCGTGCGCTTGGCGTTGCGAACCGCGCTGGTGAAGCAATATCTGGCGCAGAAGGGCATGACCGGGCCGCAGGTGGACACGCTCCTCACCCCGGTGGCGCTTAGGACCGTGCACATCACCAAAGGCCACGAAGGCGCCAGCGGCATGACGGTGTTTGTGACCGGATTCATCATGGTCATGCTGCTCTACGTGAATGTGCTGGTCTACGGGATGTCCGTGATGCGTTCGATCATTGAGGAAAAGAACTCACGCATTCTGGAGGTACTACTCTCCTCGGTCACCGCGAAAGAGCTGCTCGCCGGGAAGATTCTTGGGGTGGGAGCAATTGGTTTGACGCAGATTTTGATCTGGCTGGTAATTGGCGCCCTCTTCTCGACCCCGGGAATGGTGGCCGCGAAGGCACACCTGTCGAATGTGCACATCCCCGTCTCCGCCATCGCGTGGTTCGGGGTCTTTTTCCTGCTCGGGTACTTTCTCTACAGCACAGTGTATGCCGCGCTGGGAGCCATGGTGAATAGCGATCAGGAAGCGCAGCAGATGCAATGGCTCGTCTTGTTACCGGTCGTGGTGTCCGTTTTTCTGGCAAATCCGGTGATGCAGCACCCTGATTCACCGATGGCGGTTTGGCTTTCCCTGGTGCCCTTCTTCGCACCTATCCTGATGTTTATCCGCGTCGTGGGGGAGCAAGCGCCCGTCTGGCAGGTGGCGCTTTGTCTGATGTTCATGCTGGCCACCATCTATGGGCTGCTGGCGCTCTCGTCGCGCATCTACCGGGTTGGCATCCTGATGTACGGCAAGCGGCCGACATTGCCCGAACTGCGGCGCTGGCTGAAGTACGCAGGTTAGAGTTATGGCCCTTATAGACCTTGAAATAGATCAGCTCTGATGTCTCGCTGTCCCTGCCCGTCAGTTCCCTTTCCACTTCCCATCGGAACTCCGCCTTGGGCATCTGCCGCGCACGGCACTGCTGCCTTCTCACTTGGAAGAGTTCAGCGCCGCCAACAGGATCGGTTTCGTCCATTCGGGAGCTGTCGTGAGATCGCATGAATTGACGACCCTGCCCTTGTCCAGATGAAGGACCAATATTGGTTCCGGACGGGCGCCGGTGTGAGGATCTGCGTCTTCGCTGTTGTCGTAAACGCGAACCTCCGTCAATTTCCGAATCAGCCGGACCAGATTGAGACGACTCCGGTGATACCGTTCACGAATCTTGACCTCGGGAATGTCGTGTCCACCCCTCTCAACTCGGGAGTGCACGCGTGTAACGTGGAGCTCAGGTGTATGGAGGCCAACGTACCAGACCCGAACCTCCATTCCAGACTCCAACGCTCTCTCCAGCAGAGCTGGGATGGTGTTGCCCCCAAGGGTCGTCTCGAATGCGAAGTTCAGTCGTTCCGTGATTGCACGTTCCAGCAATCGCTTGCCTTCATGCCAGGCGGCACTGTTGGCGTCTTCCTGGATAATGGTTGGATTGGCAGCAAGAATACGCCTGGCAGCCTCATCTGGATTGAAATATTCGACCCCACGCTGCAACAAGGCAGCGCCGCCAAGGCTGCTCTTACCGGCGCCGTTTGCTCCGGCTAGAACATAGATGCAGGGTGGCTGACTTGTACTAGCCATGCTTGCGGGCCGCCAGCACGGCTGCTTTCCCCAACTGCTGCGGGGATGAACTAAAGGCAGCCTTCATCGCAGTGCGCGCCTGGGCGCTCTGCATTCGAGCCAGGAGCGCGTCGAATTCGCCGCTGAGCGTGTCAAGCTTGACTTCAGGAGCGTGCTTGAGGGCGTTGAAGTGGTCCACCGAGATCAGAACTGCCTTAGGGCGGTCGTGCTTCGTTATTACAACTGTTTCTCCCTGAATGGCTTTTTCCAGGATGCGGCCAAATTCATTTTTGACCTCGGTCGCTGTAAATGAAGCAGGCTCCCTAGATTCGCGGGGATGTCGATCCAGGGAAACGGATGACGTGGTTTTTTCCTGGCGGACGAATCGACGCATGGGACGCTCTGCTTGCTTCATAAGAACCTTTTTCCCCATAGTGGCTATTTTAGCTATTTTGTCCGATACGGATCAACCGTGCAGCCCTTAAAACGGGGACGCTCATTCGGCGGCCGGTTCCACATCCCAGTTGCAGGCCCAGATCAGCACCACGAACCAGCCGATTACGGTCCAGCCCAGCCAAAGGTGGGTGACGATGATGGACAGCAGGGCATTGTGCTTGCGCAGTGCCGCCACTGCGATCGGCAGAGGGTACAGCATAAGGAGGAGCAGAGGCCCGAGATCGAAGGAGTGGGTACTCGACGAAATAGGCGACCAGGGACCAACAGAACTCAGCGCCGAGCACGATGGCGACGGCTTGAGCAACTGAGGTTGCAATGGTTCGCAGCACGATGGCACTTTTCTTTCCGCTTCACTCGCAACTGATCTTGTTGCGCGCTTTCGCCCAGCGCGCCAGGACAGCCTTCCGGGCGAGTTCGGAGCGCCGCTTGGCGGGTATCTTCTCCCAGCCCCGCTTCTCTGCCCGTTTCCGGCCGCCCTTGCGGCCCAACGTGACGGCGGCTGGATTCTTGGGTTTCGCCACCCGCAAACGATACCACGCTAGCGCCCCGGAATAGCATTTTCCATACGCTAGCGCTAGCGTATCAGGCAGTCGGGGAATGGAAGTCAAGAGAAATCCGCAGACGGCACCAGAAAGATTTCGCCTGGGACGATGCGATATCGGATGTCATCAGCCGATGCAAGAGTTACGCTTCTGCTCAGGGTGTACTCGAGCTAGAGAAAGAGAAAGGGCGAAGAATGGCTGCTCGCAACCCTGAATTGACTTCGCTATGGACTCCTTCCCGATAAGTCCGGTCGATCTTCCGTGGTGGGGATGGCTGTTTTGCTCCGCCGGATGCTGGACGATAGCCGTGGTGGCCAGGTTCATGCTGCAAAACTATTTAGGAGATATGGCGGAGGTTATAGGTTTTATAAGCACAGCCGCCGGAGTCTTTTGTGCCCTAATCGGAATCGCCCGATTCATCACCTTGGTTTGAGTCGGATGACCCAGTAACCGCAACCCACAATTAGCCCACCACCGCTGATTGGCCTTTCGTTACCCTGACGAACCAGCAGGATCGATAATTGATGCGCCACTGGGGTGGTATAGTGGTGCCATATCAGCACGGCATTGCAGTGGGGGGTCAGCCATGAATCATGCTTCTGCGGTCAAAACTAAATCTGAGATCATGCCACCGCCATCTCCCGAATCGGTGGCGGAAGTCGGGGTGCGCCAGGCCTTCCTCGAAGATCTGGCGCTAAAAGTCCTCTATGCAGGAGGCCCATTCTCGCTGCGGGAACTGGCGTCGCAGACCAGGCTCCCCTTCGGAGTGGTTAAGGAACTGCTTCACCGGCTGCGGACCGAGCATCTTTGCGAAGTCACTGGGATAACCGGAAATATTCCTGAGGTCGCCATCACTTCTCCCGGCCGATCGCGAGCCTTGGAATTGTTGGCATCGAACCAGTATGCGGGGCCGGCCCCGGTTTCTTTAACGAGTTACGTACAACAGGTCCGCCAGCAGAGCGTCCGCAATGTGGAAATCCATCCGCCCGACGTCAGCCGCGCCTTCGCCCATCTGGTGCTCGACCCCAAGACGCTGACCAAGCTGGGGACCGCATTGAATTCGGGTACTTCAATCTTCTTGTACGGACCAACCGGCACGGGAAAATCCTCGATTGCGACCGCGCTTTCGCAAGCGTTTGCGTTCGATCGGGTATGGATACCGTATGCGGTGGAAGTAGATGGTCAAGTGATCTCGGTCTTTGACCCGCATGTTCACCGCCAATTTAATAGCTCGGTATCGCACAATAGCGATGCGCGTTGGGTGCTCTGCTATCGCCCAACGGTCCTGGTGGGCGGGGAACTCACCACGGAAATGCTGGAGCTGCAACTGAATCCGATTACGAAATTCTATACGGCCCCGGCGCAGATGAAGGCCAACAATGGCGTCCTGATCATCGACGACTTCGGACGCCAGCGGCTGCGCCCGGAAGAACTGCTGAATCGGTGGGTGGTTCCCCTCGATCGCGGCATTGACTTCCTCTCCCTGGCGGGAGGAAAAAAGATCGAGATCCCGTTCGAGCTGTTCGTGGTGTTTGCCACCAACCTGGATCCGGCAACCCTGGTGGATGCGGCGTTCTTGCGAAGAATTCAGACCAAGATCAAAGTGGATGCGGTTTCCCCGCAGCATTTCCACGAGATCTTCCGCGCCGTTTGCAGCGAAGCCCGACTGCAATATGAACCGGGCATTGTCGATGAGTTGATAGAGCGGATCCAGAACGAACTAAAGGAACCGCTGCGGGCCTGCTATCCCCGGGACATGGTGAACCAAATTCGCTGGTCGGCGCATTACCTGCAGCGGGAACCACGCCTGGATCGGGAGGCCGTGCAGACTGCCGTGGAGGCGTATTTCGCGGCCGGGACAGGAGATACCGACTTGGAATGAGCTTTCGCGGTGGGCCCACTACAGATAGGGCTTCATATGCCCCGTCTGCAACAGGGTTAGCGGCGACTGTGGGATGGGTCCCGAGTCTCGGGCAACCCTGCCCGACCTCGCCCGCATCAGAAATTTCACTGCCTTTCGCGTGCGTGACAATGGCTTTATAATTAGGTGATCTGGCCCTTACTGAATAAGACCCCAAATCTGGAGTGACGGACAGGAAAACACCGCTGTAACTCCCAACAATTAACCGCTAGCGACTGGCTGGCAACGCATCCTGAGCTTGCTGTGAAGACAGATGCGCTGCCCGGGACGCTGTAACGGGGCTGTCGAGCTAAGCCGCGCCTGCCCAAGAAAATTGTGGAGATAATCCATGCCAAGTATTTCTCGTCCTGTGAAGTTCCTTCTCGTGTTCGGCCTCGCGGTGACAGCAGTGTTTGCTGTTGCCCAAGAGCAAATGACTGCAGCGCCGGCAGAACCCGCCGCCCAGGCGCTGCAATTCGTTCCAGTTCCTCCGTGCCGGGTGGTGGACACGCGAAATCAAAATGGAACTTTTGGCGGCCCGCCAATTCAAGGCGGTACGGCCAGGAGTTTCCCTATCTCACAGAGCCCCACCTGCCGTATTCCCCTCGGCGCCACCGCTTATTCATTAAATGTCTCGGTGGTGCCAATGGGACCTTTGGGATACCTGACGGTATGGCCCACGGGACAGTCGCAGCCTCTGACTGCCACCTTGAATTCACTGGACGGACGGATCAAAGCCAATGCCGCCATCGTGGCGGCAGGCAATGGTGGAGGCGCGGTTAGTATCTTCGCCACTAACACGACGAATGTCATAGTGGACATCAACGGCTATTTCGTGGCCCACAGCACCGGTTCGCTTGCGTTTTATCCGATGTCCCCCTGTCGCCTAGCCGACACGCGGCCGGAACACGGTGGCAGCGGCCCGATTCCAGGCGGGAACACAACCAATTTCCAAATCCTCACGGTCCCTGGTTGTACCGTACCGGGTGCGGCCCTGGCTTATTCGCTAAACTTTTCCGCCGTGCCTAACGGCCCCTTGGGTTACCTGACGGTGTGGCCGGCGGGTAATCCGCGGCCCGTTGTTTCCACTCTAAACGACATCACCGGAACGATCGTAGCCAACGCGGCGATCGTCGGTGCGGGCGTGGGCGGAGATGTTTCTGTTTACCCCAGCAACGACACCAACCTGGTCATCGACATCAATGGCTACTTCGCCGCCCCCGGAGCTCCGAATGCTTTGCAGCTCTATGTGGCGAACCCTTGCCGGGTGCTGGACACGCGCCAGCCCGGTGGAGGTGGCGCTTTCAGCGGGATGCTGGTGGTGGATGTGCTCGGCAGCCCGTGCGGCGTTCCTGCTACGGCCCAGGCCTACGTGCTGAACGCCACAGTGGTGCCGCAGGGCGCCCTAGGGTATCTCACGTTGTGGCCCGATGGCGCCAGTCAGCCAGTGGTCTCGACGCTGAACGCACTAGACGGATCTATCACCAACAACATGGCAATCGTGCCCACCACGAACGGAAAGGTCGATGCTTTTGCGTCTGGCACGACACAACTGATCCTGGACCTCAACAACTACTTCGCGCCGTAGCCGGAAGTCCCGGTCCGGCCGGCTGGTTCACCCAGGCAGGCGGAGCACTCAAGCTCCGCCTGCCTTTTGCCGATTGTGCCCTGGTATGGGCTTGATTCCCTGACCACTGGATGTAACCCGAAAATTCTGGCTTGGATCCCTGTCAGCCCACATTGGGAAGCGCGGTCGCAACCACCAATTCCGGCATCTTAAGGTCTATGATTGAAGTTAACGAAATTCCCGGAGTCCCGGGTTTGCGACAAAGCGTTCAGCGACAAAAAGTTTAGCAACAAAAAGTTTTCGCAGAAAGAGACCTCAGATGAAAAGCAAACTTACGAAGTTAGGCTGGTGCAGCGCAGTAATAATTCTGGCGCTCTCGACTGCGTTCTGGCCCCCACGGGCCACCGCTCAAGACCAAGGTCAACAGGATGATCCCCCCACCCGTGTCGCTCGACTCGGTTACATGGAGGGTTCGGTTTCCTTCCAACCAGCCGGCGAGACCGATTGGGTCGAAGCCGTTGCTAATCGCCCCATGACGACCGGCGACAAGCTGTGGGCCGACAAAGGCTCGCGCGCCGAATTGCAGCTCGGATCAGCCGTGATTCGCCTGAGCGAGAACACCGGCGTCTCCTTCCTCAACCTGGATGACCATACCGCGCAGATCCAACTTTCGTCGGGTACGATCAACCTTCGGGTGCTCCGCCTCGACCCGAACGATGACTTCGAGGTGGATACACCGGACCTGGCCTTCACGGTTTCCCAGCCCGGAAACTACCGGCTGGACGCTAGTGAAGACGGCACCTCCACCGTCGTCAACCTGCGCGACGGCGGGGGCCAGGCCACCGGCAACGGCCAGACCTACACGCTGCACGCCGGCCAAAGAGTCACGTTCAGCGGAGGAACCGATTCGCTGAATGCCGATGTAGAAGAACTCGGTGGCCCCGACCAATTCGACAACTGGGCCAACGGTCGCGATCATCGCGACGATAATTCGCCCTCGGCGCAATATGTATCCCGCGATGTCGTCGGCTACGAAGATTTGGATGACCATGGAAGCTGGCGCGACGATCGGGACTACGGCCACGTCTGGTACCCGAACAATGTCGCGGCAGGCTGGGCGCCCTATCGCGAGGGCCACTGGGACTGGATTTCTCCCTGGGGATACACCTGGGTTGATGACTCCTCTTGGGGCTACGCCCCCTTCCACTATGGACGCTGGGTAACCGTGGGCGGCCGCTGGGGCTGGATAGCCGGGCCGGTGGATGTGCGGCCTGTATATGCGCCAGCACTGGTGGTCTTCATCGGTGGAGGTGGCGTCGGCGTCGGCTTCGGCGGCGATGTGGGATGGTTCCCGCTGGGTCCGCGCGAGGTTTACGTGCCACCGTACCAGGTCAGCCGCGGCTATATGAACCGGGTGAATGTCAGCAACACCACGGTCAACACCACCACCATCACGAAAGTCTATAACACCACCATCATCAATAAAAGCACGAACATCACCAATGTGACCTACGTGAACAGAGATGTTCGGGGCGCGGTGACGGTGGTTCCGCAACGTACCTTTGCCGGCGCGCAGCCCGTTGCTCGCGCCGCGGTTGCCGTAAACCCGCAGCAGATTGCCAGGGCGCCCATAAGCGCGAGGGTCGCCGTGGCTCCCACCCAGCAAAGCGTGCTGGGAGCGAAAGCTTCGACCGCGAATCACGTGACCGCGCCGCCGGCAGCAGTAGCCAATCGGCAGGTGGTGGCGAAGCGGACGCCGCCTCCGCCCCCTGTGTCGTTTGCAAAACAGCAGCAGGCCATGGCAGCGCATCCCGGGCAGCCTTTGGCCCAGCATGAGATCCAAAGCTTGCGTCCCCCTGCCGCCGCGGCTGCGCACCCGATGGTGAAGGTGGCGCCCCCTGGCAAACCGGCGACGCCGACCACTGGCCGTCCCGGCAATCCGCCAAACCCTGGCCGCCCGGGACAACCCACTCCGCCGCCTGCCAACCAGCCGGCGAATCGTCCGGCACCGCCCGCTGAGACGAATCGTCCACCGACAGCGCAACCGCCGAATCGTCCGGCACCGCCCGCTCAGACGAATCGTCCACCGACAGCGCAACCGCCGAATCGTCCGGCACCGCC
>Ga0075520_1000741_pt1 | contig 14868 bp, 8 predicted proteins | sample NGEPerB_FD_75100 | JGI IMG/M metagenome (GOLD analysis project Ga0075520, IMG submission 75100) | Arctic peat soil microbial communities from the Barrow Environmental Observatory site, Barrow, Alaska, USA - NGEE PermafrostAB12-B | ecosystem: Environmental > Terrestrial > Soil > Wetlands > Peat ... | reverse complement strand
TTCGGTGATTGTGGTCGAACACAACCTGGATGTGATCAAGACTGCGGATTGGGTGATCGACCTTGGCCCGGAGGCGGGCAGGGGTGGAGGAAAAATTGTGATGCAGGGAACCCCTGAACAGGTGGCCCAATGCGACAGCAGCCATACCGGGCAGTTCCTTCGAGGCATGCTGGGGAGTCCCGGGGACTCTCGGGGCAAGTTGTCGCGCGACGCGAAGCGAGGCGGCTCGCCCGAGCGAGACTGCTCTCCCGTCGCTGAAAATTCCCGTTGACCTATGTTTCAGCCTTCCGAACCCGCCGACGCCGACGCGATCGTTATTCACGGGGCGCGCGAGCATAATTTAAAGAACCTGTCGCTGACGATCCCTCGCGAAAAGCTGGTGGTCGTCACCGGCGTGAGCGGTTCAGGCAAGAGCACCCTGGCGTTTGACCTTCTCTTTGCCGAAGGCCAGCGCCGCTTCCTGGATTCCATGAGCGTGTATGCCCGCCAATTCGTGGAGCAACTCTCGCGTCCGGAAGTGGACCTGATCACCGGGATCCCGCCAACGGTCAGCATCGAGCAGCGCACCTCGCGCGGCGGCGGCAAGAGCACTGTCGCGACCGTCACCGAGGTGTATCATTTCATCCGGCTTCTGTTCGCCCGCCTCGGCACGCAATTTTGCCCTGAATGCCAGGTCCCCGTCGAGGCGCAGACTCGCGATGAGGTCGCAAGGCGGTTGCGATCGGAATTAAAAAGCCGCGGCGACCTCGTGTTGCTCGCGCCCGTCGTGAAGAATCGAAAGGGATTTCATTCGGACATCGCCGAATGGGCTGCGCGGCATGGATACGAACAGATTCGCGCCGACGGGCGGATGTACTCGACAGAGGAGCGTTTCCGGCTGGATCGATTTCGGGAACATGACGTGGAGATTGTCATAGGAGAGCTGCCCAAAGCCGGTGGCTGGAGGCGAGCCGCGGCCGGAGCCGCCAGCGAATTAAGGAGGAAGCTAACGGGCTCTTCAAAGAAAGCGCCGCAGCGCACCGCGCAGGAAATCGTCGACGAAGCCATCCGGATCGGGCAGGGGACGGTGCTGGCCCTGGACCGTGCCGGGAATGTGAGCATCCATTCCACCGAGCGGTCCTGTCCAAAATGCGGGACATCGTTCGGACCGCTGGATCCCAAAAATTTCAGCTACAATTCGCCTCAAGGCTGGTGTCCGCGCTGCCGCGGATTTGGAGAATTGTTTTACATGCCCGAAGACGTGGATCGTGGCGCGCGCGAAGATGACATTGCCGAATCCTGGTTCGACTGGCAGGAAGGACAGAGGGAGATCTGTCCCGAATGCCAGGGCGCAAGGCTCAACCGGGTTGCCCGCGCAGTGCGACTCCGGATCTCCAGGCGCAAATCAGGCGCTGCCAGACCCGAGTTCCTGGAAGTCGACGCGGTGGGCGGGATGAGCGTCACAGAAGCCGGGCGTCTGTTTTCGAAACTGAAATTCTCCGGGCACACCGCGGAAATCGCGCGGGACATCCTGCCGGAGATTCGCGAGCGTCTGAAATTTTTGCGCGAAGTGGGGCTGGGTTACCTGCAATTGGGTCGCGGGGTGCCGACGTTGTCGGGGGGCGAAGGTCAGCGCATCCGGCTGGCAGCCCAGCTCGGATCCAACCTCAGTGGCGTGCTCTATATCCTGGACGAACCCACGATCGGGCTGCACGCGCGCGACAACCAGCAACTGCTCGCGATTCTGCAGAAGCTCAAGCAGCGCGGGAATTCCGTCTTGGTCGTGGAACATGATGAAGAGACGATGCGGCAGGCGGATTTCATTGTGGACCTGGGGCCCGGCGCCGGGGTGCACGGCGGCGAAGTTGTCGCTTCCGGGACTTTGGCGGAGCTCATGCGACACCCGGAATCGATCACCGGCAAATGCCTGCGTGCGCGCACACCTTATCCCACACGAGGTCAAAGGCGCCCCGTGGTAGGGACGCGCTGCGCGCGTCCTGTTTCGGCAGAGTCGAGGCGGGGCAGCAAAACCGGCTCGACGAAGGCAGCCGCCGCGAAAACGGAATGGCTGGTCCTGGCGAATGCCTCCAAAAACAATTTAAAAAATCTGGAAGTGCGAATTCCACTGGCCCGGCTGGTCTGCGTCACCGGCGTCAGCGGCTCCGGCAAGAGCACCCTGGTTCGCGAATGCCTCGTGCCGGCTCTAAAAGCACAGTTGAATTTCAAATCAAAAACTCGGCCGCAGAACGCCCCCATCAGCGGCTTCGATTCCCTCAAAGCAGTCTATGAGGTTGATCAGTCGCCCATCGGACGGACTCCGAGATCGGTGCCGGCGACGTACGTCGGGTTCTTTGATGACATTCGACGTTTGTTTGCCCAGTTGCCCGAAGCGCGATTGCGCGGGTACGGCCCCGGCCGGTTTTCCTTCAACAGCCCGCAAGGCCGCTGTCCCGCGTGTTCGGGGGTGGGAGAGATCAAGCTGGAGATGAATTTTTTGCCACCGGCGTTTGTGCGCTGCGAAACCTGCGGAGGGTCCCGTTTCGACCGGGAAACGCTGGACATTGAATATCGTGGAAAGAACATCGCTCAGGTGCTTGAGCTATCGGTGGAGGAGGCGCTCGGATTTTTCACGGCACATCAGAAGATCAAGCGCGCGCTCCAGGCTTTGGGCGATACCGGGCTTGGATACCTCAAACTGGGCCAGACGAGCCCCACGTTGAGCGGGGGCGAAGCGCAGCGGGTCAAGCTCGTCAGCCACCTGCTGACCGGGCTGAGGGAGGTGAGAGGGGAGAAGGGCGAGGTGAGAGGGTCTGATGAAGGGCAGCAGGTGATGGAATTGTTGGAAACAGCGGAGCCGAAAATCCGCGGTTCGCGGTTCGAGCCTCGCGGTTCGAACCTTTTTATTTTGGAGGAACCGACGATTGGGTTGCACATGGCCGACGTCCGGCGGCTCGTGGAGGTGTTGCAGCGGCTGGTCGACGCGGGGCATTCGGTCGTTGTCATCGAGCACAACCTGGATTTAATTGCGGAAGCGGATTGGATCATTGATTTGGGACCCGAAGGCGGGGAGGGCGGCGGGCGTATCGTGGTGGAAGGCACGCCCGAGCACGTGGCACGCGAGAAGCGCTCGTACACGGGCAGGTTTCTTAAACCACTGCTTCGATGATTGGGGTGGGTGGAACAAACACGTTTAACCACGGATGGACACGGATCAAAAGAGGTCGAGGGTCGAGCGTCGAGGGTCGAAGGTGCCGCTAAAGCTTCCGCCTCTGCTAAAATCTACGGCGGACAAGTCGGGCACCCTCTCCCATCTGCCTTTGCTGAAGCTACGGCGAGACAGGTCGAATGGGAGAGCCTTCGTCCTTCGTCCTTCGACTCTCGACCTCTTTTGATCCGTGTCCATCCGTGGTTACCCTCTGTGTTTGGGGTGTGGCCGAAAAACGTTGCGTGTAATGGCGCAATTATTCAGATTTAAGCAGCGCTGGAGAGATGGCTGAGCGGCTTAAAGCACACGCCTGGAAAGCGTGAGTCCCTCTAAAGGGGATCGGGGGTTCGAATCCCCCTCTCTCCGCCACTTTTGCCTAAGATCGATTGCGAGGATTCTTCAACCCGAAGGGTTGGCAGAAAGTAGCCGGAGGTCGCAGTCAGGCGGAGACCTCCGGTAATCAGTCGAGAGGGAATGCATCCTGGAGGGATGCAAGAACTCTTCAGAGACCACAATGCGGTCACATCTGGACATTCTACAATTGCCACATGTGAGCTGTCGGTCATTGTTTGCGGATGTCGAGACCTTTAAGCAATCGAACCGGCTGGCGGGTGGTATCGTGTCACCCGGAAATGAGTGCCAGCCGACAGCGACTGGCCGGCAGCAAACCAGAAGGGGCGCAGCAAGCTCAATTGTACAATGTCCAGATGTGACCCTGTCAAACGCAATACCAGGTGGGTTTCTGCACGAAACAAAATTAAATCATTTTCCCATGCAAAACTTGAAACTAAAAATCTTGTTGGTCACGGTCCTGGTCTTGCAGCTTTGTGTCACCTTTGCCGAGCCTGTGTCGGATCGAATCACCGTGACCGTGCGGGGTCAGGGCCCGGATGTCGTGCTTATCCCCGGACTCGCCTCATCGGGCGCGGTCTGGGATGCCACGGTCGGGCACCTTGAAGGACACTATCGCCTGCATATCGTTCAGGTAGCCGGGTTCGCCGGCGCGCCGGCGCGCGCAAACGCCCAGGGACCGGTAATCCAGCCCACGCTCGATGCCCTCGACGCCTATATCAAAACAAACAAACTAAAGTCGCCAAAGGTGATCGGCCATTCGCTCGGCGGGTTGATGGGGATGATGCTCGCCCTTCAGCATCCCGAAGACGTGGACAAGCTGATGATCGTGGATTCGCTTCCATTTTACGGGGCATTGTTCGGCGCGAATGACGCCGCCGCGGCAACGCCGCAAGCTTCCGCAATGCGTGATAGCATCATCGCCGAAACGCAAGACGCCTACGCGCAGAGCGAAAGAGGATTCCTCCGTTCTCTGGTCAAATCGCCGGAAGGTCTCAAGGCGGCAACCCGATGGGCCGTCGCGTCCGACAAATCGGTCGTGGCTCGTGCCATGTTCGAGAACATGACGACAGACATTCGCCCGAGACTGCACGAGATAAAGATGTCAGTAACGATGCTCTATCCCTGGGACCCTTCGACCGGTATGCCGCAGGCTGTCGTCGATGGGCTGTATCGGAAAGGCTTTGCGCCGCTGCCGAACAAGACGATTCTGCGCATCGAGAATTCGTTTCACTTCATCATGCTCGACCAGCCGAATGTATTCGCGGCCCAGGTAGACACGTTCCTCAAGTGACTGGTACACCCAGGAGCTGTCCATTCAAATCCAGGTTGGCTGTCCCGATCGAGCCGGGACTCCAGTTTTTTTGCGGACTTGGCTTGCTTGAAACCAGAGCGGCACAAAGGCTGGTCAGCCGCGAAATCCGCGGTTAAAGTCACGGTCAGGATTGGGATGGGTCTCCGGCAGAGAGACTTGTCATGAACGTTATGCCAGCCGTTCAGGCTCAGCACAATGCTTGCGAGGACTTTGCGACCTCGATCGAAGGCGCAGGCGCTCCATGTGGATTTCAGGCGCGATGGCGATGGGTGGCCGATGGTGGGCTTCATCCTTATGGTCGATGAGTTTCGAAGTGACAATGGGGCGGCGCGTTTCGTGCCGGGCTCGCACAAGTGGTCCACGGTTCCCGCGGATCGCATGAAGGACCCCGTGACCGACTACGAAGGCCAGGTCCAGGTGTGCGGGCCGGCGGGGTCCATGATTGTTTACAATGGATCTGTCTGGCATGGGCATATGGCAAATTCCACCGGCGGGCCACGCCGTTCAATACAAGGGGCCTATATTCGGCGGGAAGCCCAGTCCGGAGTCAACCTGCCTGCCCGCATGCGTTCCGAAACTCTCGCTCGCATCGGATCGCTTGCGAAGTATGTATTGGCCGTGTAAATACAACGAGAAGCGCACACCGCTGCGGGAGAGAATTTGTTGAACCGCGGATTTCGCGGATTTCGCGGATGATGAGGCAGTACTCCAATCCGCACCCCGTATTTTGCTTCAAAGATTGCTACTGTTAAAATCGCTGGTATATTCACTGGCCATTTAACAGACAGATTTGGCAAACGCTATGGCTACACTCAAAACGGTCCTGATTATTTTTGAAGTGCTCGTGTTCTTCAATTTGCTGATTGCTGTACACGAACTGGGGCACTTCCTGGCCGCCAAGTGGCGCGGGTTGAAAATCGACCGGTTCGCCATTTGGTTTGGGAAGCCGATCTGGGCGAAAAAGATCAACGGGGTTGAATATGCCCTGGGCTGGATACCTGCCGGCGGGTACGTGGCGCTGCCGCAGATGGCGACCATGGAGGCGATTGAGGGCAAGAGCGAAGACCAGGGCGTGCCGCTTCCGCCAATCGGTCCCTTCGATAAAATCATCGTGGCTGTTGCGGGGCCGCTTTTCAGTTTTCTCCTGGCCATCGCGTTTGCTTTCGTCGTCTACGCCGTCGGAAAACCGGTCCACGCCTCCAATAACACCACCACGATCGGGTTTGTGGAAAAAGACGGTCCGGCCTGGAACGCGGGATTGCGTCCCGGGGACGTGATTAAGGCGATAGACGGTCACCCGGTTTCGTGTTTTGATCCGCCGCCCACCGCGGAGAGTGTGAAGTGGCGGGTGATCACAAGCGAAGGCACGAATATCGTCATCAACTACCTGCGCGATGGAAAAGAACACACGGCCTACGCGTCGGCCACTAACCGCCCGACAAAATGGTATCAGCGCAAAGCTTTGCCCCAAGTTCTCCTGTCCCAGGAAGCTCCTGCGATCATTTACCAGGTGGCCAGCAACAGTCCTGCCGCGCTGGCCGGGTTGCAGCCGGGCGATCAAGTGATCGCGATGAACGGCGAAAAAATCTACAGCTTTCAGACCGTGATGGCTGCCGAAGAGGCCATGACCAACGGTGGCGTTGAACCGCTCAAGCTGACGGTGCGCCGCAACCATGAGCAATTTGACCGGACGCTCATTGCGGAAAAGCCGCTCCAGCCCCCGAGCAGCAATCCATCCCTGGGCATCATGGCGTGGGAGCTGGATACGAACGTTACCCTGATGCACTCGCCGCCCCTGGATCAAATCAAGGAAAGCGCCGGACAGATTTTCGCGACGCTGGGCGCAGTGCTCTCCCGCAAAAGCCACGTCGGCGTGCAACAGTTGGGCGGTGCGGTCATGATAGTGCACGTCTTCAAGAACCTTCTGGAAAGCGAGGACGGCTGGCGCATGGTGCTCTGGTTTAGCGTGGTCTTGAACGTCAACCTGGCGATGCTCAACATGCTTCCGTTCCCGGTGCTCGACGGCGGGCATATCCTGCTCTCCATCCTTGAAGTCATCCGGCGTCGCCCGATCAGCACCCGGGTCCTGCAAAGCATCCAGACCGCGTGCGCCGTTTTGATTATAGGGTTCATGTTGTTTATAGCGTTCTTCGACACTGGCGACTGGGTCCGCAGCGCCCGGGAAGGTCGCGAACAGCCCGTTGTTTTTGCGCCCAAACCGTAGCCGGGGTTATCCAATGCAATACTCCGCATCTCCACTCCTGCACAAACGCCGGATCACCCGCGAGGTCAGTGTCGGAGACCCGAAGCAAGGAGGGGTCATTATCGGCGGTTCCCACCCGGTTGTCGTTCAGTCCATGCTGACTTGCGACACAATGGACACCGCCGAATGTGTCCGGCAAACGCTGGAGCTGGTTTCGGTCGGCTGCCAGATCGTCCGCATCACCGCCCCCACCGTCAAAGACGCCGCCAATCTCAAGGTTATTGTCGAGGAACTCCGAAAAGCGGCGTGCATGGTTCCCATCGTGGCCGATATCCATTTCAAACCCGACGCCGCGATGGAAGCGGTGAAATGGGCGGATGTCGTGCGGGTGAATCCCGGCAATTACGCCGACAAGAAGAAATTTGCGGTCAAGGAATACACCGATGCGGAATACGCCGCCGAATTGAAGCGGATTGAGGAATCATTTACGCCGCTGGTCCTGGAATGCAAACGGCTGAATCGTGCGTTAAGAATCGGGACCAACCATGGTTCGCTCAGCGACCGGATCATGAATCGTTACGGCGATTCGCCCATGGGAATGGTGGAGAGCGCGCTTGAATTTGCCAGAATCTGCAGGCAACACGAGTTTCACAATTTCAAGTTCTCGATGAAATCGAGCAACCCGAAAGTGATGATCGAATGTTACCGGCTGCTGGTGGCGCGGCTTGAGGAGGAAGGGCCGGACTGGAATTATCCCATTCACCTGGGTGTCACCGAAGCCGGCGAAGGAGAAGACGGCCGGATCAAGAGCGCGATTGGGATCGGTTCGCTATTGTGCGATGGGCTGGGTGACACGATCCGCGTGTCATTGACAGAGGATTCCCCTCGCGAGATCGAGGTCTGCCGCGATTTGCTGGCGCAAATTCCACACCTGACAATCCCCGTCGAGGCAGGTGCCGAACCTGGTCCGCCTGGGTTTCCCTTTGATCCTTTCACTTACAGCCGGCGGCTGGCGCCTGTGATTGACCTTGCTGAAGGAATTCAATGCGGCGGCGATCAACTCGTTCGCGTCGTGGTGACTCGCGACGTGTGGGACAAAGTCGCTCCGAAAATCAAGCCGGGTGCGGACGTGAAACCCGAAGCGATTTACGAGGACTTGAATATTGCCGAGATAGATCCGCTGCAGGAATTCGCGATCAACTGCGACACCCAATTGGTGACGGTGAAAGACGGGGTGGCGCTCACGGCGATCGCGGCCTTCCGGCTGCTGAGCCTGAAGCTGAAGAGGCTGGGGCGGAACAACCCGATTCTTTTGAAGGATCGATTGACGTTAGATGCCGGTGAATTGCCTCTCCAACCCAGGATTTCTTTGCTGCGGGCGGCGGTGGTGATTGGCTCTTTGCTGGCCGATGGCATTGGCGATGCCATCCTGGTGCGGGGCGAGCCGGGCGCAGGGCAGGGATTGCGGCTCGCCTACAATATTTTGCAGGCTGCGGGCTGCCGCTCATTTAAGACTGACTATGTCGCCTGCCCGTCATGCGGGCGGACATTGTTTAATCTTCAAACCGTTACCGCGCGAATCAAGAGCCGCACCGAGCACCTCAAAGGGGTGAAGATTGCCATCATGGGGTGCATCGTGAACGGTCCGGGCGAAATGGCGGATGCGGATTTCGGCTATGTCGGCGGCGCTCCGGGGAAGATCAATCTTTACGTTGGGAAAACGCCGATCAAATTCAACATTCTCGAGGACGAGGCCGTGGATCGCCTGGTGGACCTGATCAAGGAACACGGGAAATGGGCCGAGCCGCTCCAGGCCGAAGCCGTCCAAGGGTAAAGGTCATACTCCCGTACTGCGTCTCTGCCCGCACCCCGAAGGGGTATCAAGATAGTAGCCGGAAGTCGGAGCGCAGCGAAGACTTCCGGTTTCGTGGAGACATGTCCCGCCATCCTGGAGGGATGGCAGAATTCTGCGACCCTTCCAGGGTCGACCGGTAACTTGGAAAGCTGTCCGGGGGTCTCGCTTGCTCGACCCCCGGCTACTATCTGGCAACCCTCCGGGTTAGCCGAAAATCTCTTAGCGGATGCGTTTACTGGATCCTCGGCTTGAAATCCGATTGCCGGGCCAGTTCTTCCCAGAGTTTCTTCTCCGAATCAGTGATCCTTGAGGGGACTTCAATCCGCGTCACGACAATCAAGTCTCCGTGACCGCCGTCGCGCTGGCCCAGTCCGCGATTGCGGAGACGGAGTTTCTGTCCATTTTGAGTTCCTGGCGGGACGCGGATGTTCACGCGTCCGTCGAGGGTTGGGACCGACAAGTTCGTGCCCAGCACGGCTTCCCAGGGAGCCAGGTCGGCCTCGTAGACAAGGTTGTGATCGTCCACCTCGAAATCCGGGTGTCTGGCCAGGCGGACGCGCAGGAAAAGATCGCCGGCCTGGGCGCCGCCGCTGCCGGCTTCGCCGCGTCCGGGGACGCGCAGCAACTGGCCTTCGGTCACACCTGCCGGAATTTTCACCTGGTAAGTTTCCGTCCGTGAGTCGCGCCTTACGGTGACAGACCGCACCGACGCGCGCATGGCTTCCTCCAGGGTGACCATGATATCGCCTTCAATATCGCGCCCGCGTTCGCGAATGTGCTCCTCAAAGCGGCCGCCACGACCGAACCCGCCAAAGCCGCCTTGCATTCGCGATCCAAACAGTTGCTCGAAAAAGTCGCTGAAACCGGTCCCTGCAAATTCAAATTCCTCTCCATTCGGTCCGGTGCCTTGGAAACCTCGCCTGCCACCCGTAGAGGATTCCCATCCCGGCGGCGGGCGAAATTCGGCTCCTGACTTCCAGTTCGGCCCCAATTGATCGTATTTCTTGCGATTGGCGGGATCCCCCAGCACTTCGTAAGCCTCGTTGATCTCCTTGAATTTTTCCTCGGCCTTCTTTTTGTCCTTGGCGACGTCTGGGTGATATTGCCGGGCGAGTTTGCGAAATGCTTTTTTGATGTCGACGTCACTCGCTGTGCGCGGCACCCCCAGGCTTTCGTAATAATCTTTATATTGAACGGCCATAGACGCTGCGTTGGAGCCAGATTCTCTCTCAACGCATAAGCATCATGCCTTGTATCCTCGATTTGTCAAAGCGGCCGAGGGGGAGAAGGTGTAACCACGGATGGACACGGATTAAGAGGCCTATGGTAGAAACGGCGCTGCTGCGCCGTTAGCGCCGCGCAGCAGCGGCGCAACATGAGGCGTGATGCACACGAGGGATCGGCATTTGTTCCGGCCGCTGAATGCGACCGGCGACATCGAGCACGAGGTCCACCAGCTTGGGATGCGCCGTGCGTCCGGCTGCGCGCAGCGCAGCCCTACCCCTTCTTATCCGTGTCCATCCGTGGTTAAAAATCCTTGTTCGGAAAGTTGGCGGGGAGGGAACTCACAGGTTGCCATTATCCCCGCACGAAAGTGATACGCGGTCAACTCCACGACTATCGGCGCAAACCCGCGCCGCTGAAGAGGAATTGTTTGGGCCATGCCGTGATCCCGGGCGAGGTTTGGACCTGGGGTGGCTGGCGGCGCTGCGGCGCCGCTCTGCCGGCGGTTGCGCGGATTTCCATGGGGACAGGACCTCACGAAAAGGAGAAAATTTGTACACCAAGCAAACGAAGGAAACGAAGGGTTCAGACTGCCGCAGCGTGCAATTTTGCCAAGATTCTCAGAACTACTCTCACCCCGACCCTCTTTCCATCCAGTAGGAGAGGCTGCGCGCAGCGCAGCCCTACCGAGGCTTTGCGTGAAGGTGAGGCCAGCCTGGGGTTCTCAGTAAACCTTGCGGAGGTTCGAAGGCAGGATGTTCAGCTCGGTGCGGTATTTGGCAACGGTGCGGCGGGCGATGACGATGCCTTTATCCTTGAGCATGCGGACGACTTCCTGATCCGACAGGGGCTTGGAAGAATCTTCCTTTTTGAAGATCTCGGAGATCATGTCTTTGACGCTGGTATTGGAAAGGCCGTCCCCGCTGGCGGTCTGGATGCCGGCGGTGAAGAAATATTTCATTTCGAAGATGCCCTGGGGCGTTTCCATGTACTTGGCGGAAACGGCCCGGCTGACGGTGGTTTCGTGCACGCCGACGACTTCGGCGACCTGGACCATCGTGAGAGGCTTGAGGAATGCGACGCCTTTGTCCATGAACTCGTGCTGCCGATGCACGATTTCCTTGGCAATATTCAAAATCGTCTGCTGGCGCTGGTGCAGGCTTTTGATCAAAAATTTTCCGGCCCGGATTTTTTCGCGAATATAATTGCGGACCTCGCTGGAATTTTCGCCTTGGGCCATCAGGTCCTTGTAGGTATTGCTGATGCGCAAGTGCGGGACGTGTTCGTTGTTTGTGCTGACGACGAAATCGTTGCCGGATCGTTGCACGAAGACTTCAGGCAGAACGTATTGGTCGTTATCCGGCAGAAAAGCCCGGCCCGGCCTGGGTTCCAATCGAGCAATCCGCTCAAGAGCTTCCTGGACCTCATCGACTTCGCAATCGGTGCCGCGAGCGATCTCAGGAATGCGGCGTTTGCCCAGCGCTTCCATGAAATCTTTGATGATGCGGTACTCGAGAGTTTCCTGCTGGCTGCTGCGATCGAGCTGGAGCAAGAGGCACTCCTGCAGATCGCGGGCGCCGACACCCGGAGGGTCGAAAGTCTGGACGATTTTCAAGACCTCCAAGATCTTGTCGGAAGCCAATCCCGTGGTGGCCGTCAGTTCTTCGATTGTGGCCTTGAGGTATCCGTAATCATCGATATTGCCGATGACCATTTCGGCGATGGGCCATTGTTCTTCTGTGAGAGGGGATTCGCGGACCTGTTCGCGCAAGACTTCCTGGAGCGAGGTTGCGGCGACGAGAGAATCGAACATGAACTGCCGCTTTTCTTCATCCTCGGCGGAGCGGCGCATGGGGGCATTGGTCTGCGCAAAATGATCGCGCCATTCCTGGTCGAGTTGGGCGAGGCGTTCGAACTCGGCCTGGAAGTCGTCGGCTGGAGCATCCGGCTGCTTCTCGGTGGCAGGATCGAAATTCAGGTCAGCGGGCGGCTCGGCGGGATCGAGCGCCGCGGCGGGTGGAGCTTCGCCTTCCGGAGTATCGCGTTCGTCCAGGTCGGTTTCCTCGGCAGCGACTTCTTCGAGAACGGGATTCTGTTGTAATTCCTGTTCTACCAGAGCCTTGAGTTCGAGGGTGGGCGCCTGGAGTAACGCCAGTGATTGCTGAAGCTGGGGAGCCAGCACCAGTGATTGTGTTAACCGTTGCGACAGTTGTAAGCCCTGTGCCATGAGTCAGGCCATAGAATAGGCATGTTAGGCAAAATCACAAGAAAAACTTGGCACGAATTACGCTTTAGTGGCACAAATCCAGCTGACTAGAAGGGTTTTTCTGGAAGTTTTCCATTGGAATGCACCTCGATTTTTCCATACTCAGATTATGGCGAATTCCTTTGGCTCCCTGTTCCGCGTCACGACATGGGGCGAATCTCATGGCCCGGGCGTGGGAGTGGTCGTGGATGGCTGCCCGCCGCGGTTGAAGCTGACCGAAGCGGACATTCAACCCGACCTGGACCGGCGACGGCCTGGCCAGTCAAAAATTGTCTCTCCACGCAAAGAAATAGATGCTGTCAAAATCCTCTCCGGAACTTTTGAGGGCAAGACGCTGGGCACTCCGATCAGCATGTGGGTAAGGAATGAAGATGCCCGGTCCGAAGCCTACTCGGAAATGGCAACCAAGTTTCGCCCTTCACACGCCGACTACACGTACCAGGCCAAATTCGGCATCCGCGCCTGGCAGGGCGGGGGCCGGACAAGCGCGCGAGAGACCGTCGGCCGCGTTGCGGCGGGAGCCATCGCCAGGAAACTTTTGAAGGAACGCTTCGGCGTCGAAATACTGGCATACGTCAAACAGGTGCAAAACATCGCCGCCACCATCGATATCGAAAAAGTCAAAGCGGCTGGAATCGAATCCAATCTTGTCCGGTGCCCGGATCGCGCCGCGGCTGTGAAAATGATCCGGCTGATCGAGGCCGCGCGCCGCGCAGGCGACACGGTCGGCGGTATTGTCGAAGGCGTGGCGCGCGGCGTCCCGCCCGGATGGGGCGAGCCGGTGTTTGACCGGCTGGAAGCCGATCTTGCCAAGGCGATGCTGAGCTTGCCGGCGTCCAAGGGTTTTGACATCGGGTCCGGATTTGGAGGCATTCTCATGACGGGCCGGCAGCACAATGATTTGTTTCGGGCAAAGGGCGGGAAGGTCTACACCGTCACGAACCGGTCCGGGGGGATTCAGGGTGGCATTTCAAACGGCCAAACGATTTATTTCCGGGTCGCATTCAAACCGGTCGCCACGGTCATGCACGAGCAGGACACGGTGGATATCGAGATGAAGAACACGACGCTCAAGGTCCGGGGCCGGCACGATCCTTGTGTGCTGCCGCGCGCGGTGCCAATGGTTGAGGCGATGACCGCATTGGTGTTGATCGACCATGCGCTGAGGCACAAGGCGCAATGTGAATAGGTAGCTGCGTCTCGTAAGAGCGCAGCCAATCCAAAAGCGGCAGAGGGCTGGCGCGCTCTACACGCTAACGCGTCGCCTTTAGTCACGGCCTTTGACTAACGCGCCAGCACATGGAGTGCGTGCGCTTTAGCGCCGCTCTCGGATGCGTCCCTCCTTCCCTCGCACAATCTCCCGCTCGCTGCACCGCCCTACCCACAGCGCCGCTAAAGACGGCGCACTCCACACGCTGGCGCGACCTCACGGCGGCCCGCTGGCAAAGAGATTTTCCCACCAGCGCTGGCCTGCAAAGACCCAGATCACAGCGGCAAGCGCGAGGTAGGGTCCGTAGGGCATGCGTGAGGACCATTGCCGCTTGCCCAGGAGAATGAGGCACAGGCCGACTGCCGAACCGATAAGGGAGCTAATCGTCACCGAGAAGAGCACGGCTTGCCAACCCAGGAACGCGCCGATTGCGGCCATGAACTTCACATCGCCCAGGCCCATGGCCTCGCGCGGCAGAATGATTTCGGCGGTCACCCCTTCCAGGTGCGGCACGGCAACCGGATCGAACTCTTCCTCGCCAATCCGCAGCCGGTCCGGCGACAGTTGCACCCGGACGTCCCAATAGCAGCGGTCCGGCAATTCTACAGTCTCGGCATGCAACGTGATCGTATCCGACCGTCGATAGAACAATTCCTCGTATGGAATTTCGCGGTCGGGGAGGCACAAGGCCGTTTCCGTGAAAATGATTTTTGTTGTTTCGAGCAAGGCGACCCGCTGCCGGCCGAAGAGCAATTTGCCCAGGCGCAGGATGACATAGATCAGCCCGCCTCCAGCGGCGGCGCCGAGAGCGCCGGCCATCGCGCTTTCCGTCCAGTTGGGCGCGTGGTGCAGTTTCGGCACGGCAACGGAGCAAGCAAGCCCGAGAGCCGTGCCCCCGAAGGTGAGTTCGTCGGGGATGATGAAATGTTCGAAATCGATGAAGCTGGCGGCGATGAGCCCGGCCAGGAAGACGCAGTAAACCAGGGCGAGGACAGCGGATTGGCTGCCGAAGGAAACCCAACTGGCCAGGAAGGCGAGGCCGGTGAGCAGTTCGACGATGAAGTAGCGCGGAGAGATTAATGCGCCGCAATTCCGGCATCGGGCGCGCAACCACAACCAGGTGGCGAGGGGGATGTTCAGGTACCAGGGAATAGCGTAATGGCAGTGAGGACAATGGCTGGGAGGGGAGACGATGCTTTCGCCCAGTGGCAGACGGTGAATGCAGACGTTCAGGAAGCTGCCCACCACGCAGCCGAAAAC
>Ga0075520_1000740_pt1 | contig 14880 bp, 13 predicted proteins | sample NGEPerB_FD_75100 | JGI IMG/M metagenome (GOLD analysis project Ga0075520, IMG submission 75100) | Arctic peat soil microbial communities from the Barrow Environmental Observatory site, Barrow, Alaska, USA - NGEE PermafrostAB12-B | ecosystem: Environmental > Terrestrial > Soil > Wetlands > Peat ... | reverse complement strand
TTCCTTGTGTAGTGAAGAACAGCCAACCGAGTGCCGCGCCTCCGATCGCGAATTGACCTAATAATTTGAATCGACCCGACAAACCGCGCGGACTGTGCCCTTCAATTTTCATGCGGTCGTCGAGGAACCCTATGAAACCGTAGCCTGCCGTTACAACTGCCGTCGCCATGACAAATACATTGTGCACGTCCGCCCAAAGGACCGTGGGCAACAGAACGCTTACCAGAATTAGCGCGCCTCCCATGGTTGGCGTCCCCGCCTTCTTCTTGTGGCCCTCAGGGTTCTCTTCACGAATAATTTGACTGATCTGCTTGCCACGTAGCGTTCTGATAAACCAAGGTGCTATGAAAAAGGAGAGGAGCATTGCCGTTAGCGTGGCCATAATGGCGCGGAACGGTTGGTACCGAAGCACGTTCAGTACACCAGCCCAACCAAACTGCTTGCTCAAAGGGTAGAGCCATTCGTATATCACGCGGCATATCCTTTCTTGGCCGCAAGTGCTCGGACAACCACCTCGAGCTTGACACCACGCGAACCCTTCACGAGCACAACGTCGCCGGGCTCTGCTAGGTCGGCGATGCGCACGCCGGCTTCGTCTGCGTTCGAGAAATACTCGGAGGGCACGCCCGCCGACCGTGCGCTATCAAAGAGAGGTTGTGTTTGTTGTCCCACTGCGACCACAACCGATGCCGCACCCAATTTATTACCCAGAATTCGGTGCTCACGTTCGCTGTGCGGTCCAAGCTCCCGCATTTCACCTAACACCAAGATGAGGCGAGATTGTCGTCGCTCGGCCAACTCGGTTGCTACGGCAATAGAGCTTGTCATGCTGGGCGGATTCGCGTTGTAGCAGTCATCTACGACGACGATTCCTTCATTCAGCTTGAGCACTATTAGTCTGCCCGCTTCGCCGAGGTTGTTGCGAAATAGCGCCTGGCCTACGCAGGCGTCGTCAATCGGCGGCCCGAGGGATTCGGCCACGGCCACGGCAGCGGCTGCCGCGAGTGCGCCAGGTTTGCCCAATAACGTACTTTCAAAAACCAGCCTGCCGCCACCGGTTCGCTCGCTGCGCTGGATGCCTATCGAGGTCGTATCGATGTGCTGACCGGGCTGATGCGTGGCTGAGTAATCTACAAATTGTTCGCACCCATAGGTCACTTGCCGAGCCTGCAGCGCCCGCCGCGCCAATTGACGGACCACGCGTCGATCGTCACCGTTACCAATGGCCACGCTGCCGGGCGCGAGTATTCCAAAAATATCCCCTTCTTCCGCCTCGATTCCATCAAGATCTCCCAAACCTTCAGTGTGTTCGAGTCCAATCAACGTCAGAACAGCTACGTCCGGTTGGCATACCTCAGCTAGTGCCCGAACTTCGCCGGGAAAATTCGTTCCCACTTCGATAACCGCGTAGTTATGCTGGTCTGTCAGACCAAGTAGTGTCATGGGTACGCCTACTTGATTATTGAGGTTTCCGGGCGTTGCATGTACCGAGCCGGGATAAATTGCCTCCAGCAGCGCCTGGGTTGCGACTCGAGTAGTTGTTTTTCCAGCCGAACCGGCAATGGCAATGACCTTACCATTCCAGCGGTTTCGGTGCAGTCTTGCGATGCTGCCTAGTGCCCTCAAAGTTGAATCTACTCTGAGTATCGGTACCGGTAACTCGAGCAATGTGTCTCTTTCAACAATGACGGCCCGTGCCCCGCGATCGACCACATCGTGCAAATAGTCATGCCCATCAAAACGATCGCCCGACAAGGCTACAAAAAGTTTACCCGAGGTATCGGAACGCGAGTCGGTCGTGACACCAGAAACGTGTCCGTCGCCACAGCCACTGAGTTGCGCCCCAGTCACTTCCACGATCTGGCGCAAGGAAAACACGGCGCAATTGTCGGGTATCGGCGTTGCCACTAGCCACCCTGACTTTCGTCGCACTTCGGCAAACCACGTCGACTCTTGAGAGCTTGTCGCGCCTGCACACGATCGTCGAAAGGTCGGGTCGAAGACCCAATGATTTGGTACGGCTCGTGGCCCTTACCTGCGATAACGACTACATCCCCCGGCGCGGCACGAAGGATGGCTTGCTCAATCGCTAGGGCACGATCGAGCTGTACTTCGTACCGGGCGTGGGCCTGTCGAAGACCGGGCTCAATTGCCGCTGCGATCGACAAGGGCTGCTCCGTTCGTGGATTATCATTAGTAATAACCGCGTAATCCGCCCAGCGCCCGACGGCATAGCCCATTTTTGGGCGTTTGTTTGGATCCCGATCGCCGCCGCAACCAAATACGCAGTGAACGCGCCCGTTGGCGAGCCCCTTCACCGCTTGCAGAACCCTCTCAAGCGCATCCGGCGTGTGGGCATAGTCGACCAGTACGACAATGTCGTCGGCAGGGCCTTCGCAACGCTCGAGCCGTCCCGGTACCGCAAAATCGCCGCCAAATCCCGTGACGGCAGCCTGAATATCCACGTTCAATGCCCCCAGAATGCCAAGGGCCAACAGCAAGTTCTCTAGATTGTGCTCGCCAATCAGGCGCGTATCCAAATGCACTTCGCTGTCATCAATCAAGAGCGTCCCGCGAATACCCCGCGCATCCAATTCAACGTGAAGTGGGCGCACATCGCAGCCCGGGGCTCTTCCGACCCGCCAAAGGCGCTCGACACTAACCGCATCAGCGAAGCGTGCGCCCGCCGGATCGTCAACGTTAATCACGGCTTTACGCGGGGTACGCTCAATGAAAAGTCTACGCTTGGCGGCTTCATAGTGGTCCATGTCACCGTGGTGATCGAGGTGGTCCTGCGTCAAATTGGTAAACGCCGCGACCTCCATGCGAAGTGCATCGACGCGACCCTGATCCAATGCGTGGCTTGACACTTCCATAATGAAATGGGTGCCCCCCTGCCGAAGTACATGGCCGATTAGCCGTGATATTTCATCTGCTTCAGGTGTTGTGAGGTTGCTTTCCTGGGACTCGTCAGCAAAGAAGAACCCCGTCGTGCCTAGGCGAGCCGCTCGTGCCCCGGCGGCAGCCAGGCCGCGCTCCACTAGTGCGACCGTTGTGGTCTTGCCGTTGGTTCCAGTAATCCCAACCACTGGCAGTTGCTGCGATGGATAACCCTGCACAGCCTCTGCAACAAACGCCAGGGCGCGGCGTGCGTCATTTACGCAGATGATGGGTACGGCTACGGTGTTCCAGCCCTTCGATTCAGGCCCCGCCAGCACCGCCGCGGCTCCGGCCTTTATAGCGTCTTCTATGAACGAGCGACCGTCAACCCGTCCTCCCGATCGCGCGACAAATAAATCGCCCGCCTTTACCCTGCGGGAATCCTGTTGAACATCGTAGATTCGCACATCGCGTCTTCCGATCAGCAACGGTTCAAATGCTTCGATATCACGCAGCAGCTCGCAGGCCGTCAATCCACCTGTTGTTGATTCGTGGGGCGTGCTCACGGCGGTCATGACGATGGCTCGAATTGCAGCGTTAACGCCGAACCTTTTTCGAGCGATTGGCCCGGGCCAGGGTCCTGTTTGGATAACAAACCCGTGCCACTAATTTGCGGGTGCAGCCCAAGCTCGCTCACCTGGTGCAGAACTTCGCGCATTGGCCAACCTGTCATGTCGGGTACGCGCACGCAGCCGGCACCCAAGGGACCCCGAGCGGCGGATTCTTGAACAGCAGGATGCTCACCCTGAGCCTTGCGTATTACTTCATAGGCAATATTCGCCGGATCGGGCCGTGACACAAGTTCCGCCATACTGACCCGTTTTGTGCTCGGCGGTGTCATTCCCTTATGTTCCAAAACCATCTGCGCAACCCGGCGAAACACTGGGGCCGCGACCACGCCACCTGCGTGGTCGACCATTGGCTCGTCGACGACTACCGCAATCAGCACGGCCGGATTATTCGCCGGCACAAATCCCACAAAGGATGCCACAAACTTGTCATCGGAATAGCGCCCGGTACGTGGGTCGGCCTTTTGTGCAGTGGCGGTTTTTCCCGCCACGCGATAACCCGCAATCGTCGCTTCAGTACCAGTTCCTTCGCCTTCGGTTACTCCCACCATCAGTTCGGTTACTTGGGACGCCACCGATCGGGGAATAACTCGCCGCCGCAGTGTCGGAGCAGCCTCCCGTATGAGCTCACCGGTAGCCGCATTCACACGCTTGATCAACGTTGGTTCCATCAACTCGCCGCCATTGGCAATTGCCGCCGTGCCGAGCGCGAGCTGCAGGGCAGTAACGGTGATGCCTTGTCCGAACGATGCGGCGGCCGTTTCGATCTCTACCCAACTGCGTCCCCTAGGACGCAGCGTTCCTGACGACTCCCCTGTCACAGAAAGGCCCGTCGGTTGCCCAAAGCCGAAACGACGCAAGTATTCATAGAGCCGCTCCGCACCAAGTTCCATTCCGATTTTGGCAGCGCAAATGTTGGACGAAAGCGCCATCACTTTGGGAAGGCTGAGCCATTCCGAGGGGTGAGTGTCCCGGATCGTAACCTTGTCGATACGCATTGCGCCCTTTTCGCAATAGAGCTGCTGTGTGGGCGTAATTACGCCGGCGGCCAAGCCGGCTGAGATTGTAAATATCTTCATTGATGAGCCGGGCTCGAAGGTATCGGCCACGGCCCGGGCACGTCTCGCTTGAATATCACTAGTCTCGTAGTCATTCGGATTGTATGAAGGGAAGCTGGCTAGCGCGAGAATTTCGCCGGTTTTCGGATCGAGTGCGACTAGTGTTCCGGTTTTGGCCTCGAACGTTTGAATCGCCATCGCCAATTCACGTTCTGCCGTAAACTGAATAGCCTGATCTATGGTGAGGGCAATATCATGGCCGGCAAGTGCCGCGTCATCCTCGACCGCATCGGCAAATAGAAGGCGTCCCGAGCGATCACGTAGTCCAGCCAATTGATCCGGGTGACCTTTAAGTTCGGGGTCGAGCGCTAGTTCCAGGCCGTCTTTGCCGCAACCATCGGTACCCACGAACCCAAGCAGCGAACCAGCCAAATCGCGGCGCGGGTAATAGCGATGACTTTCCCCGTCCACACTCAGACCCAGCAGTCGTTGGTTCGGGTCACCGCGGCCGGTAGAGAGCAATCGAATCGCTTCAACTTCGACAGCACCTATACGGCGTTTGAGCCACACGAATCGGCGTTTCTGCAGAATTCTGCGTTCGACGCTAACGGGATCCAGGTTAAGGGCTGCGGCAATGCGATTGGCGGCATCGCGCGCCACAAATGGGATGCGCGAGGCAGGTACGTCGCGGAGCATCTCGACAGCGTCCATACTAACGCTGGGCACTTCAATACTCACCGCCAGCGCCGTACCGTTTCGATCGTATAAGGTTCCGCGCTTAGGTTGTACGTTGAGCCGCCGCTGACGTTGTCTTTCCGCGAGCTCACGCCATTGACCGCCGTGCGCAATCATCAAATCCCAGCCCGCCGATAGGACCAGGCCTAACCCGACCGCCAACATTCCGCATAACACGCCCATTCTCAGGCGAATATAGCGCCCGCGCGGGCCCATCAGTTCATTGCTGGTAACGAACTTGGTCACTCGGATTCTCCGCTGGGTGCAGCTAAATCCAACTCTCGTTCGGACTTGGCCTCTGCCGGGGAAGGCGGCATTGGGCCCATGGAAATAATTCGGTCGGGCGAAGGTGGCGCCATCTTGAACAATGCCCTTGCCACGAATTCGACCCGAAGCGGCGTCCCATTGCTCGCCAGCTCTAGCTCCAACACCCGTTTCACTTCCCGCAATCGAGCAACGCGAGCCTGGGACCGGCCTAGTTGGTAACCAAGCTCCAATTCGCGGTTACGCAGCGCCAAATGTACGATGAAGGCCGACGTCGTGGCGGTAACGGCCAGCGTCCAAAGTACCAGGAACGCGCGTGGCCGTTTCACCGTTCGCTCTCCGGGCCAGATGGCCACTCTGAATCAACCTCACACTCGCACTCATCGTCGGACACAACCTCGTCAGCTATGCGCCTTGCAATTCTCAATTTGGCGCTGCGCGAGCGAGGGTTGTCTGCCCGCTCGTGGTCACTCGCCAAAAGCGGTTTCGCTGAAAGGCGCTGCCAGATCCCTCTATTTAGCAGGGCTTTTTTGACGCGACGATCTTCGAGGGAATGAAAGCTTATAACGGCAATTACCCCTTCAACCGCCACAATGGATCCGGCAGCTAACAACAACGCGTCAAGTTGCTTCATCTCGCCATTGACCGCAATGCGCAACGCTTGAAACGTGCGCGTGGCCGGATCTACACCGCCGATGCGTCTCGGACCTACAGCTCGAACCACGGCCCGCCTCAGATCCACCGTGGACCGGAGCTCGCCCCGTTCGAGCGCTTGAATAATGCAGCGCGCGATGCGGCGCGATGCTCGTTCTTCACCGAATTCGTAGATTATGTTTGCCAGCTCATCTTGATTGAGCCTTGCGATCAATTCTAAAGCGGTTTCATCATCACGTCGGTCCATTCGCATGTCGATGGGTCCCGCTTGCCGAAAGCTCATGCCACGTTCGGCCCGATCAAGTTGAGGCGTGCTCACTCCGAGATCGGCAATCAATCCATCAATGCTCACAATACTACGAGCCGCGAGCTCTTGAGGCAGGCGGTCGAAGGACGCATGAATTAGCTCTACGCGATCGGAAAATGGAGCCAACCTGGTGGCGGCTGCACTGAGGGCGTCTTCATCGCGATCAAACGCCAAAACGCGTGTTTCCGGACTGGCGCATAGAATCGCTTCAGTGTGACCTCCACCTCCCACAGTTGCATCAACGTACAGGCCGCCTACTTTGGGCGAGAGCGCTTGGACGACCTCGCTGGCCATCACGGTAATGTGTTCGAACGGTTCCGGACCATCGATAGAAAAGGCTGCCATCGTCATATCCGAATCGTCTCCATGACGGCCCGCTTAAAGGCCGCTTGTTGTTCATTGGTCATTGAAAGTGCCTCGTCCCACCGGGCTTTGGACCACATCTCGGAGATGCGACCCATGCCGGCCCACAGCACATCTTTTTCGAGTTCTGTCTTTTCCCGCAGGTGCTGGGGCACCAGAACGCGTCCGGTGCGATCTACTTCACATTCAATTGCGGCCGAAACGTAAAGGCGTCTAAAGCGAACTACGTCTGCATCCCAATTCGAGAACTCGGATATCTTGTTTTCGAACAGTTCCCACTCGCGCAAAGGGTACACGTGCAGGCAGGGTTCAAAGGGGGCCGGCGTAATGACAAGACAGGGCGAAGCATCGGCCGCAATCGCATCACGAAAGCGAGAGGGCAAACTTACGCGCCCTTTGGAGTCAATCGTGTGCAGGAACTGTCCGCGAAACATGGGGGGGCCATCAATTGGGAATTAGATCCATTTCTTCCCACTTCTATCCATTCACTGCCGGAAAGTACGGGGCAATGCCCGCGCTGTCAACGACTGAACAGATGCCCGAATCGAAAAAACAGCCGACCTAGACCCGTGATTCATGTATACTAATAAACTACATGATTGTTAGTTCAGGTAATCAAGATGAAGTTCCCAACCCCGCCGGGCGATCGTAACGACAAAAAAGATCGAACTGAACCCTGATACTTTAATCGGATTTAGCGGCGCGCATGTCCCAGAAGGCCGCAATCGCACCCAGTGCGGCCACTGTCGCAATTTCCGTGCGAAGCACACGAGACCCTAAACGCACAGCGGTAAATCCGGCTTCGCTGGCGAGGGTCATCTCGGCGTCGTCGAAGCCACCCTCAGGACCGACGAGTATCGCCGTGTCGCCAACCGATACGCTTGCGAGTTTTTCACCTAAGTTATTGACGGCCCGGGGCGAAAGCACCCAACAATGACCCGCAAAACTCGTGAGCGAACTTAGCACTTCGCGTAGTCCCAATACACCCCCAATGCTCGGAACATTTCCCCTCTCAGATTGGCGAGCAGCATCCACAGCAATTCTACGCCAGCGTTCGCAACGACCCAGCGTTTCCTTTCCACTCGGTATCGCACTTCGTGAAGTGGACACGACCCAAATTTCCGAGGCATTAAGGGCGGTCGCAGCACGCACGACTTGATCGATCTTGGCTCCCTTTCCGAAGGCTTGAATCACAATGAGGCGAAAATCTGGGATACGGGTGGATGCCTGAACGCACTCAACGCGATACGAGGCTTGACGAGAATCAGCAATCAGAAGTGTTGCGATAGCTTCGGTAGCCGCTTCAACATCAAAAACTAGAAACTCAACATTCGCGACGATTCGGTGCACATCAACCAAATAATGCGAAGCTTCTCTGTCAAGCCGGGAGCAGCCCGCTTGGAGTTCCGAAACAGCGACTCTCACAAGTTTTGTCATGATTGCGGCTGATGGTAGATTGAGCGTGCGGCCACGCTGACTATGACCTCGAATCGTTGATTGAGCGCCGGCACTTGCTGACCTTCGTCGAGCAGCATACCCGTAAGCCGCCCCCCGTATACGCAAGCGCTGTCCAAACCCGTAGCGTACTCGAACATCTGAAACCCCAATTGGGCACTATGGCCAAAAATCAGATGCGGCGGGCCCCGATACGATGAGGCCCAGGGACATTCGCCAATTTCGTGGCTGGGTTGGCCCCGCTTATCGATGGAGCGAATGTGCGTCAAAACCCAAGGATCTTGCACCGCGACCGGTAACCCGGGTAACACACCCGCGTGTACGACGCAGGCTTGATGTTCGGGGAACTCCAAGTATAACGGCAAAGACATCAAGGTGGCCCAATGCTCAGGCCTAAGCGCTTTCAATAATTGTTGCTGACCGGCATTCAGTTTTATCTTATCGCCGCCGCTGCACTGGGCAGCGTAAGCCTCTAGCAACTTTTGCTCATGGTTACCTTGAACGGCCTTGGCATTCAAATGTCGCACAAGGTCCAACACGCCCAGTGAATTCGGGCCACGTCCAATGAGATCACCCACGAACACAACGCGGTCGGTCGTGCTGATCGATGCAACCGTCAGTAATTCATTGAGCTCAACAAGGCACCCGTGAACATCACCGATAATTAGGGTTCGCGTCACGTTGGATTCAACTATTGCGCGAGCGGACCGCTACGCACAGGTCCGATGGGCGAGGTTTGGCAGCACCCTTTCCTAAATTGGGCCAAAAGGCCAATTACCGCAAGGACTAGAATATTGCATTTATGGCGTACTCCCATTGAGACATGGGGGTCTCCAATCGAGCTGAGCCCGTCTGGATGGCGCCTTGGCGACCCCCAATGAGTGCTGTCAGCATGGAAAACGTGCGGTGTGCTTGAGCCTTGGCCCGCAAGCGTGTTACTCGTCGCTTCGTGAATCTGTCCCATAGAGGAGACACCCGAATGCCGCTCAGCACTCGTTCCGTGAGCCCAATACTTGTTGCTGCCCTACTTACCTCCGTTGCCGGCTGCGGCAGAGAAGAGATCAAGTATAAGCCGCGCCACGCCCCCAAGAACCAAATTACCTTGCCCGCAGTTCCTAACGTTCCACAGACACCGCTAAAGCGGGGTGACGTTTATACAGTGTGGGGAGCAAGCTACTCGCTGCGAAGTCGCATCATGCACAAAGACATCGCGGACAAGCCTTTGACGCTGGAGGGCTACATCGTCGACACGAATCTTGCTGAAGCCCCCGAATGCGCCGTGCATAAAGGAGGCAAAGCCGATCCAGAGAACTGTAAAGCGGCAGTGCCAACCTTCTGGCTGGGTGATGACAAGTCAGCCTCGCGGAAGGATTGTATTCGAGTCATGGGGTGGGCCTCCAATTACGCACAGATTTTCGACGCCATAAAAGAGATCGATGAGAAGGGTGATAAGGCTAATCCGACGGATACCTTTTGGGGCAAAGAAATTCCTAAACCGCTGCCATCCAAAGGCGCCAAAGTACGAGTTACGGGTCCCTATTCGACGATATTCGCCGGCGCTTCGACCGGTGCGGAAGCCGACCCAATCATGGGCATTTTGACGTACACGAAGATCGAAGTACTGGAAGAGGCGCCCGAGCTTGCGACATTGCCTGGCGTTGAGCGTAAGCCTAAGAAGGAAAAGTAAGCCGTCCCTGAAGCCCTGATTGGGTCCTGGACGTTGGAATCGGACCCATCGGGGAATTCACCAGCAACCGGCAACCAGCCGCGAGGCGGCCTGCTCTATTCGGCGCGGCGGGCGCTGGCGCAGCCTACGTTAAGCGTCAGCTCGAAACGGGACCCTGACCAATATTTGTCGATGGCGTCTCGCAAGTATTCCAGGGGGCGCTGAAGTGTTGCGTCGGAAATACCGGCCCGAATTTCCGGCAGGATGAGAAGGCGCCACACGGGATCTTCTATAAGCGAACGACCACTGTCGAAGGACAATTGCGTATGTCGAATTTCGACATCCGCATCTTGCAGCCCTACCTCCTCCAACTCGTCCGACAAAGATTCGATAGTGGGCCGGCTTGCCATCGATTCTTCTACGGCTTGGGAAAAATCACCATCATCTGTTTTTAGCGCAAATTCCCGGAAAATATCGCCGATTTCCTGAAAGGAACCGCGCAGGGGCAGGGCCAGCAAAGATTGGCCACCGACGTAGAGAAGACGCGCCATTTCTGCAAGAAGTGCAGCCCGTTGATCGACGCGCAAGATCGGGTGCAGTGCAATCACATGGGAAAAAACAGCGGCTGGCAGGGGTGCGGGGAGCTCCTTGGCCTGAACGTACTCGAGCGAAGGCATACGCGACGCTCGAGCCTTGTGGCGTGCTAGTTCCAGCACGGAGGTCGAGCTGTCGACCCCGTACAAAGTGAGCCCGGGTACCTGGCGATTTAACTCGCAGTCAGGAAAACCCGTACGGCATCCCAAGTGAGCCACGCGGGCGCCGTCGATGCCCAGAAACATCTCCAGTAAAAGATCTCCGAACATCTTCAAGTATCGAGGCACTACGAAGGTCTCGAAGACTGCAGCATCCGCCGCAGTCAGGGGCTCGGAAGGAAACACCGGCGCATCCTAGCTTTTGGCCCCGCTGCGGGCAATCCCCGGCCGATCGACTGTACCCAAGCGTCGTGCCGTGTCGTGCGCCGCAAGGAATCGACGGGGCTGTATGGGCGTTGTAGCCTGAAACTCGTGGTCAAAAGTTCAATCTCCTTGGCAGTCTTTGCCGCAATTGCGAGCGTAATCGGCTCGCGTCCATTGCCGGTGGCCCAAGGACAGGCGGCGAACAGCCCGGTGGAGCTTTCCGCCACACGTGCGCCTTGTCCACCGGGCACGCTGCCCGATGCCGACGTGTGTATCCCTGTACCGGAAAGCCAGGACGAGCAGGGCGCGGAGCTCTTGTCTGAACACAATGCGCACCGCAATCGTGGCGGGGCGTGGACGGAGTACGACGATATTCCAAGACGGCCGGAACGACCGAACAGGTACCACCTGTACCGTTATCCGATCGAGATAAAGGATAATGCAGATTTCCTCATGAGCGGATTTGACCTGGATCGCCCCGACTCGGAGCAGCGGCGCGGTGGCAAACTGCGCCTCGTGGGGCATGGGGGCATTGATCTCGCGGCCAGGCGGGGCGCCGAAGTACACCTTGTCGCACTCGAGCATCAGCAGGGCCAGGCCGACGTTCTTTTCGTGGGGCCTCTGATCGGAAATACGGTGGTCACCCGGCACTCGGTTCGAGAATCAGGGACATTGCGAGAGTATCTGGTTTTCTACGGCCATTTGCAGGCACCCGCGTCGGGGTTAGTCCGGGGCGCCACCGTCGCAGAAGGGTCAGTCATTGGGTTCGTAGGGGACTCAGACAGCCCGGGAGCTGTGCATCTGCATTTGGAAATCCGTCAAGTGCGCAGCAACGTTGACTCGCAGGCCCTGGCAAAAGGTGAGTTATTACAAAACGCGCGAACCGTTGTCTGCGACCCGCGCAACGTGCTTCCGCTGCGCGACGATTTGTAGGGGCGAGGCTTGCCTCGCCCTTTCGAGTAAGCGCGACGCATGCGTAACCACTACTCGAGGACCAATTTGTACCCAAATCCGTAGACGGTGAGAATGTAGCTGGGCTCGTCGGGCAGCTTTTCGATTTTCTTTCGCAACTTCACGATAAAGTTGTCGATCGTGCGATTGGTGGGATTCGCTTCCATTCCCCAAATTTTGCTCAAAATCTCTTCGCGGCTCACGGGCTGCCCGACCCGTTCGTATAGCAATCGCAATAATTCCGTCTCGTAGAAGCTGAGCTGTTCGGGCTTCTTTCCATCCTGCTGCAGCGTTTGGGTTACAACATTTACGATCGCCGTTCCGATGCGAAAACTGGCGATCTCCGGGGTCCGGGTCGCGCGCCGAAATAGTGCACGTAGCCTTGCCACAAGCTCGCCAATGCTAAATGGCTTGGTCACGTAGTCATCGGCGCCCGCATCCAATCCACGAATTTTGTCCGACTCTTGACTGCGCGCGGTCAGCATCAAAATGGGCACCGCCACATCAAAGCGCCGGATTTCTTCGCAAACTTGGTAGCCGTTCTTATCCGGCAACATCAAATCCAGCAAAATGGCATGCGGACGTTCCGCGCGCGCCGATTGCACTGCCTCCTTGCCGTTAGTCGCTGTAACTACACGAAAACCCTCGAACTCCAAGGCATCTTTCAACCCCAGCACAATATGCGGCTCGTCGTCGACTACCAGAACAGTCCGCCTAGGATCCATGGATGGCAGCCGATGTTCTTACCCCTTGGGCCCAATTCGCAAGTCTCATTTTTGTCGCGGCGGCACGAAACCGGCAGTTTTCGACGACCGCACAAAAGATCCGCGGGCGGCACCAGGCTTCTGAGACCCGCTGCCGCCCGCTGCTTCGCTTCATTTACGAGCGCGCTCTACCTACTACTGCCCCACGGCAGACCCCTGGCAGGCGGTAAATACGATGGCGCCGGCTAAAGGAACCGCCACGCCATTACCCGAAGTGGGACTATTCCCCACGTATCTAAGGATACGGCGCTGCGTTTCCGGACACTTTGCCACGATATCCGGGTTGTTACCGGCAGCCGGTGTGGCTTTCGGATCTACGTAGCAATAGCCGGGCGGGAGTGAAGTCGTCTCCGCCCCGTCAGGCAAATTCTGACAAGTGTCTAGGTTGGCTCCAGCAGCCTCCTGGCTCAACAGACACAGGCACATATCTCCACAGGCGCGTCCAGTACCCCCGCCACAGAGCCCAGCCTTCTGCATCGAGTCCGTAACGGCTGCTGTCATTTGTTGTGAGGGTGGGGTGTCTGTCGACACACCGTTCACAATTGAAGTATTGCGCTTATTTTTGGTGCAGTACGCTGGGCAGCTCAACCCTTGGAGGCTATCCTTCGACACGGCTTCAACTACGTTACACAGAACGGTGCCATCAGCCTGAACGGTCAACGGCCTCGGCAAACAGGACCCCTTAAGCTTATCCTTCAACCGATTGATGAGTGCCGCCACCGCGGGGTTATAGCCGTAACCATCCGATTTTGGTGCAGATATCAAATCTTTCGGACAGATGGAGGCCACGATGGAGTTGCCTGGTGTGGTCGCCTCGGCGCTCATCGCGTAATCACGTAGCACCGCGATCTCTCTTAGACCCGGGTAGCCCTTGGCGGACACCTGTGTGTTGCCATTACAAAGGGGTTTATTGAGGTCAAGTGGGGGGGTAACGCTTTGATCCGACGTAATGCAGCAATCATTCGGATGCAAGTACCTGCAGCTGCCGTCAGTAGCCGTCCCCGTCAGGCAGGTGCAGGGTTTTGCATTAGCGGTAGGCAATTGATAAATGCAGGCGTACTCGAGATCTTGGCGAGCCGTATTGTACTCATGGCCGTTGAAAGGATCTGCGTCTGCAGCCGCGGTGGGACCGGGAAGCCCTGGCCGTGGGACAACGGACTCCTGCATATGCACATCTTGGGGTTCGATGTTCGCGCTATCATCCCCGTAAATCTGCGCCCAAATCCCATTCGCGCCGGGGCTGCTGGGTTGAGTGCCATTGGGATCTGTACCACTAGTCCAGGCCGGATCCGTCACGGGAATGTAACTCAGGTTTCCGCTGGCATCCGTTTTGCCAATATCTTGCCAGGGCACGCCAACGATTCCCGCAAGAAAGATGGCCGAGTTGTCGGCGCGCGGGATCGCGTCCTTATAGCCTATGACGTCGGTCTTGCCGTCATTCTTTTGGCCAACGACATTATTATAAAGTGGGTTAGGCATTTGGCGAGACCCGGGGTCGCAGCTTGCCCCGATTTTTTTGGCATATTCGCAGTCGCAGTCCATGTCCCCATAGGTTTGATCTGGACACAGTACTTTCTTTGTAAGGCCTACAACATACCGCGATGTTGGATACAGGAATTCATAGCCAAAGCGTCGTTTTTGTTGCCAGCAACGGAGGTTAATTTGAGAAGCGCCGTCGTCCACAGCAGGGCTGCCGGTGCAAGGCGCGCAGCCCGCAATTGGCGCCGTGCAGGAGAAGCAACACTTGTCGTTGGGATTAGTAGCGCACATGGGCGACCCGCTCTGAATTGAGGGCACCGTGCGCGAAACCTGATCCGTTGTCGTTGCCACATAACCCACGTCCGTGTCGCGGACTGAGCAGTCATTTTCATCCGTTAGCATGACGATAGCTAGGAGCGAATCGGGCCTGAGAAAGGCGGCGCGTTGCGCGAGGAGCGCGTCATCGCTGCCAATGCGGTGCGTCCCTTTGGCGTCTGGAGGCTGCAATGGCAATATCGGCGGCACCGGATCGATTAGAAAACGGAACCAGCCTTCAAGCTGGGCTTCGAAACCGCAGCCCTTTTCCGTCGTTGCGATTACTAAATCCTTAAAAATCGTAGTTGCGGCATTGAGATCAGTGTCGCTGGGAGCCGTCGTCAAAGCGGGCGAACCCCAGGCGAGAAAACCCTGGGCGTCAATAGTAGCATTTTGTTGTGGGG
>Ga0075520_1000739_pt1 | contig 14897 bp, 9 predicted proteins | sample NGEPerB_FD_75100 | JGI IMG/M metagenome (GOLD analysis project Ga0075520, IMG submission 75100) | Arctic peat soil microbial communities from the Barrow Environmental Observatory site, Barrow, Alaska, USA - NGEE PermafrostAB12-B | ecosystem: Environmental > Terrestrial > Soil > Wetlands > Peat ... | reverse complement strand
TACGTCATTGCGCGCCGATTGAGCCCAACGCCGATTTACGAGGCACTACTGGAACAAGACAACATTCGTTTAGCCGCGCAGGTATCACCCGACACTCTGGAAAGCATGACAGTAACCGCCATGTTGGATAATACTATTCCGTTACTGAGCTTTCCCTCATCTATGCCAGCCAGTGAATTACTCCGCATTTGGCGGGAGCACAAGCCCCAAGATGTATATCCTGTGATTGATGAATATCAGCATTTGGTAGGAATCATCACAGTGGACGAGTTTAGTCTCTTATCATCGGAAGCAGATCAGATTCCGTCCAAACGCGCAGCGGATTTGATGCGGTCACCGCTTTCTGTTCGACCCGAAGATAGCCTGCGAACCGCACTCGAAGCGATGGTCGCCTATGGACTTCGCGAATTTCCCGTAGTTGACAAGGAGGGTCAGCTGATTGGAATTATTGATGAAGCGACATTCGCAAAAGCGTACTTGCACACGCAATCTACTTCAAATCGTGCAAACTCGGTAATATCGAAGAATCTTGGAAATGAATAGTCACATTAATGGAACGACTTCGTCGTCTGAATCGTCACGGTAAAATCAGGACGCGCGGTTTGAGGGCCATGGGCTGCATTTAAGCAAACCCCTCAGCGGCATGCAGCACGCAGCCGCCGGTCACAGCAATGGGTCAAAATCGATCAATCGGACACCCTCCTTGTGGCTGGGAGACGCGCGTCTGGCCTCAATTGCGTGGATTCACATCGAAATCGCCACTGCCAACTTCTGGGAACGACACTTTGCTGAATTATCTCGCTCCCGGCAACGCAAACCTACCATGCCGTGGTAAGCGTGAAATTGATGTCTGTCCGAGCGACGCTTAAAACGTGTGGATTATGACGCCGATTTTGCGTCGATTTCTCGTGGCTATTTGGGACCGCCTCATCCGGCTCCACCTGGGTGCAACTCTAGAAGCGCGCACTATGACACCTGTCTTGCGGCAATCCCTCATTCGCATGCAGGACCGCCTCGTCCGGCTTCTCGGCAACAGCGTTGAGGGACGGTCTCCGCTCGTAGCAGGTATGTTGCATCGAAACGCGAGTGAAGCGACATCTTACTGGCTTCAGCTCGTCGTCTCTATCGGTATCGCTACACTCGGTCTCGTCCTGGGTAGCAGCGCCGTCATAATCGGCGCGATGCTTGTCGCCCCACTGATGGGACCCATCGTCGGCCTTGCGATGGGACTCGCTACGGGTTCGCCATTCCTCGTCCTACGCTCCGCGGGGCGCATTGGGCTCAGCGTGATCGTTGCTGTCGGCGGAGCCGCTGTGATCACGCTGATGTTACCATTCCACGAGCTAAACGCCGAGATCTCAGCGCGCACCACACCCACGGTCCTCGATTTGATCACGGCCGGCTTCTGTGCCTTGGCTGGCGTGTATGCCTCGTTGCGCCCTGGCTCTGATACGGCCGCCACCGCCGCGGGCACATCGATCGGGATTTCGTTGATGCCGCCGCTATGCGCGAGCGGCTACGGCTTAGGAACTGCTGCTTGGCCGGTCGCCGGTGGCGCAGCACTCTTGTTTTTGACTAACTTGGTGGCCATCATCGTCGTCGGAACAGTGGCGTTCGTTGCCGCAGGCTTCAACCGCGTCCAACTTGCCGTGATTGAGCATGAAGAGCTCGTCGGAGAGGGCAAGGATGCCCCTATCGCGCGAGCACTGGCGCTACGACTTTCGCGCGTTTTCGAGTCCCGCTGGGGCCCGTCGCTCCGGTTCCTGATGCCGTTCGCGCTTCTGGCAGCGGTTTATCTGCCTCTCCGGCGCGCACTCAATGAGGTTGCCTGGGAGGTTCGTGCGCGTGCCGCTGTTCGCGCGTCGATCGCACACGTGCGGTCACAGGTTGTCCAAAGTCGAGTCCACGTCGAGCGCCATGAAATCGAAGTAGTCCTGGTACTCCTCGGCAAGACCGAGGATGCGGACGCGACGCGCGCGCGTTTGAACACGGAGATCAGTCACGCCTCGGGGGTCGTGCCGCGCATCGAGGTCCTCGCGGTTCCCGATGCCAACGCCTTTGCGGGATTAGAGTCGACGCTGGTCAAGCCGCATCTGGCGGGAGGGCTGCCCGTCACACCCCTTCTAACTCCAGACGAACAGCTGAATGCTGCGCGTGCCAGGATTCGAAAAACCGTCGAGGGATTTTGGGCGACGGCCGCCGCGGGAGAACCCCTCGCCATCGACGTCAGCACTGCCGTGCCAGGCCCTTTGCGTATCCGAGTCGTGCACTTAGGACCCGCATTGAGCCCTGATGGTGTCGAGACCCTGCGACGTGCGATTGAGTCCGGGCTGGGACGCGATGCCCAGCTCGTCGATGTCGCGGTGCCGGTAGGCGAGCTGACGCGTCAAGAGGGAGACCTCGAGCTGGTCGCAAGGGTAGTATCCGGTGTTCGCGCAACGGCCGGGATTCCGGGCGTGAGCGTCTGCGTGGTTCGGCCTGCAGAGCCCGGTCGTGGACGAAGACCCGCTTCGGCCGACGTCAGACTCGCCCAAGCTTTGGATCAAGCGTTGGCAATTCATCCTGGGGTCACCACAACGACCGCCAGTGCGTGGAGTGTTCGTTTTGTGCACGGCTCCTGCGCGTTGCCCACGCCCACGGATGCGGGAGTGTCTGACGCGGGCTCCATCGCACCGACGCCATAACACATTTTCTGAAAGGCAAGGAGACTCGCGCGTTTCCGCTAGCGACTACTTAGACGGTACCGTGAGAAATAGAACAAGAAAAACGAACCAAAGACCTACACATTCGGGGCCAACCCACTGATAGCCGAGAACTACCGAGCGGTTGAAGGCCGGCCACTTGCATTCAAGTCTCCCTCGAGCTTTCAGCTTCGTCAGCTGTCTGCGCGGCACCAGTAGTGCCAACGGGAGCGAGAAGGATTCGACCCAGGAGGACACCGAAAATTGCGGCTATGCCGCTCGCGGCCAATACGCCTAGTTTCGCGGCGGAGAGTAGTCTCGCGTCTGAAAACGCCAACTGCGCAATGAAGAGCGCCATTGTGAACCCGACTCCAGCGACGACGCCGAGTACCACGAGATGGCGCAAACTTATGCCCGCGGGAAGCGACGCAATCCTGAGCCGCAGCGTAACCCAGCTTGCGAGGAGCACTCCGATCGGCTTACCAACGATCAAACCAACGGCAACGGCGGCCGCAACACGCCACGAATTTGCATGAAACGCTCCTCCCGAGAGGATGACCCCAGCGTTTGCTAATGCGAACACGGGCATAATGCCAAACGCCACCCAGGGATGCAGGGTTTCAATCAGGCTCTCAGCGGGGGACAACGCTTCTCGGCGCGCGGCGTCTACGTTGTGTAGAGTTTCTGCAAGCTCGTGGGAAGAAAGTGCGTTCGGTGCAGCCAGTCCGAGATGCTTCAGTTCTATTCGCACGTCGTGCACAAAACCTTCGGGCCCGAGCCACGCGCGAATTGGTGTGATAAAGCCAATGATAACGCCTGCAATTGTGGGGTGAATGCCAGCTGTATATATACCCGCCCAGGCGACAACCGCCGGTGGAATGTAGGCGAGTTTTGAGCGAACGCCGAACCGCTGCATCGCGAATATCCCTCCGAAACCCGCCAAGGCAATGAGCAAGCCCGACATCACGACGCCCGATGAGAAGAAAATCGCAATAACGAGGATGGCCCCGAGGTCATCAATGACGGCTAGGGCGAGCAGCAACACACGTAGCGAAGCGGGAACTCGCTTTCCTAGCAGCGTGAGGATTCCAACTGCGAAAGCGATGTCGGTTGCCATCGGAACGCCCCAACCCGACCTGGTTTCAGGAGCGCCAGCGAGCAACAGGTAGAGCCCAGCGGGGGCGACCATTCCGCCTAACGCAGCGGCGGCAGGCAATGCAGCCCGGCGCCACTCGGACAGCTCCCCGTGGTGGAGCTCCCGGCGGATCTCCAGCCCCACGACAAAGAAGAAGATGACCATGAGCCCATCATTGACGAACCATTCGAGTGTTCGGGCGAAGGCTAAACTACCGACGCGAATTCCGAGTGGCGTATGCCACAGGTGGACATAGCTTCTTGCCCAGGGAGAATTCGCCCAGACCAGCGCGATCGCAGCGGCAACGAGCAATAGGATGCCGCTCGCCGCCTCAATGCGTAGAAACCGCTCAAGCGGCCGCCCCGCCAGGCGAGTCAGACGGACCAGCGGCCCCCAAGCTTCCGGCGGCGAAGGAGACGGCGGCTCGCCTCGGGAGGAACTCACGAGCCAAGCTCCGACCAGCGGGGCGAAGCAGCAAATGCAGCTTGGATGAGTCCTACATGAGAATAAGCCTGGGGAAAGTTGCCCCACATGACGCCTGTGGTGGGATCGATGTCTTCGGAAAGCAACCCGAGGGGAGACTTCACGTCACGGACCTTGTCCATCAAGGCGCGCGCCTCGTTGGCACGTCCGAGCCTTGCCAGTGCCTCGACGAGCCAGAACGTACAGAGCGTAAAGGCGACGGCGGGTGTGCCAAATCCATCGTTAGTTCGATAGCGCCTTAGCCAACCCTGATGAGCCAAGTCCGTCTGGATGGCTTCGACCGTGCGATGCATTCTTGGATCGTTTGACGGCAAGAACCCTAGTGTAACGGCCTGCAGCAATGCCGCGTCAACCTCATGACCGCCGTAGTCTGCTACCAGGCACCCACGCACTGATTCCAAAGCGTTTGCCAGAATATCGTCGCGAATCTTCGCCGCTGCGCCAGTAAATTCTTCGACATTCGTGGGCCGGTGTAGCGCGGCGATGCGTCGCATCCGATCAGCGGCTGCCCAGCACATCAGTGAGCTAAACGTTTGCGCCCGCCATTCAGTGCGATATTCCCAGATGCCAGCGTCAGGCAGGCCTGCGAGCGCGATGGCCCTTCGCGCCAATCGCGTCACAAGGTCGAGCACAGGATCTGTTACCTGCTGGCGGAAACGTGCGTCGAGAAAAAGCGGGGTCATCGCGAGGACCAGCTCACCGAACACATCGTGCTGTTTGTGCGTTGCAGCGCCATTGCCCACCCGAACCGGACGTTCGCCAGCGTAGCCGGGCCAGTCCTCAAGGATATGCTCACTTGGGCCCTTTGTTCCGTCAATGCGATAAAGAGGCGCGAGATCCAGATCGGGCGCGGACGACACGACGTTTAGAAGAAACTGCAAGAACTGTTCACGTTCTTCGAAGTGTCCAAGTAGTCGGAACGCACCAAGCGTATAGTAAGCATCACGCAGCCAGCAGTAACGATAGTCCCAGGTACGACCCGAACCGGGTGCTTCAGGAATTGACGTCGTCAACGCCGCAACGATGGCACCGGTATCTTCGAAACAATGTAGCTTTAGAGCAAGAGCGGATCGAATGACCTCTTCTTGATAAATGGCCGGAATGGCCGTGTGCTTCACCCAAATCTCCCAATAGCGCAAAGTCTCGCGGAGGAATCGCTCGCAGAGAGGCTCGAGTGGCTCTTCGACAGGGGCGCCCCAGGACAGGACGAAATGCTTACGTTCACTCAGGGCAAATGGCTCACCATTCAGATACGATAACGAGACATTGGTCGTGAGTCGAAGCTCCGCTTCATAACCGTGGAACCCGATATGGTGAGAGCCAATCTCACGGCTTGGTCGCTTGCGGCTCCAGCCAAGGATGGGGTCACAAGCAGCCCGGATTCGGGGCGTTCCGGAGAGAGGTTCGACGATTCGCAGCAGTTTAGTCGGTCGAAAGCTCCGTTCATACTGCATGAAGCGCGGCGCGAAGTCGAGAATGCGAAATACCCCATCGGTCGATTCGAATCTAGTCTCAAGCACGTTTGTGTTTGGTAGGTAACGCTGCGTTCCCTGGAGAGGACTCGCCGGACCTATGGCGAATTGACCCCCGTCGCAATCATCAAGTAACGCTCCGAATATTGGCGGCGAGTCAAATCGCGGCATACAGGACCAAACAATGGCCCCGTCTCGACGCACCAGAGCAGAAAGTTGGCAATTTCCAATGAGACCGAGGTCAGCAAGCGACATGCAGTCATACCAACTAGCATATAATAGTTGGACATCCAACTAATTGGTGATAGACAGAAGGAATATGCGTCGCGCGGCCAGATTTCTCGTCATGTTGCTTGCGGGCCTCGCGCTATTGACCGTGGTTGGGTACTACGCGCTCACGAGCAAAACTCGCGACTGGTTCGAGAAGGATCTCGCTTTGCGAACGCAGCTTGCGGTCGCATCTGCACGCCAGAGTCTTGCAAGTCACTGGACCGGCGACCGTCAACGGCTTTCCGAAACCCTCGCCGACATTACACGCGATGAACGCATCATGGGTGCCGCTGCTTGTTCAATGCGCGGCGAGTTGTTGGCGTCAACGCAATCCTACCCGATCGAGTTTTCGTGTCGGACTGTGCTCGGGCGAATGCGACAGGAGGCTGCAAAGAACGCAACTTCGTGGTCCATGAGGCCCGAACTTCCTTCGGGGCGAGTCAATCTCAGTGTCACACTGGTGGAAGGCGACTCGGGGCCGCTGGGCGCTGTGGTACTAGTGCACGACCTCAGCTACCTTGGGCGACGCGAAGCGACGACAAGGAACATACTATTGGTAGCGTTCTTCGTACTCTCCCTCGGTGCTTCCATCGTCACGCTTCTGGCCGCCCGCCTCGCATGGAAAAGTTGGACTCGGGAGCTGCGGAATGCACTGACCGGCAAGGCCACGCAGGAGTTCCAACCGCTCCTACGCGACGTCCGAGCCTTGGCCGAGCGGCTTGCACACGAACGCGACCAGGAAGCGTACGCGGGCGCCTGGAGTGCAGCCCGGTTGCGTTCGACATTGACTCAGTATCTGCAAGGCGAACGGGTCGTCATCCTGGCTAATCGGGAGCCCTACATTCATGAGAAAGGTCCGGATGGCGTTCAAATCCTTCATCCGGCAAGCGGTCTCGTGACAGCTCTTGAACCCGTAATGAAGGCCTGTTCCGGAGTCTGGGTCGCGCATGGCAGCGGCAGTGCGGATAGGGAGACCGCGGACGAGAAAAGCCGAGTGCGAGTGCCGCCGGGCGAAGAGAGCTACCTCGTCCGGCGGGTGTGGCTAAATGAGGAGGAAGAGAACGGCTACTACTACGGATTTTCGAACGAGGGCCTTTGGCCATTTTGCCACGTCGCGCACACGCGTCCGATATTCCGGGCGGAGGACTACGACCAATACGTTCGTGTGAACCGTAAGTTCGCCGAGGCGGTCTGTGAAGAGGTCGATTCTGATGATCCCATCGTCCTCGTACAAGACTACCATTTCGCACTGGCTCCGAAAATGATCCGCGAGCGATTGCCCAAAGCGACGATCATTTCTTTTTGGCACATTCCGTGGCCGAATTCCGAACGCGTTGGCATCTGCCCTTGGCGTGAGGAGCTTATCTCAGGACTCCTGGGTTCGAGCGTTGTGGGCTTTCATACTCAGCAACACTGCAATAATTTCATCGACTCCGTTGATGCATTCATGGAGAGCCGCATCGATCGCGAGGCCAATGCAGTGGTTCAAGGCGATCGCCGTACACTGGTTCGTCCCTATCCGATCTCCATTGAATGGCCCGTGCATTGGCTTGAGCAGGTGCCACCCGTCGCTGAGGCGCGCGTGGCCGTGCGCCGGGAGTTGGGGCTCGCCGAAGATGCTCTGGTAGGCGTCGGAATTGACCGTTTGGACTACACCAAGGGCATCGAGGAGCGCCTCGAGACGGTTGATCAGTTGCTCAGCCGTTACGCCGAGTATCGCGGCAAATTCACTTTTGTACAACTTGCCGCGCCTAGCCGAACAAAGATCCCCCGTTATCGTGAGCTGAACGAGCGTGTGGAGGCTCTGACCGCAAGAATTAATTCCAAGTGGTGTGCTGGCACCTATCGCCCCATCGTGCTGCTGCGTTCACACCATGAGCCTGTGGCTGTGTTCCGATACTATCGAGCGGCGGACCTCTGTTACGTAAGCAGCCTGCACGATGGAATGAATCTCGTTGCAAAGGAATTCGTGGCTGCTCGCGACGACGAACGCGGAGTTCTCTTGTTGAGTCAATTCACAGGCGCGGCGCGCGAGCTGACGGAGGCTTTGATTGTGAATCCGTATGATCTACGGCAGGCCAGCGACGCCTTTGCTGCGGCCCTGCAAATGCCAAGTTCCGAACAACGAGAACGCATGCATTCGATGCGACGAATCGTTTCGGAATTCAATGTTTACCGCTGGGCGGGTCGTATGCTGGTTGATGCTGCGGTGCTGCGCCGCAAGGAACGGATATCGGGGCGACTAAGGAACCCAGGCATACTTACACACGCTGGGACGGCATGAAGCATTTCTTGTCGCGCGAAAATGCCGAAGTGTTGGCCCAGCTGGCCTGGTCCAACGTTCTCTTGGCCTTTGATTTCGACGGCACGCTGGCCCCAATCGTTAGTGAACGAGATAGGGCGGAAATGCGTCGGAGAACTGCCCAACTCTTGGCGCGGTTGTGCACTTTCTATCCGTGCGCCATCATCTCGGGGCGCAGTCAGGATGATGTGTCTGCTCGACTTAATGGGGTGTCCGTCAAGTATGTTGTGGGCAACCACGGACTCGAGCCAGGCGAGGGTCTTGCAGAATTCGAACAGAAAATCGGCCAGGCACGGGGCATCCTCGAGAAATCTCTGGTTGCGTGGACTGGCGTTGATATCGAAGACAAGCGCTACTCCCTTGCCATTCACTACCGTAGATCTCGAGAGAAGCGGCTGACGCGCGAGGCGATCCACAACGCCGTTTCAGCGCTACCAATGCCCATGCGTACAGTGCCGGGGAAGCTTGTTGTAAACGTGATTCCAGAACGAGCGCCCAATAAAGGAGATGCCTTGGTCGAGTTGAGAAAGATTGAGAAGGCTGACACCGCACTGTACGTCGGTGACGATGTCACTGACGAAGATGTGTTCGAGCTCGACCAACCGGGGCGTTTGCTAGCCGTGCGAGTTGGTGAATCAAGAACTTCAGGCGCAGCGTATTTCTTACGTGACCAAAATGAGATTGACGAATTGCTCAGCAGGCTCGTTGCTCTTGGTGAAAGGCGGCTTACGCGATGACGGTACCCTCTGATATCTCAGGGGAGTATCCGCTTGGCCCGGCGCTCGAATTTCTGCAGCGATTGTGGCAATTCAATCATGCGTTGGAGAAGCTCTCGAGCCAGATGGAAAGACGGCTTGGAGTGACCGCGCAACAACGACTGATTGTTCGCTGTGTGGGAAAGTATCCTGGAATGACTGCCGGTCTGCTGGCGACATTGTTGCACGTCGATCCAGGCACCGTCTCTGCCGCGCTGAGGCGTATGGAAGATAAGGGTCTGCTGAAGCGTCGAGCTGACCCACGCGACGGGCGGCGCATTTCACTGGGCCTGACGGCGAAGGGACGCCGTCTTGACCGCTCGGCAAAGGGCACGGTCGAAGGGGCAGTTGAACAATTGCTCGACACCGCAAGTGTCCAAGATATCGCGACGGCGTTGGCTGTGCTTGGGCGACTGACGACATTGTTCGGTGAGGAGACGCGCGAATCGCCATAGGGAACCTCAGCTCGCCTGCGCCACGTCAACGCAATTTGCGCTATCTCTCCTTTTCTGCTTATGCCGTGGTGGCTAGGAACGGGTTCCGATACGTTCAGCCTTGCGCCGTAGGCGGCCGCTGCATATCACAATAGGCACGCGTGATGTCGTGCTCGAAAAGCAGACCGAGAAGCCTACCCATGCCGTCGACAACCGGTAAAGCGTGCAATTGATTTTGCACCATGCGTGTCAAGGCAACTTCTAGGTCATCCTGTTCAACTGTCATGACTTTGGGCAGCATGATATCCGCCGCAATTATGACTCCAGCTAAGCCAAATTCTTCGCTAATGCTGGTGCCGGTGCCGTCCGAAATTACGCCCAACACCGTTCCTTCAGAACCGACAACCGGATATGCCGGCTGATATCCCGAAGCCAATTCCCCAGCAACCGAAACCATCGATGCAGTGGAAGCGATGGTCCTAATCCCCACTTGTCGTACGTAGACGTCGCGGACGTGCTTGGTCCGTAGCAGAGATGTCGCGTCCCCAGACGCGCGTGACACGCGTTGGGCGCGATAAAGTGTTACAGGTCGGAGCGCCAAGTAGGCAAGGCCGACGGTTAGCATAAGTGGCACTAGCAGGTCATAACTGCCGGCCATCTCGCAAACCATGACCAACGTTGCCAGTGGGGCATGCGCAATTCCGCCATAAAAGGCCCCCATTCCGACGAGTGCGAACGCTCCTGGATCGTGAATGCTTGGCATCAGGATTTGCGCAGCGTGCCCAAAAGCACCGCCGAGCAGACCCCCAATGGCAATGGAAGGACCGAAATCACCCCCACTACCGCCTGATTCGAGCGTCAGTGCGGTCGCAATCATTTTGACGAAGGCCAGACCCAGAAGTAGTCCCACAGCAGACCAGCGCTGAAGCATCCAAGTTGGCTCGATCACAGCAGCCTGAGCGGCGCCGTAACCAGATCCAAGAATACCAATGCCATGGCCTTCGAGTCCGAGGTGTGGGTTGACAATGCCAATCCAAGCGTAAGCAAGCAATCCTAACAGCAGACCGCCCACTGCAGGGCTGGCCCAGCGCGGAAGATTGAGTCGTTGCAGAGCGCTTCTAGTATGTTTCAAAATACTCACGAATAGCCGTCCCGCAATGGCAATGAACAAGGCCAGCAGCGCATACAGCCAAAGTCGAGTTGGTTCGAAATTGTAATGGGATGCGCAGTTGAACAAGTGCCCTTCACTAGGAAACACTAGGCGAAATATTGAGAATGCGGTCACGCTTGATAAGATTGCGGGAATCAAAGCGTCTGATTCGAAGTCATCGCGATATAAGACTTCGGCAGCCAACAAGCCCGCCCCAAGTGGTGTACCGAACATCGCTGCTAGCCCGCCCGCGGTACCGGCAATCAGAAGAACGCGCCGATCCCTTTCGGGAACCCTTAGCCAGCGAGAAATAAGACTTCCTACTGAGGCACCAATTAGCATTGTCGGTCCCTCGCGGCCTCCCGAACCACCGGAACCCAATGTTGCGAATGACGCGAGTATCTTCATCCCGATGACCCGCCGACGAAGCACTCCTCCATTGTGAAAAGCTTCAACGTATGCATTGCCACCGCCGCCCAACACTTCATGCGCGATATAGTGTCCGATAAGTCCAGTGACCAATCCGCCCGCTGCGGGGACGAGCACCAAGGCCCAAGGGATGAGGCGCGACACCACCACTGGCCCATACAAGCGTTTCTCTCCCCCTGGCTGCAGCGGCACGTAGCCCGTAAGAGAATGAAGAATTGCAAATTCGCACCAATGCAGACCCCAGAAAAACCCGCAGGCAATCAAGCCTACCGCCGTGCCGACCGCAAGACTCAGCAATAACGTGCGTCCGACGTGACGCAATTCAAGGTCGCGAATTGATGCTGACAACGCACGAGCCATCTTCATTGGCAAACCGAGAGCCGCGAGATCGTCAAGTATTGGAATTGATCCTCGACGAACGATTCGTGACGGGTCTATTTCTGGTGGCTCATCGGACATTGAGGGCACCATACGGCAAGAATTCTGCCGTCGCATCAATTCAAATGCGACTGATTTGTCGGTCGGGGAGAATCGTCGTATCTCAGCGATGATAATATGTAATAACAACGCAGCAATATGCGGAATAGTATACGGCCAGGTCTGTTTACACGATTACAATTCGCCAGACAGGTACCGTCATGCATCGATTTCACCTAGTTCAGGGTCTGATATTGGCGCTGGTCATATTCGCGATGCCAAAGCTCTGTTTGGGCGCGACTCTGTCGGCCCCCGTCAGCGGTGCACCCATTGCCCTCCCCGACGGCCAAGTTCTGTGCGGTGAGGTGAATGGTGGTTGGATACCTGATCCAAGTGGCACCAAAATCCGTCCCCCTTTAGACGCCGCTCAGATTGGGAAGGCGACTTCGGTTCGCGTGGCGCCATCGACGGCAGCGTGCGCAGCTAGCAAGGATGCTGACGTATTAGTGGTGACTGGGCCGATTCCGGTGGTTGACCGACGTACCGTCGATCTGTGGATCGACGAAGGTCACCTGGACTTGCGGGGCTCGAACCTCGATGGAAGCCGACTCGAATGGGAACTGAAAGGGGAACACGGCAGCGACACTTGCGCAGCACCGTCCACTGCCAACGGTCAGCAGAGTTGCTCGTATTCGATCAGTAAGAAATTGCCCGCGGATCCTTCCGCCATTACGTTACGCATCTTACCCGCGGGCGCACCCAACAAGGGAGACATATATGACAGCACAGGGCGATCTGTAACTGAAGATTCATTGTCAATTGCGCCCTCTCGACTGATAGTAGCAAGCGCGTTGACGACAGAAAGACATATCGACCTTTCGACGGGAGAGGCGCGTCTGACGTTGACGCACCCAAGGGCAGTGACGTCCATCGAGTGCGATGCCGGACGATGCGAACTAGTTGAAGGCGAAGTTAGTGTCCGCTCAATCGCTGGTTTGGCGCGTACGTTGACATTGAAATTGCGATTAATGCCCCGAGTGTTTGTGCGCAGTGGCGATAATTTCGTACAATACGTCAACATCCCGCTCGATATCACCTATTGCCCAATCTCGTTGGTGTCACCTCCAGCGCTGCGTGACACGGAGGACGTTCGAGTGGTGGTTCGCGTAGACTCCAGGTGCGCGGCCAATGACGACAGTCTTCGCTGGACAGCTAACGGTAACAATGTGCCCGTTATCGCCAGCGAATCAAAGGACAATTCTGTCTACATGCTCTTAGCACTCGGACGCGTTACCGGTGAACAAGTAACATTGGCCGCGTTGCGAGGGACGTCCGACACCTCAGTAATCGGACTGGTTTCGATGTCGACGACTCCTCCGCCGCAGTTGCGCGTAACGCTGCACCTAACGGGATACGGCGAAATCGACTTTGTCCCTACGAATCGTAACGTTATAGTCTCGACGACTGCACCAAACTTGCGTGGAAAAATCGTGACGTTGCCGGTCGACGGAGCCTACGAAGTAAAGGTCCAAGACGGCCGCACGGAAATTCGCGGTACTGCAGGCGGAGGTTACGTCCTACTGCGATTCGCCTTACGCGATGAAAGCTTACCTGGACACTTAGCCCAGACGGATCTGGCACACTTCACAGGCTACGTTCAGCGAGCGCTCCGAGAGGTCAATGTTCCGGCACCCATCGGGGACACGGCAACTAAGGCACCGATTGTTGAAGTTATTTGCACAGATTCTTCGGGGCATTCCTTACCCGTGATTCCTGGGGTGCCACTACACATTCCCTTTGATCAGCGGGACGGCTGTCGCTTGATGGTTCACCCCAATCGTATACCCGCAGAAGATGGCGAGCAGCGTGTTGATGTCGACGTTGCAGTCACCAGTGTCGGCGGGTCGAATCGTGCAGAGGGCCATTTTACGCAACGGCTAATATTGAGTCACGGCGCAGAGCCACGCGTTATCTGGCTTCACGGAGTGCAATCCCAATTCGACAAAATCACCGTTCGCCTGACTCATGTCACTGAGGAATCCCAATACGTTCGGGGTGGAAGCGGTCAACTCGAGGTGCCTTCAGCCCTGTGGACGATTGTCGCCGAAAACACCCGCTGGCGTTTCTACGCGACAGTCTCAATTCCCGTCGAGCTTTTCAGATTTTCGAATGAGCCCAACGGTGCCGGCACGGGCCCTTTGTCACTGAACCTCGGCGTGCTTTCGCGATTTACTTGGGTGACCCGTGACGGCACGGAAGGGATTCTGGGACTTGAAGGCGGTGTGATGGGGATGGGGCTGGCCTCGGACAACACCCGCCAACTCAACATTGTGAGTGGCCTTGGCATCGGAGTTCCGCTGGGAAACAAAGGACAGGTTACCCAGGCGTCTATTAATATTCATGCTTGGGCTGCCTACCGGCTGGGCAATGAACGCGCAGCTGCGCTCGACGCAAGTGGCATTCCCACCGTCCCCGCACAAACGATCGCACTCAATCACTGGTCGTTCATATTTGGTCCCAGTGTGACATTTGGAAATGTCGGGTTCGACCTTTGAACCCACGAACGGCGCAAGGCCAGGGACCCGAGATAAGTGTCCCAATGCGACCGGAAATTGAATTTCGACGTGGCAACCTGGGCACCTATCTCAACCAGATGCCCGCAGGCTAACTACCGGAAAGCACATCGACTCGGCGATCCTTGGCCCATGTGGATTCATCGTTGCCCGTGGCATCCATTTCGCCTCGTGAGCTCGTGCTGACTTTGGAAGAGGGCATGCCTCGGCCCACAATCACATCCTTGACGCTGTCGGCGCGCTTTCCGCCGAGTGCAAGATTGTAGCTATCGTCGCCACGCGGATCGGCATGCCCAACGAGCTGCATCGTATGTCCCTTGAGTTTGCCGCTCGTGAAGCACGTACGGAGCTTATCCAGAATCTGCTTGTCCCTGGGGCGAACATTGGCTGAGTTGAATGCGAAGTAGGCTTCGTCATCGGAGATGCCGCAGGCACTCTTGACGTCGTCGGATATGCTGACCATGCCACTAGTACCTTTGTCATCTTTGGGCATTTTTGCGAGCTTGTCCGAATTGTAATCATCTGATCTTCTTGCCGCGGTTTTGGGTGTCGGGGTTGCATCTGAGCCACACCCCATTACGACAGCTGCAATTGCTAGGGACGAAACGATTGACAATATGTTCATGACGTTCTCCTCATCTAACACCTGAGCCAGAAGGTTACCGTTTGGTCGGGACGGATACTGCTGGTTCTGAATACGCTGCAACAACAACTTGCATGTAGACTTCATTCCTTCAACGAGCGGAGCTGCCACTATCGTTCGTTTGTGCTGAGCAACAGCAACCTACGAAACATC
>Ga0075520_1000737_pt1 | contig 14904 bp, 10 predicted proteins | sample NGEPerB_FD_75100 | JGI IMG/M metagenome (GOLD analysis project Ga0075520, IMG submission 75100) | Arctic peat soil microbial communities from the Barrow Environmental Observatory site, Barrow, Alaska, USA - NGEE PermafrostAB12-B | ecosystem: Environmental > Terrestrial > Soil > Wetlands > Peat ... | reverse complement strand
TGCAGCACCTCACCGCCCAATACGCATTGGATTGCCTACCCAACCCACCCCGTCGCAAGCGCCTTTCTAAAAAGCAATTGGGCCTTAACTAACTGCCATTCGGGTCACATCTTAACATTTAACAATTGACACTCAGGTGTTAAACAAATTGTTCATTGTTAAGATGTGACCCCATACGCCGCTTCCTTCGGAATGCGGTAGGGGCGGACAATTTCAAATTTCAAATATCAAATCCAACGGCTCACGCTCTTTCGAAAAATCGAAAGAACAGGCCCTGTTTGGAAACAGGCTCGGCTTTTTGAGAGATAGCTGTCATTTGCGCGTCGCTCAATGGCGTGAAGTCGCGTGCGAGTTGCACATTTTCCTCAAGTTGCGCCAGCGAATCGCAGCCGATGATCACCGTGCTCACAGGCGCTGAAAGCGTGTAGTACAACGCCTCGCGCATTTGGAGCGTTCCGGGTGTCCTGGCCTCCACCACGCCTTCCCACATGTGCTTTTGCTTATCAATGGGTGGCGGCGTCCAGGAGGAAAGAAGCCGTCCTCGCGCCGGGATCTTCATGCCAATGATGCCCATTTGCTTTTCAACGGCCATGGGCAGCAGTTGATCCGCGAAACTGAAATGATGTTTATCGGCGCCGTTTAAAGCCATGAGGATGCAATCAAAGGGGTGGCGGCGAATCCCTTCCATGAGCGACTCGGGACGGTGATGACCGGTAATGCCGAGAAAGCGGACGAGTTTCTGATCGCGAGCCTGGATCAGCGCCTCCATCGCTCCTCCCCTGGCAAAGATCGCATCGACATCGGCCACAGTGCCGACATCGTGAAGCTGCCAAAGGTCCAGATGATCGGTCTGCAATAGTTCGAGGGACTTCTCCAGCATCCGCATCGAGCCGTCGCGGGTGCGCTCCTTGGTTTTGCTGGCAAGAAAGGCCTCCGACCGGCGCCGGCGCATGACCTGGCCGACGTATTGCTCGCTCCAACGCTCCGGGCCGCCGTATATGGAGGACGTATCGAGGTAATTGACTCCCAAATCCAGCGCCCGGTTGATGAGCGGCACCGCCACCGCCTCATTATGGCCGCGTTCGAGTGCAGCCTGGCCGCCCAGGCCGAAGATCGCGACGCGGGCGCCTGTCTTGCCCAGGTTCCGGGTCGGCATCGGATTGGGTATTGTCGGGACCGGGAGGCGTTCGGCGGCCGCAGCGCTGTCGGTTGGGAGGGCAGCCTTCCCGATCACTGCGGCGGCAGCCAGGCCACTGAGCTTGAGAAATTCGCGACGATTTGGTTTCACAGGTTTGAAGGCTTCGGATTTTGACATAAAGAAACTCCGGCTCGATTTCCTGGAATAGTAAGCTGCGAAAGCTTGAATACCAATTTCAAATTTGAAATTTCAAATTTCAAATTGGATGGAGTAGATTTTAATCCATGGTTTCACTGAACAACGCGCAAATTCGGGAGTTCAAGGCACGTGCCCAGAAACTCAAAGCGACGCTGAAGATTGGCAAGGAAGGCCTGAGCCCGCAGTTCCTGGCGGCGCTGGATGACGCGCTGAAACATCATGAACTGCTCAAGGTGAAGTTCGACCATTTCAAAGATCAGAAGAAGGAGCTCACTCCACAGTTGGCCGAAAAGAGCGGCAGCCAGCTCATCACCCGCGTCGGCAACGTAGTCGTCCTCTACCGTCCAAAGGCGGAACCACACCCCGAGGGATGATTTGATATTTGATATTTGAGATGTGCAAAGACTTAAAACGTGCCCTCACCCCGGCCCTCTCCCGTCCGACGGGAGAGGGAGAATAGATGGACGCGTGGGTTGCAAACCGTGGCGCAATTCGACCCATTGCATCAGCCCCCTGTTCCCTCTCCCGTCGGACGGGAGAGGGTTAGGGTGAGGGTCGGGTGAGTCCTGCTTGCTGGATTGATGCGTTCCTTCAAATTTCAATTGTCGCATTGATATTTCAAATTTGACCTGGGCGTGCGCCAATGGTGCACTTGCTGAAGCAATGAAAATTGTCTTCCGCTTTTTGCTCCGGGTCTTTCTGCGCTTCCGCGCTTACAACGTCGACGCGCTGAAAACCCCCGGCCCGGTGCTCCTGATCCCGAATCACCTGTCCTGGATCGACTGGCTGTTTTTCTGGGTCTGCCTGGAGGACGATTGGAGGTTTGTCACGTCAAGCGGCGCGGCGCAGAGGAGCTGGCTGCACCGAAAAATAATGGTCAACCACTACACGCTCCCCTTGGACACGAATTCTCCGTACGCGGTCAAACGCATAGCGGAATTTCTCAAAGCCGGCGGACGGCTTGTGCTCTTTGCCGAAGGCAGGTTGTCGCGCACGGGCACGTTAATGAAACTGTTCGACGGCACCGGGTTTTTGATTTTCAAAACCAGGGCTAAAGTCATCACGGCTTACCTGCGCGGCGGCGGCCGGCTGCCGCTTTCCCCCAACCCGGGCTGGAAACAATTGTTCCCCAAAGTGACCGTGCATTTCAGCGCCGCCCCGGCCGCGCCCGAACTCGGGGACATCAGAACCGGCCGCGCGCGGGCGGTGCTGACCAACTGGCTTCGCGACCAGATGGTCCGGCAGCAGTTCGAGGTCGAGATGACTTTCGGCCCTCATAACCTCCTGGACGCGGTGGCGGAAACGGCACGTAAAATCCCCGGCCAAATCATCCTTGAAGACGCAACGCTGCAATCGCTGACGTATCGAAAGCTGATGGTGGGGGCGGACGTGCTGGCGCATGCTTTGGACCATGCCGTTTCGGGCGGCGAGCGGGTCGGGGTGTTGTTGCCCAATGTCAATGCCACGCCGGTCCTCATCCTGGCCATATGGACGCTGGGCAAAGCCCCCGCCATGCTGAACTTCTCCTCAGGCATACCCACCATGCTCGCTTGCGCCAGGCTCGCCGGGCTGAAACATATCGTCACTTCCCGAGCCTTTCTCGAACGCGCCAGGCTTAACGCGGATGATTTCGTGAAAGCCGGCATTGATGTCCTTTATCTCGAAGACATCCGCGCAACCATCAGCCGCGGGCGAAAACTGACAGCCCTTCTGCGCCATGCGTTCGATCGGTTCTCGACACCCGGGTCCCGGCTCCCGACCGACTCGACAGCCGTCATCGTGTTCACAAGCGGTTCCGAAGGCGTGCCCAAGGGCGTTGAGCTGACGCACGGAAATATCCTGGCCAACATACGCCAGATGCTGGCCGTCACCGATTTCACCGATCGCGACCGACTGTTCAATTGCCTGCCGCTCTTCCACAGTTTCGGCCTTACTGTGGGGACGTTCGTGCCGCTCGTGCGCGGGCTTTATGTGTTCCTGTATCCTTCACCGTTGCATTACCGCACCGTGCCTTCCGCCCTGTACGATCGCAATTGCACGATCTTTATCAGCACGAACACCTTCCTGAACGGCTACGCGCGCAAGGCGCATCCGTACGACTTCCGCAGTCTGAGGTACCTGTTTGCCGCGGCGGAGAAGTTGCAGGAAAGCACCGCGCAAATCTGGGCGCAGAAATACGGCGTGCGCATCCTCGAAGGTTATGGCGCGACCGAATGCTCCCCGTGCGTGAGTCTCAACACGCCCCTGGAGCCTCGATACGGTTCGGTGGGCCGTCTGCTTCCGGGCATCGACTACAAACTGGAGCCTGCCGAAGGGGTGGCCGATGGCGGGCGGCTCTTCGTGCGCGGGCCCAACGTGATGAAAAGCTACTTGAACGCGGATGCAAACGCCAAATTCCTTGCCCTCGGCGGCTGGTATGACACCGGCGACGTGGTGAGCGTGGATGCCGAGGGTTACCTCCACGTCCTCGGCCGGATGAAACGCTTTGCCAAAGTGAGCGGCGAAATGGTGAGCCTGACAGCAGTCGAAGATGCCCTGGCAGGCGCCTTTCCGCAGTATGGCCTGCGCTGCCAGGTCGCCGTCATCACCCGGCCCGATGAGGACAAAGGCGAAGCGCTCATCGCGGTGACCAACGAGCCAAAGCTGACCCTGGCGGAAATTCGCGACGCGATCAAAGTCAAAGGCCTGACAAATCTCAGCGCCCCGCGCGAGATCAAAGTGGTGAAAGAGATTCCAAAACTCGGCACCGGCAAGGTGAATCACCGCGAGCTGCAAGCGCAGATGCAGGCGGTGAAGTAGGCCGGGTCCGGAAAAGGAAATTTAACCACGGATGAACACGGATTTGAAGCGGGTCGAGAGTCGAGGGCCGAGGGCCGAAGAGCCCTCGCCCCGTCCCTCTGCCATCCGCCTTCGTTAAGAACTACGGCGGACATGTCGGACGGGAGAGGGGCTGGGTGAGGCAGGTTTCTCTCGACCTTCGACTCTCGACCCTCGACTGCTTTTAAGGCTACGGCTGCCAGACGGCGCGCCAGAACTGTGCCGGCAACGAGGGGTCCATGGAGTTGGTGATGGTGACCGAATTGCCGGCCAGCGTGTTGGTGCTGATCGGGGTCCATGCGATCAGGTCGGTCGAGCGTTGGACCACATAAGGAACGCCCGCTTGACCCTGGAGTTGGAACACGACCTGGCTTGCCGCGGGCCGGATCGCAACCGCCAGGAATGTGACCGGCGGCGGATAGAGCACCAGCACAGTGGCGGAGTAGGGCGGGAAAGCGTAGCTGAAGTTGGTTCCGGAGCCCGAAAAGCTCGAGTGGACAACGTCTGGCGAACCGGTGCCGCTTTGCGCCGCGTTGTCCTGCGGAATACCATAGGAATACACCGTGGCGTTGGGTCCCGGGGTAAAGCCGGCAACCGCCACCTGCCCCGTCGCGGTGTTGCTGGGACTCTTATTGATGGTCAGAATCGTCAAGGTGCCATTCAGCCGCTGGGCCGCATACGAGGAGAGTAGCGAATAGTCGCTGGCCACGGACATCACCGTGTCACCGGTCTGCACAAAATTGCGCAGGAGTTCGGCAGCGTAATAAGGGGGATAGATATCCGTTCCTTCCAGCACGCCGTAATCGCCATACAACCGCCAGCCATAGAGCGAGGCGCTGTTGTTGCCGGTGCCGCTGGTGCTGCCGTTGCGCAGATTCCACCAGAACAGGCCGTTGAACTCGGTCTGCATCAACGCGGCAACGCTGTCCGCCATGAACAGACCGTTCACCAGACTCGTGGATTGTTTGCCGGGATTCGAAGATACCGAATTGTTTTCCGTGCACGTCAATTCGATGTTGGTGCCGTTGGCGCCCATGTAATCGGTGATTTGCTGGCGCAGGTTCGCCGCGTCTGACGCCCATGAAGTCGAGGATATCAGCAGCCCCGTGTCATCTTCCCCGCCCGGATTCTGGGGATAACGATGATGAACGAGAAAGTCCGGCGTGACGCCCAGGCTGTTCAGAGTCGCCAGCAACACCGGCGTCCAGCCATTGTGGGTCTGTCCCGTGCGGGGATTGATCACGGGATGACTGGTGTTGTTAGCATAGCTGTCTTCGCCGGGTGTGACGACGACGCCCACTTTGACGGTCGGATCAACCGCTTTGATCAGCGAGATATAATCCCTGACGCGCAGCGCGTAGGTATAAGGATCATGGGCCACGTTATTGTTGTCTGTTTCCCAGGAGCCGTAAACTTCATTGCCGACTTCCCAATACTTGAATCCCAGAGGGGCAGACCGGGAGATGCGCAGGAAATTGCGGCCGTCATCCACTCCGAGGGGTGCGGACGCGCGCATGGCAGCCCAATAACCGGCCGTGAACCAATTGGTGCCTGCGGGATCCACGCCTAAAGCCTGGGTGCTGGCTGTGGGCGCATTGACATACGCCACCCATGCCGCCGCTTCATTTGTCGAACCGGTTCCATAGTTCAACGTGATCATCGATTGCCCGTTCATGTTTGTGATCACGTGAATGAAATTGGCCAGGCTCGTCACCCAGGTCCAGTTGTTGTTATTCTGCCGGTTGTAACTCCAATGATACTCGTCGGAATTGGACCCGCCCGGAAATCTCAGGGCGCGCGTGCCCATCGTGTTCAGCTCGGTGACAGTCTGCGGCGTGTCGAAACTGGGATCCCACTGGGCCGCATTGATTCCGAACCAGCGCGCATCCGCCGTGCGGATCGGCTGGGCGGCGTTAATCGTCAAGTGCGTCAGACTGGGCGCCGCCGAACTGACCAGTTGAATGTCATCCACGTAGAACGTGGACTCGGGGGAACCAACGGAGTCCTGGAGTGCGAAACCGGTGAAATTCGCTGCGTTGGCGACACCGAGCGCCGACAGCGGAACGGTGTATAGCTGCCAGGTATCGGCGACCGGAGTGTTCAAATAGAAACGGCCACTCTGAGCCACACCGCCCAGGTTGCCATAGAGCTGGAGTTGCTGGCCGCCGCTTGTGCCGCCGTTGAGCCAGAAGCTAAGGCTGGAATAGGCGCTACTCGACATGGCAGCATGCTGCAACTGAAGGGCGCCCCAGGCGCTGGTGATGGTGACGGTTATGGAATCGCTGCCGGAATGGATAGGCGAGGTGGTGGCGTAGTTCCGCGCGGAATTATAACTTCCATCTGACCAGCCATTGACCAGGGAATCAGTATAAATGGCCTGGCTTTGAGCCAGGGCCACACCGGGCATTGTCAGGCTGGCAGAGAGAATAAAGATGAAGAGTGTACCCACGACCCCCCCGAAGGTTGCGTTCTGAGGTTTCATTGCCCTAACTTAGTCCGACCCAAACGCAAGTGAAGTGCGGCACCCATTTGCGCCTCATGCGAAGCCGCGAAGCCGCGGAAGTCTTGCACTACTTCGTCGCCGCGCCAAAGACTGATTTCAGCAAATCCGTCGCACGATGAACACGGATGAATTCTTTATTGGATGGTACAATTAAAATTCCGGTTCACGATCAGCCCTTTCCAAGGACGCCATTGTCCTTTAAGACCGTCGGAGCCTTGTTTAGGCCGAGCGGCGACCGAACCGACGGAGGCCGGGGAGCATGGCAATGCCGCTAATAGCCAAGACCCAGATCGAGGGCTCGGGGACGGACACAATGATATTATCCAGCGCGACCTGGTTCAGTTGCCCATCGACTCCGTTCTGAAACATAAAAACCTCGGAGACTCCGGTCCCGGGACTTACTAGCGCGGCGCCGGTTACCACTTGAATTCCATCGAGGTAAATATCCATTGTGCTCGTGCCGAAATCAGCCTGGATGTCCACGTGATGCGTCTCCCCATCAATGTAAGATCCAAAGCTAACCAGGTCTCCGCTGCCTCCGGGCAGGCGATAACCGAAGTCCCCTCCCGTGCCGCTGGTCGGCGAGACCGCGAAGCGAAGCAGCCGTTGAGCGTCCAACCCGAACACCTGAATGGCAAAGGCCTGGCCATTCGGCGCGCCCACGCCACCTTGCGCAAGGCCGGTCGTTGGAGTCGTCACCACGTCAATGTCGAAGCTCAGGTCCATAGTCGGAGTGGTGAACAGCATCTGTGTGTCAATATAGAGCGCGCCGGTACCTGCCTGTGTCGTGCTCATCACGGCAGCTTTCGAGAGCCCCCCGACGTTTTGCACCGTAACTGTTCCGGTCAATGGGTTGCTGATGCTCGGATCATCGTCATTCGGGTAACCGCCCACGGAATACACGGTGTGCTGCGGATAGCTATCGACGCTTGAAGCAGTGGTGGGCAATGCGCTGCCCAGTGTCAAAGAATCAAAGTTGAAGTCTGTGATGACCTGACCGGAGCAGATCGGGGCAATGCCAGCGAATAAGGAGATAACCGCGACGGGGAGGAGCGTGGAGAATACAGCTTTCAATGAACTTTGGCGGGAGTTGATGCTGGTTTTCATATGTTGGTCTTCGTGATTTGGGATGAGGGTAATTGAATAAGTACAGTTCGACATGAGTCGATGTTTGACGCTGAGCGGATCAAGAAGCCTGGGTTATTGGTCTCACTTCCCCGACGGTCGATCCTGATTCGCGGGCGGGAGAATGTCAACTGCGCATTTTTACTGATCTTTTCCTGCTCAATCCTAACCTGGTGGGAATAACATTGGTGGGCGGATGAGATTTGACGGTTGTTTTGTAGAAGTCGAGGTGACGAGACTCAAATCCCTTCTGGTGGTGCTGGAGTTTTCATTCCAAGTCAAAGTCTCCTCACGTCGCCTGCTACGAAGCCGCTACGGCGACTCCTGCAGGCGGACGTGGCGGTACTCCATTTGCCCACGGTCACCTTCAAGTCCGATCGGACCGTTGGCCGGGACTTTCATGGACTTCTCAAGCATTTCCCCGTTACATGTGCATTGAGCCTCCCCACCTTTCACGGTGACCGTGATTTCGTTCCAATCCTGGGGTTTGTAGTTTTTCAGATCATTGTAAGGCCCGGCCAGCAGGTAATCGCGGCATTGAAGCTGCGGCTGGCGGATGAAGATTCCGCTGTCGGTGTTGGGAGTGGCGCGGAATTCCAGCTTCAAAACAAAATCCTTCGAAAATTCTCGCGTTGTCCACAGCGCCTGGATTTTTCTGCCTTCCGACGGGGTCGTGACAATGAGACGCCCGTTCTTCACAACGTAACGGCCGTCCTGACTTTTCATTTGGCCGTCGAAACGCACGGGCTTTGTCACAATTGGCCAGGCGGCCGCACCCGGATCGCTGCTCTGCCATTTCCTCGCGCTCTGTATGTCCGCGTCTGATGTCGGCCGATACCCCCATCCTGTGAGGTCGCGTCCGTTGAACAGGCTGACGAAGCCCGGTTCGGGCGTAAAGCGGTCGGGCTCGGTATCCATGAGCCCGAGGGTTGCGAAAATCGGGCGAATTGCCGCCGCCCATTTTGCGTATCCGACCTGGTTGGGGTGCAGCAGGTCCGGGAATTCGTCGATCCGCGCGTCGCCTTTCCGCGTCGCAAAGAGCGGCCATGTTTCCAGCAGGATGATTCTGGGGTCGCCTTTCACCGCGGCAGCATAGAGTTGATTGACTTTCTTTATGCTGGCGGCCGGCCGCTTCATGGTTTCCGAACTGGGGAATACCTGGCAAACAATGATGGGCATGTTCTGCCCTTCCAGGGCGGCGATGATCAATCGGAAATTGCCGACAATCGTTTCGGGATCAGCTCCCTCTTCCAGATCATTGGTGCCGATCAGGAGAACGACAGCGTCGGGATGCAGTGCAAGAACGTCTTGATCCAGCCGGATGAGGACGCCGCGGGTGGTGTCGCCGCTGATGCCGCGGTTGGCGACTTTGACTCCTGGGAAGCTGTCTCCGAGATGATCGCCCCAGTTTTGAGTGATGGAATCGCCCAGGAACACAACGGCATGCTGATCCTGCTGCAGCCGGTCCGCCCATGCAGTGCGGCGGTCGGACCAAAGTTTGCGAAACCAATCGTAGCGGCGGATCGGCCCGGAACCGGGCAGACCATCGTTAGTCTCCGGGATCGCAAACCGCGAAGCAGGCTCGTGGTTCTGCACCTGCGCCGGCGTCGCGGCAACAAGGAAGACAATGGCTGCAACCAGGGAAAAACGGAGGAATGTTTTCATAGCAACGGGCAAATCATCGGCAACCAGGGCATTTGAATCAAGGCTGGATCGAATTGGGAGAAAAACCTTTTACACCAAGCAAACGAAGGAAACGAAGGGTTTGGTCCTGCCCATTCAGGCTGCTGGCGTCAGATGAATCTTCGTTACCTTTGTTATCTTCTGTTAAAGCCTTTCCGAAAAGATCCTTCAAACAACTTTTGTACACCGGTAACGCCTCCCCGGCCTACATGTGGGCGATGATGTTATCCCCGAACTCTGAGCACTTGATTTCCGTCCCGCCATCCATCTGACGCGCGAAATCATAGGTCACGCGCCTGGATGTGATCGCGCCGTTCAGGCCTTTGAGGATCAAGTCGGCGGCTTCAGTCCAGCCCAGGTAGCGAAACATCATTTCCCCGCTCAACACCACGCTGCCCGGGTTCACCTTGTCCTGATTGGCGTACTTGGGAGCCGTCCCGTGTGTCGCCTCGAAGATTGCGTGGCCGGAGATATAATTGATGTTTCCGCCGGGGGCGATGCCGATGCCGCCCACCTGCGCGGCCAGCGCATCGCTCAGGTAATCGCCGTTCAAGTTCAGCGTGGCGAGCACGTCGAAATCTTCCGGCCGGGTCAGCACCTGCTGCAGGGCAATGTCGGCTATGCAATCCTTGATGACGATGCCTGCGCCGGGTTTGCCTTCGGGAATCCGGCACCATGGGCCGCCCTCGATCTCAACCGCTCCGAAATATTTCTTCGCGGTTTCATAACCCCAGTCGCGGAAAGCGCCCTCGGTGAACTTCATGATGTTGCCCTTATGCACGAGGGTGACGCTCTTGCGCCTGAACTTGATCGCGTACCCGATCGCACTATGAATCAACCGCACGCATCCGCTGTAGCTGACGGGTTTGATGCCGACGCCGACTCGCACGTCCGACGGAAAATCCGGCGTCCCGACCGCCCGCCAGAATTCCTCGGCCTTTGACCGGGTGCCAAACCGGATTTTGTCGAAGCTTTTAGGGAACTCTTTGGCCAGAAAATCCAGGACCTTCTGGGCATCCGCGGTGCCGGGGGCGTACTCAACCCCGGCGTAGATATCTTCGGTGTTTTCCCTGAAAATCACCATGTTCACCTTCTCCGGATGCTTCACCGGAGACGGCACACCGGTGAACCACTGCACCGGGCGCAGGCAGACATACAGGTCCAGCATCTGGCGCAAGGCGACATTGAGGGATCGAATGCCCCCGCCCACAGGCGTGGTGAGCGGTCCTTTGATGCCGACGAGGAATTCCTTGAATCCTTCGACGGTATCGTCGGGAAGCCAGTTGTCGAATTTGTTCTTGGCAGTTTCGCCGGCGAACACTTCGAACCAGGCGGCTTTGCGTTTGCCTTGGTAAGCCTTTTGGATTGCGGCGTCGAACACGCGGACCGCGGCAGCCCAGATATCCGGCCCGGTGCCATCGCCTCGGATGAACGGCAGGATGGGATCATTGGGCACCAACAATTTGCCGTTTTGAATGGAAATTTTGCCGCCGACGGGCGGCTTAATGTCTTTATAGGCCATGGGGCGTCAGTTTGCTGTTTGGGTTGTCAATAGGATGCGGCTGAGAGCAAAAGCCTGAATGGCCCGAAAATCAAGGAAAGAAAAGGAGCGGGGACGGCTCGTCCCCGTTGAAAGTTTTTGAAAAACAATGGGGACGGGCCGTCCCCACTCCTATTGCGCAGGATTCCCTTTCGCCGTGGGATGCGTCAACACCGGCACGACAGGGCCAGGTGCACCTCGATAGCGCGCACTGCTCCAGACCCATGCCTCAGGAACCTGCACCAGGCCGGCTTTGACAGGATTGTACTCAATATAATGGACCACCCGGCGATAATGATCGTCGTCGCGCAAATAATGATCAAAATAGTCTTCCTCCCACAACGTACCGGTCCGACTCAAGATTTTGTTGGCTGCTTTTGAAGTATAGCTCTTCCAGCCTTTTAGGATTTCCCATAACGGCCTGTCCCAAATCTCGACCAACGAATGTACATGATTCGGCATGATCCCCCACGCGAGCAATTGATACTTCACGCCGTCGTTATGCCAGAGATTCTCCTGCACCAAGTCCGCAATGCGCGGATCACGTAAAAAACATTCGCCGTATCCTTTGTCGAGATACCCCTGGATTTTGCGTTGCTTTTCTTCGTTGTCTTCCAATGCAAGAAACACTTCCCACACACGCTGCCGCGCTGCAGGCAATGCGTCAGCCAAACGGTAAGTGATGAATTGACGCGTGCCCGGTGCGTCAAAGTGCGGCAGATGTTTGGAAGCATACCAGCCTTTAAAGCCTTTCTTGATATCACTGGGCGCGAGGGGTCCCGTCGCGTTTCGCCTGGCAGCAATGAGCTGGTGGAGGTGCTCAGGTTTCATTTAGGAGCGGGGACGGCTCGTCCCCGTTTTGGGTTTTTTTGAAATATAGTGGGGACGAGCCGTCCCCACTCCGATTGTCCTTTTCGATTCATATCACCACGCATCCCTTCCCTTTAAGACTTCCCACTACCCCAAAAAAACATTGGGGACGAGCCGTCCCCACCCCTATGCCCTACGCCACTTCGATGAGCTTTTGGCCGACCGAGGCATCCGCGAACTGGGCATTGACCCGGGACACAATGCCTTCGACACTGAGGCCGTATTTGCGGCGAAGTTCATCCTGGGTTGTCGCATGTTCGATGAACTGGTCGGGCCAGCCGATGCGAACCACAGAGGCTGTGACGCCTTTTTCGCTGAAAAGTTCCAGAACGGCGGAACCATAGCCCCCCATCAGCGCATGGTCTTCGATTGTCACCACCACCTCGGCAGCTCGACCGAAAAATTCGTGCGTGCCGGAGTCGAGCGGTTTTGTGAAGCGTGGATTGATGACGGCGACGTCGAATCCCTGCGATGCCAGTTGTACGGCGGCCTGGCGAGCCATGGAATTCATATTTCCCAGGCCGAAAAGCGCCACCTTCCGTTTTCCGTTGCTGCTAAAACTTTGAATGACCTCGGCTTTTCCGATTTCCAGCAGCCGTGGCTGATCTTTTATCGGGACTCCCTCGGCGGCGCCGCGGGGGTATCGGATAAAGATCGGATGCTGCTCGTGCGTGGCGGTAAACATCATGTCCACAAGCTCGTCCTCGTTGCTGGGGGCCATGGCGATGACGTTGGGCAGGCAGCGCAGGTAGGCGATGTCGAACAAGCCGTGGTGTGTTGGGCCGTCATTAGCGGACAATCCTGACCGGTCCATGCAAAAAATCACTGGAAGATCCTGGAGGCAGACATCGTGATGGATGCAATCGTAGGCGCGCTGGAGAAAGGTGGAATAGATGGCGCAAACCGGATGCAGGCCCATGCTGGCCATGCCCGCTGCGAAGATGACCGCGTGTTCTTCGGCGATGCCGACGTCGTAATAGCGATCCGGCATGGCCCGTTCGAGATGTTTGAGCCCGGTGCCGCTGGGCATGGCGGCGGTGATGCCGACCAGGGTGTTGTCTTTTTGGCAAAGTTTCACGAGGGCCTGGCCCATGACGTCCTGGTAATTGGGCGGCGCACCGGCCAGGGCGGGAATCGAGTCGCCGGTCTTGATATCGTAGGGCCCGGTGCCGTGAAACTTTTCGGGGGCTTTTAGCGCGGCGTCGAAGCCTTTGCCTTTCTGGGTGAGGATATGGATGACGATGGGTTGATCGCAGGTCTTTGCGAACTCGAGCGTGCTGATGAGCAAAGGCAGGTCATGGCCGTCGATGGGTCCGAGGTACCTGAGGCCCATTTCTTCGAAGAGCACGGGGCTGCCATAGCCGCCGCGTCCGTCGGAATCGATGGTGCCGCCGGTCTGTTTGAGGCCCACCTCTGTCATGGCTCCTTTGAAGCCTTCCTCGGCTTTGTGGGCCAGTTTGATGGCGACGTCGCCCTTGGGCAGGCGGCGGAGGAACCGGACGAAATCATTTGCCAGTTTATTATAGGACGGGTGGGTGATGAGCTTGTTCAGGTAATTGGAAATCGCCCCGACATTTTTGGCGATGCTCCATTCGTTGTCGTTGAGAATTCCGATGAAGCGCTTGGTGGTGTGGCCGATGTTGTTCAGCGCTTCAAAGGAAATGCCGTTGGTCAAGGCGGCGTCGCCGAATATGCACACGACGTTTTCGGCGGTGCCGCGTTTGTCGCGAGCCGCGGCCATGCCGAGGGCGGCGGAAAGGGCAGTGCCGGCGTGGCCGGCGCCGTAGCAGTCGTGCGGACTTTCGCTCCGGAGCGCGAAGCCGTTAAGGCCATGCGTGGTGCGGATCGTATGGAAACGATCCTTTCGTCCGGTAAGCAGCTTGTGCACGTAAGCCTGGTGGCTGACGTCCCAGACCAGTTTATCCGTCGGCGTGTTGAATACCCGGTGCAGCGCCAGCGTCAACTCGACCACGCCCAGATTCGGACCCAGGTGTCCGCCGTTCTTAGAAAGCACCGTGATCAGTTCGTAACGGATCTCCTCCGCGAGCTGGCGCAGTTGATCCAGCGTCAGAGTCTTGACGTATTTGGGCTCGTCCACAAATTCCAGATAGCGACTCATAGTCTCGTCGTCACACGTTACAGCGTTAAATCGTTACATCGGAAAATCCCGCTGTAACGATGTAACCACGTACCGGCTTAGCGGCTTGTTTCGTCCTGCTCCTGCTCGAATGGGTCTAGCTTCAATTCACCCGCTGCATTTTTTTCCAATTGCTGAATCTTCAGCTCGGCTTCGGCGAGTTTTGCCTGGCAGATTTGCGCCAGCCGTGTGCCTTCCTCATATTTAGCCAGAAGCGATTCAAGAGGCAATTCTTCGGATTCCATCGCGGCTACGATGGACTCCAACTTCTTCAATGCCTCTTCAAATGGCGGATGCGTCTTGGGCGTGTCATCAGCAGCCCTGGAAGACTTCGACATGCGCAAAATCTAAGTGAAACCACCCGGTTCGTCCAGCGTCGACTCGCGCCTTGTCGACTCGCGCCTGCGAAACACATCCCGAAAACCTCTGGGACCACGAAACACACGAACTACACGAAAAGGGAAAAGAGAGGAAAATGCCTGAAGCCCGGGGAAATTAACGGAAGACCGTGATCAAGCCAATGAGAAGAATTGCCCCCCACCCACAGGCTGCCTTGGACCGGCCTTCCTTTCGTGTAGTTCGTGTGTTTCGTGGTTCTCTCCTCCTATTCTGTGGTTCATTCGGCACGACTGAATAGTTGGCCCGCCTTGAGACGGGTCTTCAGGCGCTGGCCAGTTTTCACCTGGTCCGGGCTACGCAGGACTTTGCCCGTCGTGGCATCGGCCGTGATGGAATACCCACGGGCAAGGACCTGCTCCGGTCCGAGCAGGCGCAGCCTGGATTCGAGAATCGCAAGAGCCGTGCGGCGTTCGCGCAATCGATGCCCCGCTTGCTCCCTCAAACGCCGGAGCTCGGATTGGAGCAGCTCGGACCGTTGCCGGATCAGCAGTGCC
>Ga0075520_1000736_pt1 | contig 14923 bp, 8 predicted proteins | sample NGEPerB_FD_75100 | JGI IMG/M metagenome (GOLD analysis project Ga0075520, IMG submission 75100) | Arctic peat soil microbial communities from the Barrow Environmental Observatory site, Barrow, Alaska, USA - NGEE PermafrostAB12-B | ecosystem: Environmental > Terrestrial > Soil > Wetlands > Peat ... | reverse complement strand
GACGACGCCGCCGTGCGGGCGATGTTCGCGTTGATCGATCGCGAGCTGCCGCCGCTCGCCGGTCTCGTCAACAACGCCGGCGTCGTCGACCGGCCGGCGCGCGTCGATGCGCTCGGCGTCGAGCGGCTGCAGCGCATGTTCGCGATCAATGTCTTCGGCAGCTTCTACTGCGCGCGCGAAGCGGTGCTGCGCATGAAGGCGCTGCCGGCGGCGGCCAACGGCGCGCGCGGCGCGATCGTCAATCTCTCGTCGGCGGCGGCCAAGCTCGGCGGCGCCGGCCAGTACGTCGACTACGCGGCCGCCAAGGGCGCCATCGAAAGCTTCACGATCGGCCTCGCAAAGGAGCTCGCCGCGGAGGGCATTCGCGTCAATGCCGTGCGGCCCGGGCTCATCGAGACGGAGATCCATGCGTCCGGCGGTGCGCCCGACCGGGCACGGCAGATGGCGCCGCAGGTGCCGATGCAGCGGCCGGGCTCGGCCGACGAGGTCGCCGAGGCGATCGTCTGGCTGCTCGGCGACGCGTCGAGCTACACGACCGGATCGATCCTCGAAGTCACCGGCGGCCGCTGATCACGGCTCGGCCAGGGCCGCGAGCGCGCCCAGCAGGCTGGTCGCGGCCTTCTTCTCGGCCGCTGCCGCGATGTCGAGGTAGGGCTCGAGAGTGAACCGGGCATCCTGGTGCACCGAGTCCCACATGCCGGGCGCGGGAACTCTCGCCTTCAGGCTCTGGTAGTCGCCGATCAGCGCATCGGCGCTGCCGGCCAGCTGACGCGCCGCCAACGCCGTCAGCATGCGCAGCTCGATCTGGCCGACCGCCACCCAGAAGTCCGGCCGATCGCGGTCGGCGCGAGCCAGCGCATCGCGCACCGACTCGATCCGCTCGACCGCCAGCTCGGCCGGACGGCGCTCGAGAAACGCCAGCCGCAGCTCGGCGCCGATGCCGTTCTTGGCCGGATAGAAAAGATCGTCGGCATGGCTCGCACGGGCCAGACGCTCGGCGTTGCCATAGTGCAGCGCCATCGCCCGCAACGCGACCAGTCGCCCGGCCGCAGCCGGCGACGCGCCGGCACGGCGGCGCGTGGTCGCGACCTTCGGCACGGCCAGCGAGCGACTGTCGAGCATGACCAGGCGCTTGTAGGCCGCGCCCAGCAGCGACTCGCGTTCGGCGGTCGTCTGCACGGCGACGAGCCGGGCCAGCACGGCGATGCCTTCGTCGATGTCCTTGTGCGCCTGCGTGGCGTCGTCTTGCGCTTCGCCGCGCCGGGCCAGCTGGTTGCCGAGTTGCTCGGCCGCCTTGAACGAGGCGCTGCCGTCCACCGCGGCGACGGCGAGGCGATACCACGCGACTGATTTGTCGAGGTCACGCGCATCGCCGTAGGCCAGGCCGAACGCCTCGGCGACCGCACCCATCGATCCCCACAGCGGCGCAAAGGTCGATTCGAGATAGTGGATCTTGTCGTGCTGGCCCTGCTGCGACGCGTCGCCCTTGGACTCGTCGCCGCCGAAGCGCAGGCGGATCGAGATCGTTTCGAGCGCCAAGGCGAGCGCCGGCGCCGACGAGACCGCCGCGAACTCGTCGGCCGGCGACGAAGGCGCGCGGGGCACGTCGGCGCCGTCGCGCTGCCAGAGCCACCCCGGATCGCCGTAGCACTGGTAGGCGGCCCAGGTGTTGCCGTCGGGGTTGGCATGCCATGCGGCCGCCCGCGCCGCGGCGACCGCCTCGATGAAGCGACCACCGCCCAGGAGCACGTCGTAGAACGTCGTCGCGAACAGCTCGGCCGGGCCGTCCTCGACTGCCCAGCCGGCGGCGATGACGCAGCGCACGCCGATCTCGATCAGCGCCTCGGCGATGTTGGCGGCAAAGCTGGCGCGGTCGTACGCGACGAGCGTGCTTTGCGGGTCGCGGGCCGCGAGATGGCAGCAATTGAGAAAGACGAGCTCGGGCACGGTGCGCATCGCCTGCACTTCGGCCGGCCCGAGAAAGGTCTGGCCCGACAGCACCACGCCGCCCTTGGCGCCGGGCGCGCCGTGGCCGGCGACGTGCACGGCGCGGTACGGCCGCTCGAACAGCGCGTTGATGACGCTGCGTGCGTCGTCGGCGCCCGAGATGAGGGCGCGGACATGCATGGCATCGAGCCCGGCTGGACCGGCGGTGAGGCGCGCCACGACAGCCGTCGCTTCGGCGAGCGCGCCCGGCAACGGTGGATACAGCGTCTCGTCAACCAGCGGCGCGCCGATGACGAGCACGCTGCCGTCGGCATCGGCATCGGACACCTGGGCACGGAAGTCGGCGGTGCGCAACTTGCGCAGCAGCTTGCAGCGGATCGCCCACGGCCGCTGGTCGCCGCCCGAATCCTGCGAGCCCGGCGTGTCGAGCAGCTCCCAAGGAATCGCGGCGGTGCCGGCGTCGAGCTCGATCACCATCTCGCTGGTGCCGCCCAGGAACGGCTCCATCTCCACAGGCACGAGCAGATCGAACAGCGTGCGACCGATCTGCGCGTCGCGGTTGGCGTCGTTCGATGCCTTGGCGACGAGCTCGCGCACCAGCGTGCCTTGCGTCTGCTGCGCCCGCACCTCGGTGCGCGCGCGCCGGGTATCGAGGTTGTAGGTGATGGTCGGCTCGCCATCGGCACGCTGGCTGGTCACGGCGCTGACGAAATCGTAGGCGGCGCCGCGATAGCTCGAGTCGAGCGAGCGGCGCAGCGCGCCAGCGCCGGCGAGGACGGGGCCGACGACCTTGAGCTGCTGCGTCGACGTCGATTGCACCTCGAGGGCACGCCATGCATCGCTGGCCCGGTCGAGATAGAGCTCGACGAGGATCAGGCGGCCGATCTGCGGCCAGCCGTTCTCGCGCAGCTTGGCGTTGGCGTCGCAGGCGCCCTGCGCGATCAGTTGCGCCGAGCTGCCGGCGCTGACGCCGGTGCCGCCGCTGCCGATCAAGGTCGCGGCGATCTCGAACTCCGCCGGCGCGCCGCTTTCCTGCTCGGCCAGCCGCTGCGCATAGGCAAGCACGGCCTGGCGCACCGTCCACGACAGATCGACGGCGCGCAGTTTTCCCTCTTCGCCGAGGCCGGCGACGATGACGGCGAGCGGCCGCGCCATCGCCAGCACGTTGTCGGGATCGCGGCGGATGTTGCCGAACACCTGGTGCGTGCCGGGCGGATCGGGATAGAGCCCGGCCGCGAGCGACTTGCTCATCGCCCCGCCGACCAGACGATCGACGACCGCCTCGGTGCCGGTCAGTGCCATCGACCGGTAGTGGCCGACCATCAGCGGCTGGTGCACGAACTTCAGGTCGGCGTTGAGCACCGACACATGCAGCGCGGCGCTGCTGCGAAGGTTGTCGCTGCCCGGGCGCGACGTCGACCCGAGCACATCGGCCGCGCTCGACGGCGGCCGCGAGCCGAGCAGCCCGCGCGACGGGCGGCTGCGCGCCAGCGCGCCGGCATCGGCCGCCGCGCGCGTGGGCGCGACAGCGCCAGGCGCTCCATCGGCGCTTGCGTCGAGCGGTTCGAGCAAGCCGGTGTCGCCGCCCGTGAGCAACTCGAGGTAGGCGGCAAAGGCATCGACGCGGCTTGGCAGATCGCCATGCGACGCGTCGAGCTTCCAGGTGCGAACGCCCGGCAGCAGCGCGCTCGAGAGCGGCACGCGGCCGTCGCCGCCGCCGGCCGCGTCGAGGTATTCGAGGCCGGCATCGCCGAGCACGTAGCCGGCGGGCGTGAACGCGGCGTGGCCGACGACGAGAACGATCTTGCGCGCATCGCTGCCGAGCGCGGCAGCTTGCGCGTCGAGCTTGCGGCGCAGCGCGACCGACCGGTCGAGCACCGATTGCGGCGGCGCGCCCCATTGGTAGAGCGTGCGCTGCACGCCTTCGAGATGCCAGATGCTGCGTTCGGCGAGATGCGCCAGGTCGTCGTCGGCGAGCTGATGCCAGCTCTCGGCGCGGTCGAGCCGCATGACCGGATCGAGCAGGCCCGCCTGCAGTTGCAGGAAGCCGGGCATCGCGGCCATGGTCTTGCGCGCACCCGAGTTGTCGAAGAGCGAGCCGAAGGCGGCCAGCGCGTTGCCGAAGGTGTCGTCGCCGGAGAGCGTCTGCATCGGCGACCACGAGCCGCCGTTCGGCGTGCCGAGCATGAGCACGCGGGCGCCGTCGTTGGCGAGCATCCGCTGCCAGGTGTCGGGCTTCTCGATCGCCATCGTCCGCGCCACCAGGCCACCCATCGAATGCGCGAGCATGCGCACCGGCTGCCGGCTCGTCGCTCGCAGGGCGAGAGCGGCGTCGACCGCGTCGGCAAGGCGCGCCGCTTCGTCTTCGATCGGCCGGCGCCAGTCGAAGGCGAAGGGAATCACGTCGTGGCTTTCGGCGAGGCGCTCGACGAGCTTGCCGTAGACGCTGTCGATCGGCCCGTCGGGCGCGACGTGGTTGGCCGTGGCCGGATCCCAGGCCAGCTTGGCGAGGCTGTTGACGAAACGAAAGCCGAGCCAGATGCGCTTGCCATCGAGCGCCAGATTCGAGCCGAGGATGCCGGGAATGACGAAGACCGCCGGCCGGCCGGCGTTGGCCTCGGCGCCGGCGCTGAGGAGCGGCCCCGCAGGGCCGCCGCGCGTTCCGCTCGCGTCGTCGCCGGCCCACGAGAGCGGGCCGATCGCCGCGAAGTCGGCCGGATGGTCGCCGCCGAGCGCAGCGACGATGGCCTGCACGGTCCTGTTGTTGCTGAAGTAGTTGAAGTGCGAGACCTTGCCGCCGCTGTCGAGCAGGAAGCTGGCGCCGGCGCCGTTCGCGCTGGCGGCCCGCGGCGCGCCGCCGTACATCGAGCGCGTCTGCACGACCAGGTCGTTGTCGGTCCAGTAGAACGCATCGGCAAGCAGCGTCTTGACCCACGACGCGATCGAGTCGCCCTGCATGTCGCCGGCGACGACACGCAGCGCGCCGGGAATCGGCTCGGGCGCGGCGTTGAGCCAGGCGACGACCGGGCTGGTCGGCATCATCGCCTCGAGACCCGGCAGCTCGCCCGGGTCGGCGCGGCGGCGCGCCACCTCGTGCAGAAAATCGACGAGCTCGGGCGCCACCGGAATGCTCGCCAGCTCGAGGCACCACGAGACGATCGAGAGGTAGGCGTCGAGCCGCTTCGATGCCAGCAGCGTGCCGCGCGCCGGACAGGCGACGCGCACGACGCGCTCGATGCACAGTTGCTTGGCCTGCGCTTCCTCGACGAGCGCGCGCAGGTCGCTCCTGTGCTGCGCATAGGCAGCGCCGGCGAATGGCGCGAGCGCGTCGTCGGTCAGCGCGGCGCCGCTGCAGGCGCGTGCCAGCACCTCGGCGACGAGGCCGCCGCGCGAGTGCGTGAGCAGATGCAGGCGCGCGCCCCTCGGCAGCGCACGCGCCAGCGCCAGCGCATTGCCGATCGGGCTGACGCCGAGGGTCGGATGGTCGAAGCCGTAGACGCGGCCGGCGTAGTTCGCGACGAGGCCGCGCACCACCGGGTTGTGCTGCGTCCACAGCTTGCCGAACGTTCCCGCCGTGTCGCTGAAGGTGCCGTGCACGAGCACCAGCAACGGGCCGCCGTCGGTGGCCGCAGCAACTTGGTCGAGCTTGAGGCCGCTGCCCTTGAGCGGGCCGAGCGCTTCGGCGCCGAGACGGTAGACGCCGCTCTCGACCCGGCCGTCGACCTTCTTCGTGACGGCCGCCGTGGCCAGCGTCGCCGCCGGGTCCTTGAGGAGGCCGGTGAGCACATGAAAGCCGGTGAGCACGGCCTGGCCCATCCAGCCGGACACGGCGCCGCGCGTCGCCTGCGATTCGAGGCCGGGCCAGCCGAGCTGCGCCGCGACGACAACCTCGCCGGCCGCTGTCGTCGCAGCCGGCGCAGCGACGGCGCTGCGCGTCGCGGCGGCCGCCTGCGCGTGCATCAGGTCACGCGCGTCGTCGGGATGCAGGACCAGCGTGGGACCGTTGGCGACTGTGAGGACGACGACATCCTCGCCGGGCCGCGCCGTGACGCGGACGGGCGCGGCGCCGGCCCGGATCGTACCGACGCGAACGCTGGCCTTGATGCTGCCCCGGATCACCCCGCCGCGCGCGGCGGGCGCCGACTCGGCCTGACCGGGAATGATGAAGGTGATCTCGCCCGTTCCGCTGGCCATCGACGCTCCTCGACGCGCCGACGGCGCGTGCTCGATCCGATTGCGAAGAATAGACGCAGTCGCGCGGCCGACCGCGGCCAGCTAGACCGTGAAGGGCTGCTGCGTCAGGAAGACGCCGGTGGCTCCGAGCGTGAAGAGGTTCGGCGTCTGCGTCGCCGGCATGCGCGCCTTGACCTGCGCATGGAAGAGCGCGTAGCTGCCCTTGAACGCACCCTGGTTCCAGATCTTCAGCACCTGTTCGGTGAAGGCGCCGTTGTGGTCGCCATCCATCGAGGTCTGGTTGTCCTGGCAACCCGAAATGAGGATCAGCGCCGCGTCGAACTTGCTGCTGATGGCCGACAGCCGCCCACTGGCTGCCACCTGGGCGAGCGCGTTGTCGGGATCGATGACCGGCTTGCCGGCGGCCGCCGCGACGTCCTTCTGCAGCTTGTCGTAGAACGCCCGGTGCTCGCGGTAGACGCGCATGGCGACGGCATCGGGCATCAGCTTCGGCCGCTGGCCTGGCGGCGGCGGCGGCGGCATCGCTTCGCGCGTCACCGTGCCGCTGTGGCAGCTGTCGGACAGCACCAGGATGCGAACGCCCGCCTTGAATTTGCTCAGCTCGAAGTAGAGCTCGTCGTCGATGAGCTGGCCGTCGTAGAGGCACCAGGTCTCGTCTTTCTTGTCGTCCTCGTCGCCGTTGATGTCGGGCACCTGGCCGCCATGCCCCGAGTAGCTCAGGAAGAAGAGATCGCCCTCGCCCAATTGCCTGGCCGTAGCGCGGATGCCGGCCAGCACGGCAGCGCGCGTCGCCTTTCTGGTCAGCAGCACGGTCGGCTTCATGCCCTGCGCCTTGGCGAGCGCCGACATGTCGTGGGCGTCGAACTCGCATGCGGCCAGCGGGCCGTCCCATCCGGCATAGGCCGCGGCGCTGACGCCGTTCAGACCCATGTGCAAGGACACGGCCCTGGCCTTGACCACCTTCGTCGTTGCTGTCTTCGTCATGGAGTCTCCCGAAGGCGGATGTGGCGAGAAGGCGCTCAGCGGTGCTCGACGATCATCGGCACGAGGCCGAGCGCTTCGCGAATCCGCGCGGCCGCCCCCTGCGCTTCGTCGCGACTGGCGTAGGGACCGGCCTGCACGCGGTACAGCACCGCGTCGCCGAAGGTCGCGAGCAAGGGTCCGAGCCAGTCGACGTCGGCGGCGACGCGTCGCTCGAAGCCTTCGGCGCCGCTGGCCTCGCGAAACGCCGCGAGCTGCACCCAGAAGCCGCGCGACGGCTCCTTCGCGGAAGGCGTGGCCGGCCGCAACGCCGCCGACACGACGGGCAGCGTCGGCTCTGACATCGGCGCCGGTGCGGCGGCGTCGCTGCCCATCGCCACGAACGGCGCCGGCACCGAGACCGGCTCGAGCGCCGGCCGGGACGCGGCAGCCACGCGCGTGGCGTCGTCGCCCGGATGCCGCCAGGTGCCGGCGCGGATCTCGTCGAAGGTGATCCGGTCGAGCTCGACCGGTGCCACGCCGCGCAACAGGTCGAGGCGCAGAGCCGCCGCATAGCTCAGGTCGACGATGCGGCCGGCATGGAACGGACCGCGGTCGTTGATGCGAACGACGACCTCGCGCCCGTTGGCCGGATTGCGGATGCGCGCATAGCTCGGAATCGGCAGGGTCGGATGCGCCGCCGTCATCGCGTACATGTCGTAGGGCTCGCCGCTCGAGGTGCGCTTGCCCTGGAATGCACGGCCGTACCACGAGGCCAGGCCGCGCTCGCTGAACGACGTGTCGCCCGTCAGCGGCACGTAGTCGCGACCGAGCGCCTGATAGGGCTTGTTGGGGCCGCCGTTGCGGATCGCCTCGAGGCGCGGCTGCGCGTCGGCGATCTGCGCGAGGTTCGGCGGCGGGTTCGCGCCCGGCCCGTCGCCCGACGAGCCGCGGCTGGCGCGCGGCGTCGAGGCGCACCCGCCGAGCAGCGCGGCAACCGCTGAAAGCAGCAGCGCCGCAGCGACGGATCGCGACAACGTCGGCGCGCCGCTCAGTTGCAGTCGACGGTGCGGAACTCGACGCGCCGGTCGAGCGCGTCGCGAAGATCGTCGGTGCCGAGGCCGACGATCGTTTCGCGTGAGCCGACACCGTCGGCGGCGAGCCGCGGCCCGAGCTTCCTGTCCTGCTTCTCGAGGCTCGCCTTGATGACGGCGGCACGCTTTTGCGACAGCGCCTCGTTGGCCGCGGCGGCGCCGGTGCGGCTGGTGTGGCCGACGACCTTGAGGCAGGTCTCGCGCACGCTCACCTGCAGCGCCACCTCGCGAATCCAGACCGCGTACTGCTGGCGCAGGTCGGCCGACTGCAGCAGGTTGGTCGTGCCGGGGTTGAAGAAGAACTTGATCGGCAGGCGCTTGGCATCGAGTCCGACGGCGACGATCTTGCCGAAGGTGTCGGCGGCTTCCTTCTTCTTGCCGGTGCGCCAGCTGGTGAGATAGAGGCCGTTGAGGATGCGCAGGTCGTCGGGATCGGCAATCGGCTGCGCCTCGTGGAACAGGCGATAGGCCTCGGCCGGCTTGTTGTCGGCGAACGCCGTCTGCGCTTCGTTGACGATGGCCGCGGCAGGCAGGCGCAACAGATAGCGCGGGTCGATCCCGTCGCCGGGCGAGCTACCCTGGCACGACTTCACATAGGCGATCGCGTTCCGGTCGAGCGCCCAGGTCGGGCTGTCGCGGTAGAACGCGGTCGGTTCGGCGTCCACCGTCGACGCCGTCGCGCGGTCGACCCGCTTGGCGATGAGCTTGCCGGTGCGCAGGTCGATCAGCACCAGGCAGACGCGAAACGCGTCGGCGTTGTCGGTGGCGACGTTTTTCGTGTTGATGGCGGTCAGCGTTCCGATCAACAGCAGCGGCCCGTTGCCGAGGCTGGTGCGCGAGAGCTGCCGGACGTTCCATTGCGGCGCCCGCGTCTTGATGAGGGTCGCGAGCTGCTGGCCCATCTGCACCGTGCCGCCGGTCTGCTGGCCGGTGCTCGCATCGATGAGCGGATCGATGACGAGCTCGCGGGGACCGCTGCCGATGGCTGTCTGCGCATCCTGCAGCAGCTTCTCGCCGGCGCGCGACACGGTGACGGAGAAGGCCGCCGGGACGATCGGCACCGGTGCCGGCGGCGGCGTGGGCGCCGGCGCGGGCGCCGTCACCGGCGCGGCCGGCGGCGGCGTGCTGGTCTCGGGCGCAGCACAGCCGGCCACGAGCAGCACCAGCATGGAGGCGAAAATCGAGGCCCGTGTTGACCAGAGCATCTTCATGGCGAATCTCGCTCGCGCGATGTGACAGGTGGCCGGACTCTAGCGCCGTTCCCGCCACTTGCCGACGCGACGTTTCCCGAAGGCCCGTGCCGGCGGCCGACCGGCGTGGACGTGGCGAGACGGGCGCAGCAAGCCCGCCGCCGACGCCTGCCGCAGCGATCACCGACACTGCCTCTTTCGACTGCGCCCGCACGCCGGGCCGCGCGCCCGTGGACTGGATCGATCTCGTGCAATGGCCTGCCATGGCCGTGACCGTGCTCGCGGCCTGGCTCGTCGCCTCGAGCCACAAGCCCCGGCGCCTCGTCGGCTTCTGGGTCTTCCTCCTCAGCAATGCGCTCTGGATCGCCTGGGGCGTCTACAGCCACGCGTATGCGCTGGTTTTCCTGCAGATCTGCCTTGCGGCGATGAACATCCGAGGCGCACGAAAGGCCGAGCCGAAGGCGGGCGGTTGATCGCGCCGCCGCGCGCCGGCACAAACGCACGCGAAGGCGAGCCCCCGACGACCCGGCACGGCGCCGTCTGACGCGTTCGGTCCTTACGATGTGCGGCAATCCATCTGCCATGACATCCGCTTCGCCTACTTCCACCGCATCGCCCGCGTCACTGGCGCTGAGCGGCGTGCTGCATGCCAAGGGATTCGCAGTCGCCGACTTCGAGGTGGAGGACGACGCCGCGACGCCGGCGCTTGCCGATCTCTTCGGTCTGGTGGGTGGCCTCTTGCGGGTGCGCTGCTGGTCGACCGGCGAGGAACGCATCTACCCGACCGGTTTCGGTTCGGCATGGCTCGGCGCCTTCCTGATGGACCTCGGCATCGGCCACTTCGCGCGTGCTGCGCGCGGCCCGCGCGGCGGCGTCGCCTGACGCGGCGAAACGTCCTACGCCCAGGTCGTCCGCTTGCCGACAGACCCGGCGAGCGCCGGCGCAGACAGTGAAGACATCGGCTCGCAGGGCGTTCGCGCCAGGCGACGGCCGAGTTCTCAACCACTGTCGCATCAGAGAGGAATTTTCATGAACAAGGACCAGGTCAAAGGCCGTGTCGAAGAGGCCAAGGGCAGCGTCAAGGAAACCACCGGCAAGGTGGTCGGCAATCCGAACCTTCGCAACGAAGGAACGCTGGAAAAGGCCACCGGCAAGGCGCAGGCGACCTACGGCGATGCCAAGAAAAAGGTCAAGGACGCCATCGACAAGGCTTGACGACGTTTTCTCGTTCGGGCCTCCGTCGAAACGTCGGAGGGCCCGTCAGCGGCAGTGCAGCGAAAGCTCACTGCCGCTTTCTGTTCCATCCGCCGGATGTCGTTCGCAGAACCCCCGGCATCGGCAAGTTGATGGGCCAGAGCGCGTCGCGCCCGTCAGCGCCAAGCGGCGCGCAGGCGGGTGCCGAGATCGATCGCCGGCGGCTCCTTTTCCACCGACACCGGCAGGACAGCGTGCGCTGCTGGCGACGACACGTCGTCGTCCGCGCAAGAGAGCGCCGGGCCGACATGCTCGAAATGGTCGCGCACCGACTCCGGCAGGAAGCGGCTGATCGCGGCGTACAGGTGGCGGTCGCCGTAGGCCGACTGCTGCGTCACGTAGAAGCGCTGCGGCACGATCAGCTGCAGGTGGTGGCGTGCCCGCGTCATCGCGACGTAGAGAAGGCGCCGCTCTTCCTCGATCTCGGCCGCCGAGCCGGTTGCCATGTCCGACGGCAAACAGCCGTCGACGACATTGAGCACCGAGACCGCGCTCCATTCCTGGCCCTTGGCCGAATGGATGGTCGACAGGATCAGGTAGTCCTCGTCGCGGCCCGGCGGCCCCGACGCGTCGCTTGTCGCGGCAGGCGGGTCGAGCGTCAGCTCGGTGAGGAAGCGATCGCGGCTCGGGTAGCCGGCGGCCAGGCGCGCGAGATGCGCCACGTCGGCGCTGCGCGGGCCGCAATCGTCGTGCAGGCGCTCGAGCTGCGGCCGGTACCAGCGCTCGACCTCGGCCATCTCGCCGGGCCAGGGCGACGCCGGCTGGCGCAGCGCCGCGAAGAGGGCGACGAACTCGGCCCAGGCCGCCGCCGCGCCACGCGGCGGCGTGAAGGCGCATACCGCATCAGCCGGATCTGCGGCGGCCTCGAGCGCGCGCATGAGCTTGTCGGCACTGGTCGCGCCGATGCCGCGCACGAGCTGCAAGACGCGCAGGCCGGCGCGCTGGCCGCGCGGATTGGCGGCGAAACGAAGCACCGCGAGCACGTCCTTGACGTGCGCCGCTTCGAGAAACTTCAGGCCCCCGTACTTGACGAAGGGAATGTTGCGGCGCGCCAGCTCGAGCTCGATCGCATTGCTGTGCTGGGCGGCGCGAAAGAGCACCGCCTGGCTCTTCAGCGCGAGCCCGGTTTCGCGAAGCTGCAGCACGCTCGCCGCCACCCACACCGCCTGCTCGCTCTCGTCGGCGACCCACACGATCCGGGCCCGCTCGGACGCCGCCCGGTCGCTCCACAAGGCCTTGGCGTGGCGCTCGGTGGCCAGCGCGATCACGGCGTTCGACGCGTCGAGCAGGGGCACTGTCGCGCGGTAGTTGCGCTCGAGCACGACGACGCGCGCCGGCGGCGTGAAGCGGCTCGCGAAATCGAGGATGTTGCGCACCTCGGCGGCGCGAAATGAATAGATCGATTGCGCGTCGTCGCCCACCACGGTGAGGCCGCGACCGTCCGGCTTCAACGCGAAGACGATCTCGGCCTGCAGCCGGTTGCTGTCCTGGTACTCATCGACGAGCACGTGGTCGAAGCGCCCGGCCATCGCCGCGCCGACGGCGGGCTCGGCCATCGCCGCCGCCCACCAGAGCAGCAGATCGTCGAAATCGAGGACGCGCTGGGTCTGCTTTTCGGCCACGTAGGCATCGAACAGGCGCGTCAGCTCGGCGTGCCATTCGGCGCACCATGGCCAGCGCTGCGCCAGTGCATCGGCGAGCGTCTCGCGGGCGTTGACGACGCGCGAGTAGATCGCCAGGCAGGTCGACTTCTGCGGAAAGCGCCGTCCCGTGGCGGCCAGACCGAGCCGCTGGCGCAAGACGTGCAGAAGCTCCTCGGAATCGCCGCGATCGTCGACCGTGAAGCCGGCGTCGAGGCCGATCTGCGCGCCATGGCTGCGCAGGAGACGGGCGCCGATGCTGTGGAAGGTGCCGCACCAGGCCAGGCGCGGCGCGGCGCTCGACGCCGGCAGGCCGAGCGTCTCGTGCAGGACGCGGCCGACGCGACGCTCCATCTCGGCGGCGGCGCGACGCGAGAACGTGAGCAGCAGGATGCGCGACGGGTCGACGCCGGCCAGAACCAGCATGGCGACGCGTGCGGCCAGGGTCAGCGTCTTGCCGGAGCCGGCGCCGGCGACGACGAGGAGCGGGCCGTGCCCGGCCACGTCGCCGAGGCCGTGCACCGCGGCGCTGTGCTGCGCGTCGTTCAGGCTCGCCAGCATCGCCGAGGCAAGGCGGTGCGAAGGCGTGGCGGTCGGAGCGAAAGGCATCGTCGGGTTGTCGGGCAGCCATGGACTGTAGTTCCATCCAGCCCCGCAGCGCCGACGATCGCTGCCGAGCCAGCGTGCAATGCGTCCTTCATTTCCGCGCCGCGGCGCCGAAAAGCCCTTCATGTCCTGCGTATCGCGAACCGCCGGGGCGCTCGCGCTCGGCAGCTGCCCATGAGCGCCGACTCCATCAGTGCGATCGTCGATTCACAGCTCCTGCTCGGCGCCACCGATGCTCCGCATGCACGCCGCAACCCGGTGACGCGTTCGCCGCTGGCGCAAAACTTTCTGGTCGAGTGGATCACGCTGGTCGCATCGCTCGCCGTGATCGGCCTGCTGATCGCAACCGCGCTGGTGAAGACGCGCCACTCCGTCGACACCGCCGAGCGCGACCGGCTGCAGGTGCAGAGCCGCGTCGTCGACGACAACATCGGCCACCAGCTCGACGGCATGAATCGGGCCCTGGCCAGCGTTCGCAGCGACTATCTCGCAGCGCCGGCGGCGGGCGCGGCGGCCGCGCTTTCGCTGCGCCTGAAAGCATTGAGCGACGCCATTCCCGCCGTGCGGTCGATGGTCCTGCTCGACGCCGACGGCATCGTCTCCGCCTCCAGCGTTGACACCCTGCTGGGTCGCGACTTCAGCGATCGCGACTACTTCCGCGCAGCCAAGGCCGGCCGCAACCCGGAAACGCTCATCGTCGGCAGGCCGTTCAAGACCTCGCTGGGCGGCTACACCATCGTCTTCGGCCGCGCCATCATCGCCCCGAGCGGCGCCTTCGTCGGCGTGGCCCTGGCCGCGCTCGAGCCTGAGTATTTCGAGGTTCTAATGCGCTCGGTGCTCTATGCGCCCGACATGTGGGTCTCGCTCGGGCACAGCGACGGCCGTGTCTTCGCGACGATGCCGCGCGACGCGCTGCGCGTCGATACCGACTGGCAGCAAGCGGCGGCCGCGATGGCCGGCGCCGGAGCCGATCCGCTCTTCGCGCCCATTCTTCTCGGCGCCACCGGCGGCACCGGCGAGCCGCGCATGACGGCCTTTCGCTCCCTGACGCCGCCCGATCTGCACATGGACAAGCCGTTGATCATCGGCGTCAGCCGATCAGCCAGCGACGTCTTCCAGCCATGGCGTCAGCAGGCGCTCGAGTACGCGATGTTCTACGTGCTGCTGGCGGCGGCCGGGGCGTTCGGCCTGTACCGCGGGCAGTGGCGACGCAGCGCCTTCGCGCGACTCGAAGCGGAATCCTCGCGCCAGCGCCAGCAGAGCGCCGAACAACTCGAGCTCGCATTGCAAGGCGCCGATCTGGGCCTGTGGGACTGGGACCTGCGCGAGGACTGCTTCAGGCACAACGACCTGATGCGCATCCAGCTCGGCTATGTCCACGGCGACATCGGCATCTCGGGCAGCGACTGGCGCAGCCTCGCCCACCCGCACGACCTCGGTCGGCTGCTGGCGACGATCGAGGCGCACTTTCGCGGCGAGACGGCGTTCTACGAATGCGAGTTCCGGGTCCGCCACAAGCTGGGGCACTGGGTCTGGTTGCTGAGCCGCGGCAAGATCGTCGAGCGCGACGCGTTCGGCATCGCGGTGCGCATGGCCGGCACGCACATGGACCTGACGCGGCGAAAGCACAGCGAGATGCGGCTCCAGATGTCTGCCGAAATGCTGCGCCGCACCGGCGAGCTGGCGCACATCGGCGGCTGGGAGCTCGACCTGGCGACCTCGCGGGTCGAATGGACCGAGCAGGTCTATCGCATCCACGAGCTCGAGCCGGGAACCGCCCTGAGTCTCGACAACGCCATCGATTTCTATGCGCCGGCGGCCCAGCCGGCGATCCGCGCCGCGATCGCCGCCGGCGCCGCCGACGGCACGCCATGGGATCTCGAGCTGCCCTTCATCACCGCCAGGGGCAACGACCGCTGGGTGCGCGCGCAAGGTGTCGCGGTCATGGCCGATGGCAAGCCCGTTCGCTTGCTCGGTGCCTTCCAGGACATCACCGAGAAGAAGACGATCGCCCTCGAGATGCACCGCCTCAACGAGG
>Ga0075520_1000735_pt1 | contig 14925 bp, 12 predicted proteins | sample NGEPerB_FD_75100 | JGI IMG/M metagenome (GOLD analysis project Ga0075520, IMG submission 75100) | Arctic peat soil microbial communities from the Barrow Environmental Observatory site, Barrow, Alaska, USA - NGEE PermafrostAB12-B | ecosystem: Environmental > Terrestrial > Soil > Wetlands > Peat ... | reverse complement strand
TGGCGACGGACGAAGGGATCGTGGAAACGACTCGGACGGCGTTGGTCAGGGCGCGTGAAGCGCTCGGGCTCCTGATCGGGTTGCGAACGGCGGTCGATGCTGTGGAACCGTCACTGGGCACACCGCCACCGCTGCCGCAAGCTCAGACCGAGGCGGAATCACGCCGTACCGATGTGCAACTGCTCAGAGATCGGCTGCACGCCGCACAGCATTCGGAATCCCTCAACTGGACGGCCTACGTGCCGCTGCTCACGGCCATGGCTCAGCCCTTCTATCAGAATCCGCCAACGCTTACGTACCCACTTACTGGCTGGCAAGCGCAGCTGGTTCTGACAGTTCCGTTCTACGACGGGGGTCTTCGCTACGGGCAGGCAGATGAGCGCGCGGCACTAACCATGGAAGCGCGGGCGAGCCTTGAAGGCGGCTTGCGTCAGGCTCGCTCCGAGGTGCGCGCAGCTTTTGACACTGCGATGCGCGCCGAAGCGAGCTTCGAGGCAGCGCAACGGGCTGCTCGGTTGGCAGCTCAGGCGCTCGATCTTGCTACAATAGCCTACCGCGCGGGTGCGACCAGCAATCTCGAAATGATTGACGCCGAACGACGTTCACGCGACGCCGCGATTCAGGCGGCCGTGGCGGAGGATAGTCTGCGACAAGCAAGACTTGACTTATTAGCCGCAAGCGGCCGTTTTCCCGAGATACAGCGATAACAGCTCGCGCTGCTTTCGGTCACGACCTCCTAGTGCCGCGATTCGTCAGAATTGATGGGTCCTGCGGACCGGCCGCTGCGCAGCCATCGCGGCACTACCCTCATTTACTTGGGCATTCGCCCAAACCCAAATTCGCTTCGCGAATTTCTAGTACCTCGATTCTATAGAATCGAGGTACTAGAGGCTCATTTGCCGCTGGTAGACGGAGCGACAGTCTGTTAGGCATACGCGGCGGATGCGAAAGGATTGTTTATGCGAAATTATGGGCTGATGTGCAAATTCGGCGGAACTGTTGCCCTGATGGTGTGCGGCTGTGGTGGCGGATTACAGGCAGAGCGTCCCCAGGTTTCGGCTGTTCCACAAGTAAACGCCGGCCCCGGCGATCCAGCCCACAATCTATTGAAGCAGAGCAATTTCGACGGTGGGTCCATGTTGCCCTGGATGACAAGCTTTACGGAACCAGTCACCGGTGAAGGGCACGTCAAGGACGGCGCGTTGTGCGTTAATTTTGATCAACCGGGAACTAATCGGTGGGATGCCCAAATCCGCCATCGTGAGATGGTCGTCCAGAAAGGTCACACGTACACGGTGAGCTTTAAGGCTTGGGCGAGTCGCAATACAAGCATCACGGGAAAAGTGGGCATGTCTGGGCCACCGTATCAGGATTACTGGACCAAGAAAATTGATCTGACGGACAAGCCTCAGCAATTTGCCTATCAATTTGCAATGACCCAACCCGACGACACGACGGTGGAATTTGCCGTGCACTTCGGCGGGCTGATGTTTCAGGGCAAGGGGCCCCTGAATATTTGTTTTGATGACATTGTCCTGTCCGATCCGGCATTTACGCCGCCGCCCCCCGCACCGCCTGTCGCGTTACCGCAGGTGCGCGTAAACCAGCTCGGCTACTTGCCGAAGCTCGAGAAGGTCGCAACGCTAGTTAGCGACGCCAAGCAGCCGCTCGAATTCAAGCTATTGGACGCCAAGGGACAGATCGTCAGCAAAGGCCAAACCCAGGTAATTGGCCTGGATTCAGCGTCCGGGGATTCCGTCCACGTAATCGACTTTTCATCGTACACAACGCCCGGCAAAGGCTTTGTATTACAGGCGGGCACCGGCAAGAGCGATACTTTTGATATAGACGCGGCGCTCTACAGCAAGCTCAAGTACGACGCCCTCAAGTACTTTTACTACAATCGAAGTGGCATTCCAATTGAAAAGGCCTATGTGGCCAACCCCGCGCTGGCGCGTCCGGCGGGGCATCCGAAAGACATAGCGCCCTGTACGGCCGATGCTGGTTGTGATTACAAGCTGGACGTAACAGGCGGATGGTACGACGCCGGCGACTACGGAAAGTACATAGTAAACGGCGGCATTAGCGTTTGGACGCTCATGAATTGGTACGAGCGCGCCAAGTACCTTTCGGGAGACACGGCAGCCTTCGGCGATATCAAAGGTTTCATTCCGGAGAGTCAAAACAAGGTGCCCGACATCTTGGACGAGGCTCGTTGGGAGTTGGAGTTCTTCCTGAAAATGCAAGTGCCCGAAGGCAAGCCCAACGCGGGCATGGTCCATCACAAGATCCACGACGTGGAATGGACGGCCTTAGGATTGGCGCCTCATGAGAGCACAATGGCCCGCCAGATTCACCCGGTTAGCACCACAGCGACGCTAAATTTTGCCGCAACTGTCGCCCAAGCGGCCCGGATTTGGAAGGATTTGGACCCCAAGTTCGCGAAGGTTTGCTTGGTCGCGGCTGAGCGCGCTTGGAAGGCTGCTAAGCAGAATCCGGGCAAACTTGCGTCTAAGGCCGATCACAAGGGAGGCGGCGCCTACGACGACGACAACCTCGCCGACGAGTTCTATTGGGCGGCGGCGGAACTCTACGTTACCACCGGGCAAGAAGTATATGCCGAAGAACTCAAGAAATCACCGTTGGATTCGGAATTCTCGGACGGGACGAAAAGTGATGCCGACACTGTTGGCACGCCGGTGACCTGGCAGCGTGTGGACGCGCTTGGCAAGTTCTCATTAGCCGTGGTGCCGAGCAAGCTGCCGACGGCAACCCGGGACAAGTATCGCAAGCAAATTGAGAAAGCGGCCAAGGAATATGCGGCAATCGCCGAACATCAGGGCTACCGAGTACCACTGGAACCCAGCAAATCGGGCAAGTATCCCTGGGGTTCTAACTCATTCGTGATTAATAATGCGCTCACGATGGCGCTTGCGTACGACTTCAACAAGGATCCTCAGTTGCTGCGCGCAGTAGCCTTCGGCATGGATTACGTGCTTGGCCGCAATCCGATGGCTAAATCCTACATCACTGGTTATGGCACAAGACCGCTGGAATATCCGCATCATCGGTATTGGGCCTATCAAGCTAACGCCAAGTATCCCAAGGCACCAGCTGGCGTTGTTTCCGGTGGCCCTAACTCTGGCCTGGAGGACCCTTACGTAAAGGCCGCGGGTCTGATGGGTTGTGCTCCGGAGAAGTGCTTCGTCGACAATTCAGATGCCTGGTCAACCAACGAAATTGCCATCAATTGGAATTCGCCGCTCGTATGGGTGACGGCCTGGCTGGATGAGCACGCGAAATAATGTTCAGTGAGCTGGCGCTGCATCAAGTATCAATCCCAATCCGAGGCCTAGGCGTATCCGCGCCGTGGACGGCGCGATGAAGCTCGTATCCACCCGAAGTGCATCCGTGGTTTCTCGCTGTGATAGAGGCAATGCACCACCTCCGCCGAGCCAAAACCAGCAGGGTTGACTCTCGGGGTGCCATTGAACATTGAGTAACCATTCCGCCGGAACTACGCGGCTGATATTGCTCGACGGCGAATCTTTCGTCGGCGGGGCTACGAGCACCGGCTTGGCCCATGCCTCGAGACCGATGGACAATATGTTGTTGGTAATTATGTCCCGCGCGAATCCAAGACCAAAAATAGCAGAGGTGCCCAACCTGACGTCACCGAAGCGCACAGCAGGCGCCGACAGCAGGCCGAGATCGAGGGCGGCAGACCAGCCCTGGTAATGCCGGACTCCGGTTGCCGCAAACGTAGACGTAACGGCCAAGTCGCCCGCGTAATGGGTGTTGTTACCGAGCGGCAATGTCCATTCATTGCGAAGCATTAGACGCCAATCTCTAATTGAAGCGGGCAATAGGCTGGTACGTAGTCCGACGCGGGGATCGCCGAGCGCGGCGCCTTGGAATGGGGCAGGCTTTTGAGTCGCGATCGCGTCATTACCAGCGCCCCGTATGTCAACGAATACCGGCAAGGCAAGGGTCAGATCCAATCGACGGCCGACCCCAGCTGCAGCGCGCAAATCAATGACTGTTGCGCGCGAAACCACGTCAATCGTACGACCTGCAGGATCGGGACTGGAGGCGACCAATTCTGCGGGGCGAATAATATACCAACTGTTGGCGCTCAAAGCGAAGGACTCAGCGGGGAGCGTGCGCCCTAGACTCAGCGTGCGAAAGGGACTGGGCTCGGCAGGACCAGTGACGCCGAGAACGGAAAAGCAACCTGCCAAAGTTGTTGTTCCAAAACAATCCGCCGCCCGCGCTTGGAGGCTGGACAAAAGTAAGAGTAAGGCAACTGATAATCGACGAGCAAACACGCGGTTACAATAGCGGCAGCGGGCGGCAGATTTCCAGCACATTAAGCGACATTTGGCTTCAATGAGGCGAACGTGGCATGTTCCGCCGTCCCTTAGTTGCGAATGGCCATGCCGACGATCTCAAATTCAAGTCCACTATGCCTAGGATCGGCCTCTCCGCGACGCCGGGAATTGTTGACAGCCCTCGGCCTGCCCCTGACAATTCAGGTTGCCCACATAAATGAGGACGTCTTCGCCAATGAGCGCCCAATCGAATACCTGGAACGAGTCGTCGACGACAAACTGGCGGCGGTGCGAAACAAGCTCGAGGCAAATTGTGACTTTGCAGCAATTCTCGTTGCGGACACAATTGTAGTTATCGACCACGACATATTGGGTAAACCTACTGACGTGGAGGATGCCGTGCGCCTCCTGCAAAGATTGACGGGGCGCGACCATATAGTTTACACACGCTATGCGATTAAACCTATGCCTGACGATTCAGCGAAGGTCAAAAAGCGTACTGTAGCTTCCCGCGTCACAATTCGAAACGCTGCAGAAAATGAAATTCGGCGCTATGCATCGACCGGTGAAGGGCTTGACAAGGCAGGTGCCTACGCCGCACAGGGGATTGGATCATTTCTCGTCGAACGCATTGACGGCTCGTATTCCAATGTCGTCGGGCTTCCGCTATGCGAAGTCGTGCTCGATTTGCAAACGCTCGGGCTACTTCCGGATTTCCCATGATGGCGAATCGCGCTGCTGACAACGCTCACGCTCGTCGGGTAGCGACACTCGACGCCTGGATGCTCGCCGGTGGGGCACTCCTACTTAGGCTAATTCTGGTCGCTTGGGCGGCTTCGCGGTTTTTGCCGGCTGAAGATGGCAAGTACTACCACATCGTTGCCGGGCGTATCGCGCGGGGCCTGGGCTACACCTGGCTTTGGCCGGATGGTGTTGTCACCTATGCCGCCCATTATCCCGTGGGCTATCCGGCGTTGCTCGGAGGTCTTTACGCGCTCTTTGGTCCGCATCCCTGGCTTGGTATGGTCATGAATGCAGTTCTGGGATCACTCGCCGTTGCAGGGGTCTATCGCCTCGCGTCAACAGTCGCCACGCGTCGCGGCGCCTTGACCGCAGGAATCATCGCTGCGCTGCACCCTACACTTTTCTTCTATACGCCCGCGCTAATGACCGAAATTGTCTCAGCGAGTTTACTCGCGATTGGCGCTTGGATAGCCGTAGATGCCGTCCGTGCAACGAGAGCGCGGCTGATTGTCGCGATTACGGGCCTCGGCGTGTTGATGGGCATAGCCGTGCTCGTTCGTCCGCAGCAAATCGTGCTCGCCCCGGTCTTGGGCTGGATTGCCGCAGCTGTGCCTGGGTCGAAGCTGCGCGCCGTGTGGAAACGACAATTGTTGGGCGCATTCATGACGACGGCCGTGGCCGTTGTTTGTTGCCTTCCCTGGACGTTTCGCAATTGCGAGCGCATGGGGCGTTGCATGTTCGTGAGCGCCAATGCCGGCTGGAATCTGCTGATCGGCACGGCGCCTGAGGGTCGCGGCGCTTGGGTGGCCGTTGATCAAGCCGGCATTCCGCCGCAATGCCGTACGGTATTCGATGAAGCCAAGAAAGATGTTTGCTTTGGCGAAGGCGCCCGTTCGCGCATCCGTCGCGATCCGGGGATCTGGATCTCGCTGATGCCCAAGAAACTTGAAAGAACTTTTGATGATGTGGGGACTCCGGGCTGGTACCTTCACGCTTCCAATTGGCAACTGTTCCCTGAGAATTACAAGAAAGCCCTCGGTTCGGCGGAAGTCCTCACACAACGAGTCGTAATGTTAATGGCGCTTTTTGCGCTTTTGCGTATTGTCGCACCGCGCGCCCTGTGGCGACGCATCTTAGTGTTCGCGGCGGCCGTTTGCGTATGTTTTCCCCTCGCTTGGGTCGCCGTGTTGTTGCTCGTGGCCGCGGCGATCACAATTGGGGCGCCCCTTTTGGACGAACCGCCCCTCTTGTTGGCGACGGCGGGCTTGGCCTCGACGGCCATCATCCATGCGGCGTTCTTTGGCGGGGCTCGCTACGCAATCGTAACTATGCCCTGGACGATTGCCTTGGCCGGGTCCTTTCTTAGGCGCAACTGAGGCAGCCCGTGAGCCGGCTCAAGGTCGCCACAAGGGATTAGCGACGTGGTTTTGACAGAAGCGGGCTAAGTGTTGGATAATTCCCGCTCTAGGAGTTGCCCCCATGCCTATCGAAGCCGAGGACGCCGCACGACGACTAGCTCGCGCGATTGCCAGTGACTTGTCCTTGTACAACGAAGAAAAAATAGTCCGCGGAATCGAGAACGACAGTCTTTTCGAGGAGCTCTCCGAAGAAATCGAAGAAGGTCGCGCTCTGTACAAGAGTCGCGTGGCCGTCGAACTTTACAAGCGCAACTTCTATGACCGCGCCTTGATTGACATTCTCGTGAAATCAAAGGGCCACATTCGCAGCGCCATTTGGTGAATTGCCGGCACGGAATGTCGAGGTGCGATAGAGAGCGAATGCGTGACGCTTCGATTTATCGCCGATGAAACTGCCGCAGGTCTGCGAGTAGATAAGTGGTTGACTACGCTTATTGCCGACGCGTCGCGCGTCAAGATCCAAACGTGGATAGCCGAAGGACGTGTAAGTATCGACGGGCGCATCTGCCGCCGGGCGCGGGACCCTTTGGCAATGGGCTGCGTCATTGAAGTGGAACCGGGTGATCCCCCGTCCAGTAACGCGGAGCCTGACGCCACAGTTGCCATTGATGCCGTATTCGAAGACGAACATCTTTTGGTCGTCAACAAACCCGCCGGGCTCGTGGTTCATCCGGCGCGGGGTCACGCGACAGGTACCCTAGTAAATGGCCTACTGGCTCGGGACGGATTTTCGCGACCGGCCGCAGAGCCTCGCGACAAACTCGGTCATTTACGGCCGGGGATCGTGCACCGAATCGACAAGGACACAAGTGGTCTGCTCGTCGTAACTAAAACTGACAGGGCGAGGGAAGGGCTCAAAGCACAGCTCGCTTCACATCGGGTCGAGCGTGTTTATCTTGCGATTACTTGCGGTGTCCCCCAGGCCACAACAATTCGCACGTTGTACGGCCGTCACCCGACCTCGCGACTTCGCTTCACGTCCTTGGTAAAAGAAGGGAAGAATGCCGTCACACACATTCGCGTGGTCGAATTACTCGCTGAAGGCCGTGCGGCCCTCGTCGAGTGCCGGCTCGAAACCGGGCGGACTCATCAAATTCGCGTCCACCTCAGTGAAAAGGCAGAAACCCCGCTCTTGGCGGACAAGCTATACGGCTCAGCAAAATCCAGGGCGACCCCACTAGTTGAAGCGGCGCGTGTGATTGGCCGTCAAGCGCTGCACGCCTGCGTGCTTGGTTTCTCACATCCGGTGTCCGGTGAACTCCAAAGGTTCGAAGTCCCACCGCCGCCCGAGTTTCTCGCTGCGCTCAAACTGTTGCGAGACACGCGAGATTACCCAGCTTAAGTCGCGTCGCGCGTTCTGTCGTTTTGCGCAGGGGCGGACACGGAGGTCCGCCCTTACTGACGTCGAGCATCGGTGTAGGGGCGGGCCTCCGTGCCCGCCCAGTCCGGTTGCGCTATGTTCGTCACCATGACAACCCTCGGACTCATTGGTGCAGGGCACATTGGAAGCCAGGTCGCACGACTCGCTGTGGCAAACGGATACGATGTCGTGATCAGCAACTCGCGTGGGCCGGAAACGCTGTCCGCGCTTGTACAAGAGCTCGGGCCCAAAGCGCGAGCGGCGATGGCTGCTGACGCGGCTCAAGCGGGCGACATTGTCGTAGTCACAGTCCCTTTGAAGAATTATCGCTCGGTTCCGGTCGAGCCTTTGGCGGGTAAGATCGTGATCGACACCAACAATTACTACCCCCAGCGCGACGGTCGTATCCCTGAGCTCGACAACGAATCGACGACCACGGCCGAACTCCTGCAGGCCCATTTGCCGACCTCTAAGGTCGTTAAAGCATTTAACCATATCTATGCCGCGGAGCTAACAACCCATGGGCAACCAGCGGGCACGCCGAATCGTCGAGCGCTTGTCATTGCCGGCGACGACAAGGACGCCAAAGCGACGGTCACAAGTCTGCTCGATCAATTCGGCTTCGACACGGTGGACGCCGGCCCGCTCAAAGAGGGTTGGCGCATCCAGCGCGATACCCCAGGCTACGGTCCGCGTCGCACAGCGGAGGATCTGCGGCGGGATCTCGCGGCGGCGAAGCGTTACGCGGAGTAAGGGCGGGCCTCTGTGCCCGCCCTGTCGCGTCGCGCCGTCACGTCGGTATGCGAAAGCGCGGACACGGAGGTCCGCCCCTACCGACGTCATGCGTCGTCGTACGGGCGGACCTCTGTGTCCGCCCCAGCCGCGTCGCGCCGCACATCGTCGTCGCTCAACGCCAAGCTCGGGTAACGACTTCGCAACACCGCAAGCGCCATGAAACCGACTAATACCGCCCACCATAGAGTCGCAAAGCGAACCAAGATCATGGCGGCTGTGGCAGAGCCCGGGGCCACGCCACCCAGACGCACCAGCTGTTCTTGAATCATCGTCTCGACGACTCCAAGGCCGCCCGGAACGGGTATCACCGCTCCGGCAAGCGTGGCCGTCGAATAGAAGAAGACTACCAGGGGGATCGGTGCGCTCACCCCGAAGCCCACCAGCAGACAGTACAAAGCGAGACCCTCCATGCCCCAAGCGATAACACTTAGAAAACTGGGCCACAGCAGAGCGCCGGGACTTGCCAGAATCCGAAGACTTTGTACAGCCTCACGGGCCTTGGGAGCAAACTTTCGCATCCTCTCGGGCCCGCGTTCCATCCAACTCACTAAAACCATCAGTGGCCGCTGCCAAAGCACAAACCCGAGGCCGATAATCACCAAGATTGACCCGGCTATCGCCCAGCCAAGCCCGCCCGAAAATCCGGTGGCACCGGCAACAATCAGCACAATTACGCCCACTAGATCGGTGAGGCGTTCTGCGAACACAATGGGAGCCGTGCGAGCGGCTGAGATATTGTGCGTGCGTTGAAGCACGGCGCTCTTGAATATCTCACCGATTTTACCTGGCGTGACCGTCAAAACAAACCCCGACAGAAATACTAGAGCGCTGTCGAATTTCGGAATGCCGCGAATGCCCAAGCGCGACAGGTAATATTCCCACTTGAGAATCCGCAAACCATAATTCGACGTCGCAAGTGCCAAGGCTAGGCCAAAGGCGCTCCAATGAAACAGGGCGAGGCTGGCCTGGATTCGGTGGTAGCCCGTGATGGCCACAAACACGCCGTACAGCACCACGCCCAGCAGCATTGCAAACACAACGCGCCGAAGGAATCCGGTCATTATTCGTTAGTCCGTTTCATTTTTGAGCGGCGTTGCGCGAAAGGGCAAGCTCATTACGGTTGACGATTAGCCGGTCGGTACCCGCCGAGCAAGTCTTTGCCGGATTTGTCGTGTTGCGCGCCAAAAATCGAGCTTCGGTTCACTTCCGCGCGCGCAACTGCTATATGTGCCGGCCCTGTGGAAAAAGCCTCAGACTCTTTGCCTGCCCCCTTGGATGACTTGGCTCTCGTCGAGCAATGCGCTGCGGCTTGTCGGGATCTCAAACAGCAACTTTCTCTCGCGGTCATTGGTCAAAATTCCGTGATTGACTTGATGCTCATTACGTTACTCGCGAAAGGACATGCCTTGTTAGTTGGGGTTCCTGGGCTCGCCAAGACCTTGCTAGTCTCTAGTCTCGCGCGCGCGCTTGGCCTAACATTTGGCCGCATTCAATTTACGCCTGACTTACTTCCCGCGGATATTACGGGTACCGACGTACTGAACGAGGTGGACGCCGGAGGTGGGCGCGTGAAACGCGAGGTGGAGTTCATGCGCGGGCCTATCTTCGAGAATCTGGTTCTGGCGGATGAAATCAATCGCACGCCCCCCAAGACCCAGGCGGCCCTCTTGCAGGCGATGCAAGAACGTCAAGTTACCGCGGGCGGGACCACGCATCCGCTTCCGAACCCATTTCAAGTATTTGCGACGCGAAATCCCATTGAACAGGAAGGAACGTATCCCCTTCCCGAAGCACAGCTTGACCGGTTCTTGCTTGAAGTTCACGTCGAGTATCCGTCAGCAACCGAGGAAGTTGAGATTGCCCGCCGTACTACCTCGGGATCGACGCCGGAGATCCGCCGCGTAGTATCGGCGCAGGGGGTCCTGGACTTCGGGCGATTGGTTCCGCGTATTCCCATCACGGAAGAAGCCGTTGACCTTGCCGTGAGCGTCACGCGGGCGACGCGTCCGCAGAATCCCGACGTATTGCCTGAGGTCACTCGCTATGTCAGGTTCGGGGCTGGCCCCCGGGGAAGTCAATCACTGGTGCTCGCCGCCAAAGCCAAAGCTGCAGCCAATGGACAGCCTGCAGCGGACATTGATGACGTCGTGAGCCTTATTTTGCCGGCATTGCGCCACCGTATGGTCTTGGGGTATCGAGCCGAAGCCGATAACGTGCGCGATGCGGACATCCTAAAGCTAATTGGCAAGCGATTCGGTGTTGCCTGGAAAGAAGCCTGAAGGTGTGATTGGCCGGCCGATATGAATAATCTCCCACGCGGGCAGTCCAAAGGTTGCCGCTGGCTGGGTTCGCTTTTGCATCTATGCTCAGATTGAGTCGTCAATTCATGGAACGTGAGCCACTCAAGCTTGAAATCAAACGGTTACTAATCGCCGAGCTGGATCTTCGAGGTAAAAGCGAAGCCGATATTGCAGACGATGCCCCGTTATTCGACAGCGGCTTAGGGCTCGACTCTCTGGACGCCTTGCAAATCGCTGCAGCCCTTGAGGAGCATTATGGCATCAGCATACCCGAGGGTGATGCCGCCAAAGCGGTATTTGCCTCAGTGGATGCGATTGCGTCGCATATTATTGCCCAATCCGCCGCCCCATGACGTTTCGGCGCTCGCGAGTCGCCGTCACTGGACTTGGCGCAATTACCGCTCTCGGGAACGATTTGACCCAGACGTTTTCGCGGTTGATCGCTGGTGATTGCGGATTCAGCGATATCACAGAATTTGACGCATCTTGCGCAAAGATTCGAAGCGCTGCTGAAATCAAAGGCCTTCGCGTTTCGGACGTCGCCCCGAACGGCAGGGCAGCCCTCTGGTCTCGCGCCGATTCGCTTGCCTCAGTGGCGGCAACGGAGGCCCTGAATCAGGCCCGAGTCGGGGGGCGTGACCTTTATCTCGCGATGGGCGGCACTAGCGGTGGCATGCGCGAAGCCGAGCCTGCGTTCATGGCAGACGCTGCGATTCCGTCCAGCGCGAGGCAAGCGCAGCAGCTTCTAGCGTACCCGCTGTATAGTTCGGCGCAGCGCCTCAGCGATATCTTTCCGACCGTGCGTCACAGCGCCACATTCTGTTCGGCTTGCTCAAGCAGCGCGACCGCCATTATTCAAGCCGCACAATGGTTGACGACCGGGCGTTGCGAATGCGTGCTCGCCGGTGGCACAGATGCTTTATCTCTCCTGACGCTTACCGGGTTTACAGCTTTAGGTGCAATGTCGGACAAGCCGTGTCGCCCTTTCGACGCGGCGCGCAGCGGCATGTCGCTAGGGGAGGGGGCTGCGTTCTTAGTGATGGAAAGGGAGGATTCCGCACGGCAACGGGGTGCCGATATCTTGGCCTGGATAGACGGCTGGAGTCTCGGTGCCGAAGCGCATCACATCACGCACCCCGAGCCTGGCGGCGCAATTGCCGCGCAGTTGATTGAGTCCGCGGCGAGTTACGCTGGCCTAAAGCTCAGCGACATTGGGTACTTCAATGCTCATGGCACAGGGACGATCCCGAATGATTCTATGGAAGCCAATGCCCTGCGAAGCGCCTTCGGGTCGCAGGTTGGCAACGTTTGGGTCTCGACGGTAAAAGGCCAGTTAGGTCACACGCTGGGCGCGGCCGGGGCGATCGAGGCCGCGATTACAATCCTTGCGCTGCGTGAGGAGCGGCTGCCACCGACAATCGGTTTGACGACGCCCGCCCCCGACACAAGGCTGAGGCACATCATCGGCAAATCGATCCGTGCAAAATGTCAGCACGCTCTGTCAAGTTCCTTCGGTTTTGGAGGCCTGGGAGCAGTATTGGCTATTTCCCACTTGGACACACCCGGGACAATCGCTCCTGGGCGCCAAAAGACCCTAGTCATCAGCGCAATGTCCGGCGCTAAGTACGCAAACGTCGAACAACAATCGATCGCTGGCGACAGTGACGTCACAAATCCCCTTGATGCGTCGCGCGAAAGGTTGGAAAGCGCGAATCCATTGACAGAATTGGAGCCAGATCGCTCCCGCCGCTTTGATCGTCTGACGGCGTTATCATGCACGGGTGCGAAGCGTGCCTTGTCTAGGGCTGGGCTCAACCCAGCGCGGGTGGGGTTGGCTGTGGGCAACGCTTTGGGTAACGTTGAGCGTCTTGCGGGTTATCTCGGGCGCCTAAGCGCGAAGGGCCTGCGTGGTATTCCTCCTGCCGAATTCCCCCATTTGGTTCCGTCTTCTGTCGCCGGCAATGCGTCGATTTACTTGGGATTAACCGGCCCCGTTGCGACCGTCTCCGACGAGGGACTTTGCGGTGACGTAGCCTTTGATCTCGCCTGTGGCTGCCTGCAACAGGGCTTGGCAAAGGCCATGTTGACGGGGGTCGTCGAGGCGCATGACACAGGCATCGAGCGGATCAGCGATCCTTTCGGTTGCCTTCCGACACTCTGCCCCGCCGAACGTGAAGTCTCCAACTGGTTTGTCATTGAACCGGAAGAACAGGTCGGGGCGCGAGATCACCGAGCCTTGGCGACGGTGCTAGATTTCTGGATAGGTCAAGGACTCTGGTATCAGTACCTCACGGAGCACGAAGCACCTCCGTTGGGGACGCGCCTTTGGCTCCTGTGTAGCGATGTCCAGTCCGCGGCGCTCGATTGCTTGCCCGGCATCGGAATTTGGCGCGAGGCGCATCGAGTGGATCTGCCCACGACTCCGCGAACGGCATCCGGGAAATCAGGCATTGCCACGGCCACAGCCGTGGACTTGATCCAACGGGATATCGCTGACCAAGTCGTACTCATTTCCAGCGTGCGGGGGAAGAGCGCGGTTCTCTGGTTGACTCGACCAGAATGGCCAGCTTGACACCGGTTTGTCCCAGCATTCGCGGTTCTAACTCAGCTCAAGTGCCCGGGCCGCTTGTTCGGTTTGTTTAGGCCATGACTTCCCGCTTGCGGTATTGGCTGCGCAAAGTCATCGTTCCGCGCGGAATACGCCAGCCCGTTGCGGCGTTCTGGACGAATCGAGAAGTTTAGGCATGAATCGGTCGATCATAGGCGGGTTAGCGCTGTTGCTCACGTTGGGAGCGCTTGGTTGTGGCGCCCAAATGATCCCGAATACGGACGTAGAAGACACCAGCTACAACCGTGGTGTCGTTCAATTTTGCGAGGAGTATCGCCGCGCGGTTGAGATGCGAAATGTGGCCTTGTTGCTCAAAATTGCAGCTCCGTCCTATTACGAAGACGGCGGCAATGTAGATCCCACGGATGACTTGGACTACGCGGGCCTCAAGGCTTACCTCGAAGACAAGTTCTACAAGACCAAGGCAATCCGCTACGAGATCCGCTATCGCCGAGTAGGCAAGGGGCGTCGCGACGTGATCTTCGTGGACTACACGTATAGCGCCAGTTACAAGCTTACTACAGACGAAGGCGATGTGTGGCACCGCACCGTAGCCGACAATCGCCTCGAGCTAGTCCCCGACGGCGAGAAGTTCAAAATAGTATCCGGGATGTGAGCCGAGCGTGTAGGGACAGCGCCGTCGTCCCGCCTACAACGGTGCCGTCGTCTCGCGCCTACATGACAGTGCCGTTTCGCGGGCTAGTACCTTACTAGCCGCTGATTCGACGCAGCCCATTTCTCCGTGTCGTCATAACCCCAGCATCAGAATTTGTGGTATGATTGAAGGATTCGTGAGGCACGGTAGTGATATTGCGGTGGCGCATAGGCATATTGGGGGTTGTCAGTGCCGGATGTTTGGGACTTTCCCTGGCTTGCGGGGCCATTTTTCCCGAGATAGCAACGCCGATCGGTCCCCCACCGAACTTGGAATCGCCCAGTCCTGAGCCCCCGGATGACTACGTTTACTTCTATCTCAAGACGGTTCGCGTACAGACACAAACTCGCGATGGGCGCAAATGGGGCAAAGGCGGCGATGGGCTTCCGAATCCGTATGCGATTTTGTTTATTGATGGGACGGAAGTCACACGCACTGAAGTGCAGCCGGATACTTTGCAACCGGTTTGGGCGAAGCAGAAAAAGGCCAACTACAAGATGCGCAGTGATACCCGCCTGCGCATTGAAATCTGGGACGACCACGGACTGTTTCCCCATCCGATTTGCATGAAGGAAATGCTCAACCTGCCCAGCTATTTGGAATTGGGTGAAGCTAAGGTCGATTGCAACGGGGGTGCTCAAATTACTCTCGCCGTTGAGCCCGCCCACGCGCGGTGGGGTCTCGGATTCTACTATGAGCTGCGAACTTCTTCCG
>Ga0075520_1000732_pt1 | contig 14962 bp, 14 predicted proteins | sample NGEPerB_FD_75100 | JGI IMG/M metagenome (GOLD analysis project Ga0075520, IMG submission 75100) | Arctic peat soil microbial communities from the Barrow Environmental Observatory site, Barrow, Alaska, USA - NGEE PermafrostAB12-B | ecosystem: Environmental > Terrestrial > Soil > Wetlands > Peat ... | reverse complement strand
TCGGCGCCTACGCGTCGTGGTATCTCTACACCGACGCGCATATCGACCCGTTCCTCGGATTGCCGATCACGGCCATCGGCATGTTCGCGCTCGGCTACCTGCTGCAGCGCGGCCTCCTGAACCCGTATGTCATATTTCCCATGCTCCATGAGCGGACGCGGCAGCTCGCTGGCAGGCATGTCGGGTGGCGAGCAGCAGATGTGCGCGATGGCGCGGGCGCTGATGGCCGCTCCGCAGCTGATGATGGTCGACGAGATGAGCCTGGGCTTGGCGCCCGCGGTCGTTGAGCAGCTGATGGGCGCGCTCGACACAATCCGCGACGAGGGCGTGACAGTGCTGCTGGTGGAGCAGGATGTGCAGCTGGCGCTTTCCCGAGGGCCGACCGGGGCTAAGTATTCGAGACCGGACGCATCGTGCACAGCGGCGTAGCGGCGAGCTTATCGGCGTTCCCACGGTTCGGCATGTCTGTGAGAGTCACAGCCTGACTGGCGGTGCGCTCGCCCGCTCGATTGCGGCGGCTCGAGGGTCGCGCATCGTAGGGTCAGCGGTGTGGGCGAGCGACAGATCCTATTGCACTTTAATGTTACTTATATGATAATGAAACCGCTGTATGGAGACGTTATGGAACTGAAGACCGCACGGTTGACTGTTCTGGTTGACCCCGCAAAGAAGAAAGCTTTTGAGGCGCTCTGTGCACGCCAGGATGTGACGCCATCGCAGGTAGTCAGGCGGCTGATTCGCGACTACCTCGTCCACCACGGAGTCACTTTCGTGCCAAGCGGACAGGTGGAAGATGAGGAAGCCGCGCAGAGAGCTTGATTGTCCGAGCGCCAACTGCGGGTCCCTCGTCGTTTCGTGTGGAACCCAACACTCACAATCCTTGATCGTAGTTGAGCCCGGTGGGCATCGAGAGCGTGTGTCATCGACCTGACGTGATGGAGCGGCTCTTGCAGCTTGCGCGTCATGAAACGATTCGACTAGACTTGAAGTATGGAAGAAAAAGAGGTGGTTAAGTGCCTTGCGGCTCTGGCCCAGCCGGTCAGGCTGCGGGTATTTCGGGCCTTGGTGTTTCGGGGTCAAACCGGACTGACGCCGGGAGCCATGTCCGAGGGTCTCGACATCCCCGCCAACACGCTGTCGTTTCATCTCAAGGAGTTGGCGAATGCAGGATTGGTTACGCAGGAGCGCTCGAGCCGAAACATCATCTACCGCGCTTCTTTCGATGACATGAACGCGCTGCTCAGGTATCTCACCGAGAACTGTTGTCAAGGCGCCGGGTGCGCGGTCCTCGAAACCCGTGTCGCCCGCGCATGCTGAGCAGGACGACTCGGTTCGGGACATGCTCGAGCACGTTTGCGAGATCGAGGAGCGCTGCGCCTTCGACGGCATGGTCGTGGAGCTGTAGTTCACGACTCATGAATGGAGCAAGCCTTCGGCGGAGAGGACCGGCGTTGTGCCGACGCGCTCTTCTTGCCGCGGCTCGGCGGAGCATCACTGAATTTGCCGACGCTGCAATGCGAATGGCGCAGAGCGGATTGGCGTTTCGAAGGGGTGCTCACCCTTGCAGAACGCAATTCGATCTGCTTAAATCCATGCCGTTGGTGCCCGTGAAGGTGTCCTTGCCTTCACAGTTAAACGGGAAGCAGAAGGCAAGCGTCGGATGACGCGAGCCGAAACTGCGCTGCCCCCGCAACGGTACGACGTGCGACGCTGCTTTCACGCAGCGTCAGCTCGGGTGCACATGCCACTGGAGGCGTAGTCCTCCGGGAAGGTCACTCGAGTCCACGTCAGCCCGGATACCGGCCAACAAGCGGAGACGGCTTCGGTCAGCTCCTTTTCGCCGGCGCCCACGGGGAAGCGGGTCGCCGGCAGCTGGTTCGGGTCTTTTCATGCTTGCTCCTCAATGCGTCTCGAAGCGCGTGCCCAAGGCAGGCCGTCGCATGTGCCTTCTTGCCCTGTTTCCGTTGACCGCCTTGGCACAAAGCCAGCTCGATCCGGTCGTCGTGACCGGTAGCCGTGAAGCGCTTCCCTTGAGTCAAAACACGGGCGACATCGTCGTCATCGATGCGGAAACGATCCGCAACAGCACGGCGGACTCGGTCGCGGATCTTCTCAGGCGCGAGGCCGGCCTGCAGCTCGCGCGCAACGGCGGTCCCGGGCAGAACAGCGGGTTTTTCCTCCGCGGTGCAAGTACCAATGGAACGCTGGTGCTCCTGGACGGCGTTCGAATAGGTTCGGCCACTCTCGGCCAGGCCGAGTTTGAGGCCTTGAACCTCGCGCAGATAGATCACATCGAAATCCTGCGCGGCCCGGCATCGAGCCTGTATGGAGCCGACGGCGTGGGCGGCGTCGTGCAGATCTTCACGCGACGCAGCGATGGTGCGCCCCGGTTCGTCGCCGGTGCGGCCATCGGCGGATACACCTCGGCAAAGAGCGATGTCGGGGTGAGCGGCGGACGTGGGCCCGTCGACTACGCCGCCTCACTCCAGAGCGAGTCGAGCCGCGGCGTTTCGGCGCTGCGCCAGGACGACGGCTTCGGCGACTTCAACCCCGACCGCGACGGCTACTCGCTTTACTCGGGCAACCTCAAGTTCGGCTACACGCCGGCTCCGGGGCACCGGATCGGTGTCAGTTTCGTCCAGACGCATCTCGACGCGCAATTCGATTCCGCGGAATTCAATCCGCCGAACTTCACGGCGGACCCGTCGCCTGATTTTCGCAATCACCTGACGACGCGTGTCGTCTCAGTCGACTATCGCGGCACGATCACGTCCGCCTGGACGACGACCCTGCAATTGGCCCGCAGCGTCGACGACCTGACCAGCGGCGGCACGACGTTCACCCGTTTCATCACCAATCGTGACCAAGAGACCTGGCAGAACGCCGTCAAACTCGGCTCCGATCAACACGTCGTATTGGCTTATGAACACTTGTCCGAGGCCGTCACTGGCGATTCGTTCGCAACTCCGCTCAGCCGGGACAACCATGCGGGTGTCCTGGGCTACTCGGGTCAGTTCGGCCCGCACAGCTTGCAAGCGGACATTCGACAGGACGACAACTCCGTTTACGGCAGCAACACGACCGGCCGCGCCGGCTACGCCTTCGAAATCGTCTCGGGGCTGAAGGTCCGGGCCTTGGCGGGGACCACTTTTCGGGCGCCCACGTTCAACGATCTCTACTATCCGGGATACGGCGTTTCGACGGTGCAACCCGAGCACGGTAGAAGTATCGAGGCCGGGCTCGCCTGGCAGAGCGGCGGGAGCACTGCCTCCGTCACGATCTATCGCAACCAGGTTCGCAACCTCATCAATTTCCAGCCGGACCGGACTTTCTGCCCGGCGGATCCTTCATACGACTTCGGCTGCGCGAGCAACGTGGGTCGCGCACGCCTGCAGGGGGCAACGATCGCTGGCTCTCAGCGCATCGGATCCTTCAGCATCGGCGGGACGATTGACCTTCTCGATGCGAAGGACGCGGATACCGGCGTACGTCTGACGCGTCGCGCCGCGCAACAAGAAAGCATCATCGCGGACTACGACCTGGGCGCTTGGAGCTTCGGCGGCTCGTTGCTATTTGTCGGGTCGCGGCCCGACGGCGGCGTCGTGCTCGGCGGCTACGGGACGGTTGATTTGCGCGCCGTCTGGCGCTTCCAGCCCCATTGGCGGCTCGAGGCCAAGATGCTGAACGCCCTTGATCACCGCATCGAGCCGGTTCTCGACTACCAGGGCCTGGGCCGCCAGGCGTGGATCGGCGTGCGCTTCGACAGTACTGGCATTTGAAGTGGAACCGATCCGGCAGGGCGAACCGAAATCCAGTCCGCTCGCGAAGCGGCATCTCGCGTTGTCCTCGATGCGGACCGCGACGCACGGTGCGCGATGGGCACTCTCAGCGAAGTTCTTCGGAGGTCGGAGGTGACGAAGCTTGAACGACCGAAGACGGCTCGCTGGGTTGCCTGCGGGCTATCCATCATCCTCTGCCTCATCGCTTCGCCGACGAGCGGCCAGAGTTCGGGTACGACCGTGGTCGACGATCGCGGCGTCACGGTTCGTTTCACGGCGCCGCCGCGGCGGGTCATCACGTTGATGCCCGCGCTCACCGAATCGGTGTGCGCGCTCGGAGCTTGTGACCGCCTCGTCGCTACGGACCGCTATTCCAACCATCCCGAGTCCGTGCGCTCTCTGCCCAAGCTTGGTGGCCTCGACGACGCCAACGTCGAGCAGATCGTGTCGCTTCGTCCCGACGTGGTCCTCTTGACGCAATCGATGCGGATCACCGAGCGCCTGGAAGTGCTGGGCCTGAAGGTCGTCGTGCTCGAAACACATAGCTACGAAGACGTGCAGCGTGTTCTGAGCAGGATCTCTGAATTGCTTCACACCGGCGATGCCCCGGCGCTATGGCATCGCATCGATGCAGAAGTCGCCGCCGCCGCGCGCAGCGTCCCTGCTTCGACGCGCGGCACAAGCGTCTACTATGAAGTTGACAGTACTCCCTACGCTGCAGGTGAATCGTCGTTCATCGGGCAGACGCTCAAGCGCTTCGGCTTGCGCAACATCGTGCCGCCGGGTCTGGGGATCTTTCCAAGGCTGAACCCGGAGTTCATCGTGCGCGCGAATCCGCAGCTCATCATGGTCGGGCAGGGCAGCGCAAAGGCGCTGCAGAGTCGCCCGGGCTGGGAAGGCATTGCCGCGCTGCGCCGTCACGGAATTTGCCTCCTGAGCCCCGACGACAGCGACGTGCTGACGCGACCTGGGCCGCGGATGGCGCTGGGCGCCCAGGTCGTGGCGCGCTGTCTGCGTGGCTTGCAGTCAGGGATCTTGCCGTGAAAGTAAGAACCGCGGCAATGGCATTGCTCTTGTCGAGCGTCGCCCTGATCGTGCTTGGCGAAGCGATCGGCAGCACGGGATGGGCGCCGCCCTGGGGTGCGCAGGAGCCCGCGACGGCGACTCAGATCTTGTGGGAAATCCGATTGCCACGCTCGACAGGGGCGTGGCTCGCCGGTGCGCTGCTCGGCCTGTCCGGGGCAATCGCCCAGGGCTTATTTCGCAATCCCCTGGCCGATCCGTACCTTTTGGGAAGCTCCGCCGGGGGAACGCTCGGCGTCGCGTTGTTGCTCGTCATCGTCGGAATCTCTCCGGTGGCCGGAGGCCTCGCCGCCCGGGTCGGGCTTAGCGGAGCGGCATTTGTCGGCGCGGTACTCGGCGTCGTGTTGACGTTGAGCCTAGCGCGCGGCGTCCAGCATACGGTTCGTCTTCTCCTGGCCGGAGTCATCGTCGGGTTTGTGCTCGGCGCGGTCGTGTCTCTCGTCATGCTGGCCGCGCCCGAGATCATGCGGACGATGCAGGCCTTCATGCTGGGCACCACGGGCTTTCTCGGCTGGCCCAGCGTCGGCTTGCTCGCCGCTGCGTTGCTGGTCTCCGCATTGACGGCGGTCGCGTGTGCTCGTGCGCTCGATGCCCTCACGCTTGGAGAGTCGGCGGCGTTGAGCCTAGGCATTCCCCTGTCGCGAGTTCGCGTCATCCTGGTGGGCGCGCTTGCCTTGGCGACGGGAACCGCCGTGGCGCAGACAGGAATGATCGCCTTCGTCGGGCTGATCGCCCCGCACCTAGTGCGACATCTGTGCCGTCCTACCCACACGGCCTTGCTCTGCCTTTCGGCCGTTGCAGGAGGCTTGTTACTGCTGGCGGCTGATGTCGCCGCCCGCGGACTCGTCGCGCCGCAGGAACTACCGGTCGGCGTCTTGACGGCAGTGCTTGGCGGCGGCTACCTCTTGTGGCTGATGCACCGACAACCGGTGAGAGACCAGGCATGAACAGCTCCTGGAACCGTCCGGTCCTCAGGGCAGCGCTCAGCCGTGTCGCCATCCAGCGGTATCGAATTCTCGGTGCGGTCGACATCGAACTTAGCCGCGCTCGCTGGACCGCAATCGTCGGTCCTAATGGCGCGGGAAAGTCGACGTTGTTGCGCGTACTGGCCGGGTTGCAGCACTACGAAGGTGAAGTACGGCTGCAGGATCGCCCGCTAACCAACTGGAAGCCACGGGCTCGGGCCCGCGAGCTGTCATGGATGGGCCAGCACGTGGGCGGCGCCGATGACTTGAGCGCGCAAGACATCGTCATGTTGGGTCGCCTGCCGCATCAGGCATGGCTCGCCGCACCCGCAAAGGCCGATCGCGATGTCGTCTATTGGGCAATGACGCAGACCCAGTCCTGGGATTGGCGTGACCGGCCGCTGAGCACGCTCTCAGACGGCGAACGGCAACGCGTCCTCCTTTCGCGTGTGCTCGCCGTTCGCGCGCCGGTGCTCCTGATGGACGAACCGCTCACTCACCTTGACCCGCCGCACCAGGCGGATTGGCTGCGCATCATCCGGGCGCAGGTCGCCGATGGGGTCACGGTCGTCAGCGTGCTTCACGAACTGAACATGGCGTTGCAGGCCGACGAGCTCATCATCATGGCGTCGGGCCGGGTTGTCCACCAGGGACCGCCAGCGGCTGCCGAGACTCACGCCGCATTGCAGCAAGTGTTTGATCATCGGCTTCGCCTCGTTTGTGCCGATGGCCAGTGGGTTGCGCTGCCGGAAACACGCGCATAGAAGATGACGAGCGACACGGTGCAATGCCCCGCTCTGATGGTGAGCGCGCCGGCCTCCGGGCAGGGCAAGACCAGCGTGACCGCGGCCATGGCCAGGTTTCATGCGCGTCGTGGCCGGCGCGTTCGGGTGTTCAAGTCGGGCCCCGATTTCATCGATCCCATGATCCTCGCCTGCGCAAGCGGTTCACCCGTCCACCAGCTCGATCTCTTCATGGGAGGCGAGGCACAATGTCGGGCCCTTCTGCACGACGCGGCGAGCTGCGCCGACCTGATCCTCGTGGAAGGTGCAATGGGCCTGTTCGATGGCGCTCCCAGCAGCGCCGATCTGGCCGCGGTTTTCGGGCTGCCCGTGCTGGCCGTGATCGACGCGGGCGCGATGGCACAGACATTCGGCGCGATCGCGCACGGACTGGCGAGCTATCGCTCAGGCGTCTCCATCGCAGGCGTCGTCGCCAATCGAGTCGGCAGCCTCGCGCACGGGCGCATGGTCGGTGATTCGTTGCCTAGCGGCCTGCCGATGGCAGCCGCCTTGACGCTCGACGCTAATCTGACGCTGCCCGAGCGTCATCTCGGCCTGGTTCAAGCAAGGGAGCTGCCTCCTCTGGACGCGCACATCGACCGCTTGGCGGACGCGTGGGAGCGCGGCGGGGGTGCGGATTTTCTGCCTGCGCCGGTTGCCTTCGATCCGCCGATGCGCAGCGTTTCGACCGCGACGCCCGCAAGCGCGCTTCGCGGCGTGAGGATTGCCGTGGCCAACGATGAGGCGTTCTCTTTCGTCTACGCCGAGAACCTCGAGACGCTTCGCGATCTCGGCGCCGAGCTCTTGCTGTTCTCGCCACTGGCCGATGCGACGCTTCCCGTCTGTGACGCGTTATGGCTTCCCGGCGGCTATCCGGAGCTTCACGCGGCGCGTCTCCAGACCAACTGGACGATGGCCGCTTCGGTGCGGACGCACCACGCACAAGGCAAGCCGATCCTGGCCGAGTGCGGCGGCTTGCTGTATCTCCTGGACGGGCTCACTGTCGCAGTGACGGGTGACCCTGCCGGCAAGCTCAGGCGGTACGAACTCGCCGGCGTACTTACTGGTGAAGCGCGCATGGAAAAACAATTGACCGCAATCGGTCTGCAGGCTGTGACCCTTCCCGAGGGCGAGCTTCGGGGTCACAGTTTTCATCACTCTTCGCTTGCCACGCCGCTGCCGACGATTGCCCGAGGTCGCTGCCCCAATGGCGGCCGCACCGCCGAAGCTGTGTATCGGCAGGGATCGACAACGGCCAGCTACGTGCACCTCTACTTTGCGTCAAACCCGGGCGCGGTGGCACGCCTCTTTCACCCGAACTCCGCGACATCGTGATCGACAACGTCTGCAGTGGGAGAGGCAACTTCGTGCTCGGCAGCCCGGGCGATCGCGCTGCGCCTGGCTCGATGCCGGAATCCACGTGCTGCTCCGTTCGGCTCGTGAGGGAATGGTTCGTCTTGGCGTCAGTCATGAGTCGGCTGCCATGAGCGCGAAGGCCGTGATGGTGCTTGGCACGACGAGTGGCGCCGGCAAGAGTTGGCTGACCACTGCGCTGTGCCGCTGGTACGCGCGCCAGGGGTTGAAGGTGGCGCCGTTCAAGGCTCAAAACATGAGCAACAACGCACGGGTCGTTCCGGGACGTCAAGGTCGGAGCGGCGAAATAGGCAGCGCCCAGTATTTTCAGGCCCTTGCCGCGCGCAACGTGCCGGAGGTTCGCATGAATCCTGTGCTCCTCAAGCCCGAAAGCGACACGGCGAGTCAGGTCGTCGTTCTGGGAGACGTTCGCGAAGACCTTGCGCACATTGCGTGGCGCGAGCGCAGCGAATTGCTGTGGCCGCACGCTCGCGATGCGCTTCACTTTCTGATGACGCACAACGATGTCGTCGTGATCGAAGGCGCAGGGTCGCCCGCAGAGATCAACTTGCACTCGAGCGACTACGTCAATATGCGTACGGCCTTGGAAGCGAAGGCCGCCTGCCTACTGGTGACAGACATCGACCGGGGCGGCGCGTTCGCTCATCTCTACGGCACGCACCAGTTGCTCGCCGCCCACGAACAGGCCCTGCTACGTGGCTTCGTTCTCAATCGCTTCCGCGGCGACCGCGCGCTATTGGCCCCCGGACCCGAGCAGCTGCAGGCCCTGACGGGCGTCCGGACCCTGGCCGTCCTGCCGATGTGGCGCGGGCACGGTCTGCCTGAGGAGGATGGCATATTCGACTCGGCCCCGGCCGGTCCGTGTCAGGGTCAACGCATCGTGGTCGTCGCGTACCCGCGAATCAGCAACCTCGATGAGTTCCAGCCGCTACGTCATGCCGAAGGCGTGCGCCTGAGCTGGGCACGACACCCGACGGACCTCGAGTCAGCGGACTTGATCATCCTGCCCGGATCCAAACACACCTGCGGTGATCTCGCCTGGCTCCGCGAGCACCGAATTGACATCGCCATCGCCAAACACGCTGCTGCGGGCAAGCCTGTCCTGGGGATCTGTGGCGGCGTGCAAATGCTGGGCCAGGACCTGAGCGATCCACATGGTGTCGACGGCAACGCCGCAGGCCTTGGCCTTCTGCCACTGGTCACCGTGTTCGAACGCGAAAAGCTCCTGCGCTCGACTGAAGCCTGTTTCGCATCCACCACGGGCGCGTGGTCGGCGCTCGCCGGCGTACATGTCCACGGATACGAGATCCGTCACGGCCGAACATCGGGGCAGGAGCTGAACCGGGAGCCGCACGTTGCTCTTCGCAACGACAAAGGCGAGGCGATCGGATGGCAAGAGGGCCAGGTGCTGGGCGTGTCCCTCCATGGCCTGTTCGAGTCACCAGGCGTGCTACAGGCATTGTTCGGCGCAAGCAACCCGACGCTGGACAGCGTGTTCGACGGCCTGGCCGACTTCGTCGATGTTCACTTTGAAGCCGGCGCCCTGGCCCGGCTCATCGAGGAGTAGTCAAATGAGCGTTGTCTCGCGGCAAGGCCCTCAGCGCATCGCCTGCCTCTCGACCGAGGCGACGGCAGTCCTCTATCGCCTGGGCGCCGAGGATCGCGTCGTCGGCATCTCGGGCTACACCGTTTATCCGCCGCAGGCCCGCCGGGAAAAGCCGAAGATCAGCGGCTTTTCCACCGGACATATCGATCGCATCCTTGCCGTCCAGCCCGATCTGGTGATCGGCTTTTTGGACTTGCAGTTTCCGCTGCTCCGGCAGTGCCAGGCCGCAGGTAGAACTATGGAATCAGTGCAGCTCGAATTCTCGCAGCGGGTCCGTTATGGCGGGGTCCCCAGATTCGAAACACGTTCCCCCACGCAGCAGATCTCCGTGACTCCTCGTGCTGGGCGCGAAGTTGGGGCTGCCGGAGAGCGACCGTACCGCTAGTTTTGAACTGACCCCGGATTCGGGGGGAACGTCAGCGATCTTTAGAACTTGTGGCTCCACGCCAGCCCCAGCGAGGTCTCGCGCATGCTGATTGTCTCGTTGCCGGCGGCCCCTGCACCCAGCACTCCATTGAAGAGCGACGAGCCGCTGACCGATTGACGTGGTGCAATCATCAGCGCGCCGGTGAGTTCGCTGTCCTGGCTGGTGGCCCAGGTGAAGCCCGCCGTGTAGTGGTCTTTCATGACGCCCGGCGCCAGGATGTTGAAGGTCACGTCGGCGGGGGAGATCGGGTTGTCGCTGTGGTTGTAGCCGGCGCGCAGCGTCCAGCTGTCGTTTATGCGCCAGGCGGCACCGATCTTCAGCACGTTCACATCGGCCCAGCCGAAGCCTGGGCCGTTGGCCGCGCCCAGCGGAGCCACCGGCAGGCTCGGGTTGCCGACCGAGGCGATGCCGCTGTAGTTGATGCGGCCATAGTCGAGCGCGATCGTCCACGCGGCATTGGGCATAAACGCCACGCCCACGCTGTAGTTGGATGGAATGTCGAAGGCACCTTCGTCCGCGAACAGGCCGCTGTACTTCTTGAACTTGCTCATGTACACCTTGGTCGAGTAGCTCGCACCGATGGTGACGGCGTCGCTCAGGCGACCCATATAGCCCACGCGGAGACCGGCGCCGTAGGCGCTGTCATAGCCCCGGTTGGTCACGTTGCCTGGCGAGCCGGTGAACGGCGGGAAGCCCGGCGCGTTGTCGAAGGCCTGCAGCCCGTAGGCCTTAAAGCGCTGGTAGCCCAGCAACGGCGATACGCCCACGGAGTGCTGCGGGCTGAGCTTGTACGAGAGCGTGGGCGCGACGATCAGTTGCGTCAGGTCCACGCCCAAATTGCCGCTGCCGCACAGCATGTTGGCCGCCCCCGCACCGCAGTTGAAATTGCCCTGCGGGTAGTTGGTATCCATGCCGCCGTTGCCGTAGACCGACACCCCGAGCGATAGGTCGTCGCGCACCATCCGGTTGTAGCCGAGCTCGGGAATGAAGAAGTTCTCGCTACCGCTGTCCACCTTGCCGTTGAGCGTGGCGAAGCCGGCCCCGCTACGTTCGGCGCTGCGAACGGGGCTGAACCAGTCGAGCCCGATATCGAAGCGCGAACCGGCCCAGACCATGCTGGCCGGGTTGTTGGCGCCACCGAAGCTGTCTTGCGCGAGTGCAGTGGCAACTCCGCCCATGCCATTGGCTTTCATGCCGTAGCCGTGCGAGAAGTAGCCGTCCGTCGCCATCGCCGAGCTCGTCGCGAGCAGAGCGGCCAGCGGTGCGAGCCTGAAGGTTGTGCGGGCTGATTTCATCGTCGGTCTCCGATCGTCGTGGTGAATGGTTGGGAAGGCGGGCTACCAGCGGGCCAACAGGCGTCCCTTGACGACCTTGGATTCCCATTTCCTGAGCGGGCTGTTGCCCTTCTTGATGCAGGCGCCGCTGCGCACATCGAAGACCCAGTGGTGCTTCGGGCAGGTCAGCGTCGTGCCGTCAAGCGCGAGGTGCGGGATGTCGGTCGTCTGGTGCGGGCAACGGCTGTCGTAGACGCGCAGGCCTCGCGCGTCGCGGTAGAGGAACAGTCCGCGGCCGTCGCACTCGACGCGAGCGACCTCGCCGGCGCTGATGTCGGCAGCGGCCATCACGTCATGCCATTCCTTTTCGGCCACCCATGCTTCCGGGCGGAACTCGGGAATGTTCATGGCGAGGATGATGTCGACGGCCCAGACGATCTTCGCCAGCCCCAGGGCCGGGAAAGCCATCAGCAGGGCGTCGAGCACCTCCACCGGGGTGCAGCCTTCGCGCAGCGCGCGGCCGAGGTATTGGCGAAAGCCCCGATCGGTCTGCGCATGCACCTTGGTGATGACGGAGATGAGATTGCGCGTCTTCGGATCGAGATGCTTGCCGCATTCCTTCAAGAACTTGAAGTAGTGGCCGAGCGCATCGGGTCGCGCCTTCAGGAGGTAGGCGAGGGCGTCACTCATGGATTGGGTGTCCTCGCAGAGGTCGGGGCGGCGCACACCCCCGCGCGGGCGGATGCGCCGGCCCGATGACCTTCCAGGCCATGGCACCCGCTATCGCGCGTCGCGCGTGTCGCCTGCGGCCGCGGGCCTTCGGGTCGTCCAATGTCTGGTGCGGCATCTCGAGCGGTCGCGTGTCGGCAGGTCGAATGACGCGAGGTGACGCTTCGCACCACCCTCGCATCGTCAGCGATTAGGCGCGGGCGGTGCGAGCGGCGTCCACTACCGCGAAGGAGTAGCGCGAGCTACCCACAAGGGTAATTCCGCCCCGGGGTGCGCCTGTGCTTTAGTTCATGAGTGAACAACAAGCATTGCCTGCCCCCTGAAGCCGAGGCTGGGTGAAGATCTGCATCGTTTCGGACAGCCATGACCGTGCCGACCCGCTTCTCAGCGCCGTCCAGGCGGCCCAGCGCGAAGGGGCCGAGTTGGTCATCCATTGCGGCGACATCATCGGCGCACACACGTTGCGGCCGTTGCTTGCGCTCGACATCCCGGTCCACGTGGTCCATGGCAACAACCTGGGCGATCCGCTGGCCCTGGCGCGCCTGTGCGGCGCGTCGAAGGGGCGAATCACGTATCACGGCGGCGATGCCGAGCTGTCGTTGGCGCGTCGGCGCGTCTATGTCACGCACCACCCGCATCACGCGCGCGGTCTGGCCTGCACCGGAGATTTCGACCTGGTTTGCTGCGGCCATTCGCACTTCGCCTCGGTCGCGCAGCAAGCGAACATCCAAGGAGGTCGCACGTGGCTAGTCAATCCGGGGACCGTGGCCGGAATCGGCGCGCCCGCCCGTTGGGTCCTGGGCGATCTGGAGGCACTGGCATTCGAGGTGCGCGGTTCATGAGTCGGCCGGGCCGCTATCCGAAGGCACGCAGCGCCAGGGGTGCGTCGGTGAATCGGTCGTCGAGCCGGGTCGGATCCGGTTCAACCCGCCCCGAGGAACTGCCATGAACGCTTCGGTCGCTGCCAACCCTGCGCTGCTGGTCGTGGGCGGCGGCGTCAGCGGCATGACGGCCGCCCTGGAGGCAGCCGAATGCGGTCGATCAGTGATCCTGGTCGAACGCAGCCCGACGCTGGGCGGGCGCACGGCACAGCTGTATCGCTACTTTCCGAAGCTGTGCCATCCGACCTGCGGCCTGGAGATCAACTTGAGGCGCCTGCGGGCCAATCGCAACGTGCGTCTGTTGACCATGGCCGAGGTCACGGCCGTGACTGGGCGCGCGGGCGACTATCAGGTGACGCTGAAGCAGCGCCCGCGTTATGTCAACGAGCGCTGTACCGCATGCGGCGATTGCGCGCGTGCGGTGCAGGCCCGCATTCGCAACCCCTTCAATTACGGGCTCGACGACATCGGCGCGGCTTACCTGCCGCACGCCATGGCCTATCCGCAGCGCTATGTGATCGACCCGTCGATCATCGGCACGCCCGAGGCCCTCAAGGCCAAGGAGGCCTGCAAGGTCGACGCTGTCGACCTGGAGATGCGCGAACAGACCCTCACGCTCCATGCCGGTGCCGTGATCTGGGCCACCGGCTGGAAGCCCTACGACGCCGCGCGCATCCAGCCCTATGGCTACGGGCGCTTTCCCAATGTGGTGACCAGCGTCGAATTCGAGCGTCTGGCCGATCCGCAGGGTCCCAGCGGCGGGCAGCTGCGGCGTCCCTCCGATGCACAACCTGCAAAGAACATCGCCTTCATCCAATGCGCCGGATCACGAGACGAGAACCACCTCCGCCACTGCTCACGCATCTGTTGCATGGCGTCCTTGAAGCAGACGCAGTATGTGCGCGAGGCCTATCCGGATCAGAGTGCGAAGTCGACGATCTACTACATCGACATCCGCGCCATCGACCGGCTGGAGGACTTCAACGCCATGGTGCATGCGGACCCAGCCGTCACGTTCGTCAAGTCCAAGGTGGCAAGCATCGCGCTCAACGAGCGCAGCGGCAATCTGGTGCTGCACGGTGTCGACACCGAGGGCTACCACCGCTATGCCAACGAGCATGACCTGGTGGTGCTGGCGGTAGGCATGCAGCCCGAGAGCGACGGCGTGCAGTTGCCCGAAGACGTCGTGCGCGACAGCAGCGGATTCATCGAGGGTTGTGGCAGCGGCGGACAGTTCGCCGCCGGCGCGGCCAGCGGCCCGCTCGATGTGAATCGCTGCGTGCAAAGCGCCACCGCGGCCGCTCTGCACGGCATCCAGATCATCCACAAGGCGGCGCGGGCCGAGGCAGCGTCGTGAGCGCCGCCGTACCGAGCCCAAGGTGCTCGCTCCCCCTTGCGGGGACGGCGCGGCGCGCCAAGGGGGCACCATGAGCGAGATCAAGACCGCTGCCTATCTCTGCTCGGGCTGTGGCATCGGCGAACGGCTCGACGCCAAGCGGCTCGCAACCGTGGCGCAGAAGGAGGGCAAGATGGCGCTCGTCCGCGCCCATGCCTTCCTGTGCAGCGAAGACGGCGTCGAGCTGATCCGGCGCGACATTGCCGACGAAGGCGTGACGCACGTGATGATCGGCGCCTGTTCGCGTCGCATGAAGGCGGAGGCGTTTGCCTTCCCCGACGTCGCCGTCGCGCGGGCCAACCTGCGCGAAGGCGTGCTCTGGATCGTGGCCGAGGGCCGCGAACACGACGAAGTGCGCCAGGAGATGGCCGATGACTACGTGCGCATGGCTTGTGCGGAGCTCAAGAAGCTCAAGCGGCCTGCCGGAAATCCGGCTCGCGCCGAGGCGCGGCACGTGCTGGTCGTGGGTGGCGGCGTGTCGGGGATGACAGCGGCGCTGGAGGCGGCGGAGGCCGGATACGGCGTCGTGCTGGTCGAACGCGGTAGCGAACTGGGTGGCTGGGCGGCGCGACTGTGGAAGCGCACGCCATCGCGAGAACCGTATTCCGAGCCGCAGGACACGGGCATTGCCGAGCTGATTCAGCGGGTGACCTCGCATCCGCAAAT